>Ga0102934_1002814_pt1 | contig 11967 bp, 11 predicted proteins | sample SalPonR2_A_D1_MG_FD_78175 | JGI IMG/M metagenome (GOLD analysis project Ga0102934, IMG submission 78175) | Salt pond soil microbial communities from South San Francisco under conditions of wetland restoration - Salt Pond MetaG R2_A_D1_MG | ecosystem: Environmental > Aquatic > Marine > Intertidal...
GTTTGCTCAAAGCGGCTAATCTGCCAGTTGCCATCATTTCCGGGAAACATTCTGAGGCCACATCCTATAGAATGAATGAATTTCATATAACTGAAGATGTTTATCAGGGAAAATTGAACAAGCGTGATTCCTACGAAGAGATCAGAGATAAATATGGTCTTGATGACAGCGAGATCGCCTATGTTGGTGATGATCTCATTGATATTCCACTTCTTGAGCGAGTTGGGGCTGGCTTTTGCGTTCCCGATGCTCCACCGGAAGTGATGTCCTATTGCTGTTATACTACCACCAACTCTGGAGGAGAAGGCGCAGTTCGGGAAGTCATTGATCTGATTTTAAAGGCTCAGGGTAAATATATTCAGGCTGTGGAAAAAATATTAGATTATAAAGCTGGGGAATAAATGCCAGATTCATATTTAAAAAAGGCCGCTGAAGTACTGGAAATTGAATCGGCTGTGATCAAAGATCTGACCAGTCGAATCGATAGCACCTTTCAGCAGGCTGTGGAAACTATTTACCATATTGATGGCAAAGTGATTGTGACTGGAATGGGAAAATCAGGTCTGGTTGGCCGCAAGCTAGCCGCCACCCTGTCGAGCACTGGAACTCCGAGCTTCTTTCTGCATCCTACTGAAGCTGCCCATGGTGATCTGGGCGGAATCTCAGATGGCGACCTGCTGATAATGATCTCCAAAAGTGGAGAAACTAGCGAGCTGATCGACCTTGTGCCTAGCCTGCGTAAATTGCATATTCCAACAATCGGCATGATCGGCAATACTCAGTCACGGCTTGCAAAAAAATGTGATATCGTTCTCAATATTGAAGTCAAATCCGAAGCCTGTCCCCTGGGGATTGTACCCACAGCCAGTACAATTGCAACCAGTGCCATGGGAGACGCGCTGGCCATTGCATTATTAGACAAAAGAGATTTTGATAAAAAGGATTTTGCCGATCTCCATCCCGGTGGCTCACTGGGACGACGCTTGTTGACTACAGTAGAAGATCTTATGCACACTGACCAGGAAATTCCTCTGGCCAGTATCGATCAACCTATGAAAGAGGTCCTGATTACAATGACAGGGAAAGGGCTTGGTGTAGTTGGTATTCTGGATAATGGTTCGGAGCTGTGCGGTGTGATCACTGATGGTGACCTGCGCCGTGGATTGGAATCGGGAAATGACTTTTTAGGCTCCAGCCCAGAAGAATTAATGACAACGAACCCCAAGTGGATCAAAAAATCCACTCTGGCAATAGATGCTCTTAATATTATGGAAAAACATGCAATTACTTCCCTTTTTGTTTTCAAAGAAACCAATCAGGGAGAACCGATTGGGATAATTCATATCCATGATATTTTGAGCTACGGGATAATGTCATGAAAAAAATAATTTTATTTTTAAGCTTCATCTTGATAGCAGGATGTAGTGACCTGTCCCAGGGGGAGCGCAATACAACTGTTTCTGCCAATATTCCAGATCAGGAAAGCTGGGATGCTGAGATCGTTCTCACCCGGACTGGACAGCGTCAGGCTATTATTAAAACCAGGCATCTAAGAAAATATAATAAGCAGAATATTGTGTTAATGGATCAGGGCGTTACTGCTGATTTCTATGATTCTCTTGGCCATAAAACTTCTCGCCTGACTTCTGAAAAAGCACGAATAATTCAATCAACTAACGACCTATACGCCAGCAATAATGTTGTAGTGGAATCCGATAGTGGAGTTGTTTTATATACTGATAGTTTGCAATGGATCAATGAAACTGGTATGGTTAGCTCTGATGTTCCGGTTAAATTCATAACTCGCCAGCAAGACACTCTTTACGGAAGCAAGTTTCGCTCTAATGCTCAATTGGAAAACTGGACTATCGAAAAGCCGGAAGGAGTCACTTCCCGTGAAATGGAGAAAATGATTAAAGATGAAGAATAAATTGAGAACAACACAGGTAGATAAAACCGATGATAGAATTTTAAGAGGCGCTTCTCTGTATCGCTCTTTTAGCAACAGAGAGGTGGTCAGCGATGTGTCTCTGGAAGTTCACAAGGGCGAGATAGTTGGCTTGCTAGGACCAAATGGAGCCGGAAAAACAACAACCTTTCGCATGATCACTGGAATGTTGCGTCCCACAGATGGCCGGGTCTATCTCGATGATCATGATATTACCAGCAAGCAAATGTACAAACGAGCCCGGCTGGGAATTGGCTACCTATCCCAGGAACCCTCGGTCTTCCGCAAATTGACTGTGGAAGAAAACATTATGCTAGTTCTTCAGAAAATGGATATGAGTAAAAAGGAGCGTAAGCAGAGATTGGAAGAGCTGCTGGATGAATTATCGATCAAACATGTTCGGAAAAGCAAGGCCAATACCCTCTCAGGTGGTGAACGCCGGCGCACAGAAATTACCCGGGCTCTGGTTACAAACCCCGACTTCATTTTACTGGATGAGCCTTTTGTGGGAATTGACCCGATTGCGGTGCAGGATATTCAAAATATTGTCAAAGAATTAAAGGTGCGCAACATTGGAATTTTGATTACTGATCACAATGTGCGCGAGACCTTGGCCATTACTGATCGGGCTTACCTCATGTTTGAGGGGAAAATCCTAAAATCCGGCACATCGCAATTTTTAGCTAACGATAAAGAAGCAAAACAGTTATATTTAGGTGATAATTTTAAATTGGATCATTAATGCAACTAAATCAACAACAGATACAGAAACTCTCACAGGAATTGAAGCTGACACCCCAGCAAATTCTCCAGTCAACTTTGCTCCAGCTGACTACTCAAGCTCTTGAGGAAAGGATTCTGAAAGAACTGGAGGAAAACCCTGTCTTAGAGGAAGAAGACGAGCAACTTGAAGATGAGCTTGAAGATGAGGAGCCTGAAGACTTTAGCTGGGATGAAATATTGCCCCAAAATGACGATTTTAAAACTCGCTCTACATATGACCGCAGCAAACTGGAGGAGGATAATCGCTATGACCAGCCTTCCCGGGTTGGGAAAACGGAACATCTTTTCGATCAACTCAAACTTCTCAATCTGGATGTAGTTGATGAACAAATCGCCAGGGAGATCATCTGGAATATTGATGACAAAGGTTATCTGCAAACACCCCTCGATAATATTGCTCAATCTCTTGGTAAGGATGTCGAGAGGGTTAAAAAAATATTAAAAAAGGTACAATCCTTTAACCCACCGGGAACAGGAGCCAGAAATTTAAGAGAATGTCTCCTGCTTCAGCTGGAACAAAAAGACAATGTGGAAGATGCTCTCACGATTGTCCGTGATCATTTTGATGATTTTGCCAATCATCGTTTCAAGAAAATTCTGAAAAAATTGAAATGGGATAAAGATCGCTTAAGAGCTGCTGAGGATGAGATTAAAGACCTTGATCCCAAACCGGGACTTTCAGTTACTTATGACAATTCCGGATATATCACTCCCGATCTGATTGTTCGTGAAGTTGATGGCGAATTCATTGTAGAAATCAATGATTCCAGGGTTCCGGAATTGCGCATCAATTCTAGTTATGTCGAAATGGCTTCCAAAAAAAGTAATGTTGACAAGGATACAAAGTCCTATTTAAAAAAGAAAATCAATTCGGCTAACTGGTTCATTCAGGCGATTTATCAGCGAAGGGTGACCATGATCCGGGTTATGAAATCCATTATTGACCGGCAGCGGCAATTCTTTGAAGATAACAATAAACCCCTCAAACCTATGATTCTGAAGGATATTGCTGAAGACGTAGATATGGATATCTCCACTATTAGCAGAGTTACCAATGGGAAATATGTTCAGCTTTATTCCGGTGTCTATGAGTTAAAATATTTTTTTAATGAAGGCATGGAAACACAAGATGGAAAGGAGGTTTCGACTCGGGTAATTAAAAGAAAATTGCAGGAAATAGTAGATAATGAAGATAAATCCAGCCCTTTAAGCGACTCAAAACTGTCAAAAAAAATGAAAGAGGTTGGTTATCCGGTTGCCAGACGGACAATTGCAAAATACAGGAAGCAGCTTAATATTCCTGTTGCCCGTCTCCGCCGTGATATATAATCCTACGTTAAGGAGGAAAAATGAGTAAAAAGAAAATCAAAATTGGAAATGAAGAGTTTGAAGTTTCCACAGGCCGCCCTTTTTTATGGGTGCTTGGAATCGTTGTCGTGATCGTACTGATCACTGCCGGAACGTCATTTTACACTGTTGGTGCTAATGAACGTGGCATTATTCTCCGTTTCGGTAAGTATGTCAAATCCACCCCCCCGGGCCTTCACTGGAAAATACCCTGGGGAGTTGACGAATTATACAAAGTTAAAACTCAGTACCAGTATAAAGAGGAGTTCGGATTTCGTACAGCTCGGGCTGGTGTTGAAACCCGCTATTCCAAGGCCGATTATACAGATGAATCTCTGATCTTGAATGGTGATCTGAATATTACAGATGTGAAATGGATAGTTCAATATACCATTCAAGACCCCTACAGCTTTCTCTTTAAAGTGCGCAATGTTCAGAGCGCATTAAGAGATATATCTGAATCAGCAATGCGTGAGGTTGTTGGTAATTATTCTTTTGACGAAACTCTCCAGCAGGAAAGAAGGCGCATCGCCCATTCAGCCAGAGAAATTATTACCGAATTGGTAGATAAGTATGAATTGGGATTAAATATTGAATTGGTGCAGCTTAAAGATGTGCATCCGCCAGAACCTGTTCGACCATCCTTTAATGATGTCAATGAGGCCAAGCAGGAGCAGGAAACAGTGATTAATCAAGCCAACCAGCTCTACAATAAACGAATATACAGAGCTCAAGGTGAAGCAGAACGAGTCATCCAGGAAGCTGAGGGTTATGCAATTAACAGAACTAATACAGCCGAAGGTGATGTTGCCCATTTTAATGAACTCTATAAACAATATCTTACTGCGCCGGATATTACTAAAAAGCGCCTCTATCTGGAAACCATGGAAAAGGTCTTGAAACGCATTAAAGAGAAAAATATTATTGACCAGGATTTGAAAAGTGTATTGCCTCTTTTGAATCTTTCTGGTAAAGGAGGTCTAAAATGAAGAAACTAACAACCTTAGTAATACTCGTCATAATCCTAGTTTTTATTGGCACAACTGCTTTATTTGTACTTGATGAAACAGAACAGGCCATTGTAACGCAATTTGGTAAACCGATTGGCGACCCCATAATGAAACCGGGCCTCCATTTTAAAATACCCTTTGTTCAAACTGTAACAAAGTTTGAAAAACGTATTCTGGAGTGGGACGGCACGCCTCAGGAAGTTCCAACAGAAGATAACAAGTTTATCCACATTGATACGTATGCCCGTTGGCAAATTGAGGATGCTCTAGAATTTTATAAATCTGTTCATTCTGAAAATCAGGCTCAATCTCGACTTGATGATATCATCGACGGTGCAATCCGAGATGAAATGGCTGTTCACACCTTGCCCAATATCGTTAGAAGTAATCGTAGAGAAATGGAAGTTGTGACTGTAAAAGAAGAGGAAGAAGTTCAGGACATTAAGGAAGCAGCTCAAAAAGATTCTCTCGAAGTTAGAGAAAAAATCGTTATTGATGGTGAACGCGATGAAATCCGTGAGAATATTATACAGCATGTAACCGATGTTCTGGAAGAGACAGACCTGGGTGTCAAATTGATTGACTTTAGGTTTAAACGCATAGATTATAATACCGATGTACAGAAAAAGGTCTTTCAGCGCATGATCGCCCAGCAAAACAAAATAGCAGAAAAATATCGTGCTATTGGACAGGGTGAACGTGAAAGAATCATGGGTAAGATTGAGCAGAAACGTAAAGAAATATTATCAGGAGCTTATCGTAAGGGTCAAAAGATACGTGGTGAAGCTGATGGTGAAGCCACTGAAATTTATGCTGAAGCTTATAATCGTTCAGAAACTTCACGAAATTTTTATGAGTTTCTCAGAACAATGACTGCCTATGAAAATTCAATTGATTCTACATCCACGCTTCTGCTATCAACTGATAATGAACTGCTAAAATATTTTAAATCAAGCAAGTAACAGGTTCTTCAAATGAGTAGTAAAAACAATAAAATTCAGTCCACGACCGTCATTGGAATTAGCAAAGACGGTCAGGTCGCAATTGGTAGCGATGGCCAGGTCACCCAGGGCGAAACCATTATGAAGCATAAAACCAAAAAGGTTCGCAAGATCTATGACGGAAAGGTCATGATCGGTTTTGCCGGAGCCACTGCTGATGCTTTCACTTTATTTGAAAAGTTTGAAGGCAAATTGGAAAAGTACAATGGTGATGTGGCCCGGGCTGCTATTGAACTGGCCAAAACCTGGCGGACTGATAAATATTTGAGAAAGTTGGAAGCTCTGCTGACAGTTATGGATAAAGATACAATGTTAATTATTTCTGGTAATGGCGATGTGATCGAGCCTGACGACAATGTCGTTGCTATTGGGTCGGGTGGCTCTTATGCTACAGCAGCTGCTCGCGCTCTTCTTAAATATTCTGATCTCTCAGCTAGAGAAATTGTGGAAGAATCTCTCAGGATTACTTCGGAAATTTGCATATATACAAATGATAATTTTACAGTGATGGACCTATGAAAAAGGATGAATTAACACCCAAACAGATTGTCAAAGAACTTGATAATTATATAATTGGCCAGGGCGATGCTAAAAAAGCAGTTGCCATTGCCATGCGCAATCGCTGGCGCCGTCAACGCGTCACCGGCGAGATCAAAGACGATATTATGCCCAATAATATTATTTTGATCGGGCCTACTGGCGTGGGAAAAACTGAAATCGCCCGCCGGCTTTCCAATCTGGCTGGCGCACCTTTTGTCAAGGTTGAAGCATCAAAGTTTACCGAGGTTGGCTATGTTGGACGCAGTGTAGAAACTATGATCCGTGATCTGGCCAGTAATGCTATTAACCTTGTTAAATCGGAAAGAATTAAGGAAGTTCAGGAACAGGCTCGGGCCATGGCCGAAGAAAGAATACTCGACCACCTGCTTCCTTCTAGCTCCGATAGCGAAGAATTGGAAAAAAAGGATGAGCATTTTAAAAAGACCCGAGAAAAATTCCGACAAATGCTCAATAATGGCGAGCTCGAAGATAGAGTCATTGAAATTAAAGTTAAGAAGAGCTCCTCACCCACTATGCAGGTTTTTGGTCCTTCTGGAATGGAAGAAATGGGCATGAATATCAAGGAGATTATCGGGAATGCCTTTCCCAGTAAAAAGAAAAAGCGCAAGGTCACTGTCGAAGAAGCCCGTGAAATATTTCAGGAAATTGAAGCTGAAAAAATGATCGACATGGATCGCATTAAGGAACAAGCTATACAGCGAACTGAAGAATCTGGGATAATTTTTCTTGATGAAATTGATAAAATCGCAGCAACAAGTGATTCCAAAGGCAAAAGTGCAGATGTCTCCCGGGAAGGTGTTCAACGGGATATTCTGCCCATTGTTGAAGGAACTAATGTGCAAACAAAATATGGAACTGTGAAGACAGATCATATTTTGTTTATAGCGGCTGGCGCTTTTCATATGAGCAAACCTTCTGATCTGATTCCCGAACTACAGGGCCGTTTCCCTATTCGGCAGGAGCTCAATAGCCTGGGCAAAGAAGAATTTGTCAAAATTTTGCAACTACCCAGAAACGCTCTGCTCAAACAATATCAAGCTCTTATGGAAACAGAGGATGTGAATTTAATTTTTGAGGACGATGCAATCAAGGAAATAGCAGCGCTTGCAGAAAAGGCTAACAATATAATGGAAAATATTGGCGCCCGGCGTTTACATACAGTTTTATCAACTCTGCTGGAAGAAGTATTGTTTGAAATACCAGAAAACAAAGTTGGGAAGGTTACAATTACCAAAAAAGAAGTGGTTGAGAAATTGGCTGACCTAATAGAAGATAAAGATCTGAGTAGGTACGTTTTATAAACCATAAAAACAAAATGGGGAAGAAAATGAAGAGAGATTTTATTCACATCACTGATTTTACGGCTGAGGAAATTTACCAGACATTGAAACTGGCCTCTGAGGTGAAACGCTCGGTCAAAAAAGGGGAAAGATTTCTGCCTCTGCGTTACAAAACAATGGCAATGATCTTTGCTAAACCTTCTACAAGAACACGAGTTTCGTTTGAAACCGGTATGTCACAACTTGGTGGCCACGCCATTTTCCTGGGACCCAATGACATTGGGATTGGTAAAAGAGAAGCCGTCAAAGATATTGCGAGAGTAATATCCCGCTATGACGATCTGATAATGGCCCGTCTATTCGAACATAAACATATGTTGGAACTGGCAAAATATTCTAAAGTGCCAGTAATCAATGGTCTTACGGATTTGAATCACCCCTGCCAGATAATGGCTGATATTATGACAATTCAGGAACATCGGGGCAGCTTAAAAGACATGAAGGTCGCTTTTATTGGCGATGGTAATAATGTTGCTAATTCCTGGATTAATCTGGCAGCTCGTATTCCCATGCATTTTGCCCTGGCCTCACCGGCTGGTTTTGATCCTGATCAGGAAATTCTTGAAAATGCCCGGGAAGAAGGAATTAGTGAAATTGATATTGTAAGAGATCCTGTTGAAGCTGCTAAAGATGCCGATGTTATTTATACCGATGTTTGGGCTAGCATGGGTGAAGAGGATCAGGCTGAAGAAAAGAAGAAAAAATTCAAGGAATATCAGGTAAACGCCAAGCTTCTTCAGCATGCCAAAGATGAATATTATGTAATGCATTGTCTGCCGGCTCACCGGGGCGAAGAAATCACTGACGATGTCCTGGAAAGTCCGCAATCAATTGTTTTTGATGAAGCTGAAAACCGCATGCACGCCCAAAAAGGCATTATTTTGAAGTTGATGGATATTGAATATTAGATTGGATTTGGATGTATGGATGCCTGGATGGGGATGGCTGTTTGGATACCAGAGACAATTCTTTTTTATCCACGAAAATGATTTTGTCATAAAGTCATCTACCAGTCCATTCATCCAACCATCCATACATCCAATCCTCCGCCATATTAAATTTTAAACACCGTTTAAAGATACTTTAAAGAGGCTTTAAAAAATATAATTTGCTACCTAGTTAAAAAACACAATTGGGATATATTAGGGCTTAAACCTATCCACATCAATATTATACTTGTCAATCTTATAGCCAATGATGCGTGCTGTTGAGTCTAGCAGACGGGCAGCCTGAGCTTGGTTTCCACGTGTCGATTTGAGCGCATCCTGAACAATCTCTTTTTCATAGGATGCTACGGCATCATCCAGCGACATTTTGGTTTGGGTATTGCTGCTCTCGGCTGTTTGTAAAGTAGGGGGCAAATGAAAACTGTGGATGACCTGATCTTCGCAAACCAGAACAGCCCGCTCAATGCAGTTTTTCAGTTCCCGCACATTTCCCGGCCAATGATAACTCATTAGCATATCAATAGCAGGTGTTGAAATTCGCTTGATTGGTTTTTTATGCTTCTTGGAAAATTCCAGCATAAAATGGTCGGCCAGAAGGGAAATATCGGTTTTTCGCTCCCGTAAAGGCGGCAGATAGATTGGATATACATTCAGACGATAGTAGAGTTCTTCGCGAAACTTACCCTTGTTGATCAACTCTTCCAGATTGGCATTTGTTGCTGCTACAATACGAACATCCACATTAATAGTCTTATTACCGCCAACTCTCTCAAATTGTTTCTCCTGGAGCACACGCAGCAATTTTATCTGAGCCTGAAGCGAAAGATCACCGATCTCATCCAGAAAAATTGTTCCGCCATTGGCAACTTCAAAACGGCCGGGCTTCCGTTTTTCTGCTCCAGTAAAGGCGCCTTTTTCATAGCCAAAAAATTCAGATTCAATTAAATTTTCCGGAATGGCAGCACAATTAACCCGAATAAAAGGTTCTTTTTTTCGGCTGGAATTGTAGTGAATGGCTTCTGCAAAAAGCTCTTTCCCTGTTCCCGACTCACCTCTCAAAAGGACACTGGTATCAGCACGGGCAACACGGGCGATTTTCTCCAAAGCCTCCTGCATTTCGTGACTATTGCCGATTATATTGTGGAAACTGAATTTTTCCTCCAACTTGTGCTTGAGCAATGTATTTTCATCAAGCAATTTCTTGCGTTCAGCAGCAATCACGTCGGCAACGCGAATTGGCTGCAATAAGGCGGAAGCGACCAGAAAAAAGAAATTTAAAGTGGTCTCATAATTGCGATTTTTTTCAAAAGGCAGGCAAGTGCTCAGCGCTCCATAGGTTTTGTAATCCAGAGCAATAGGAACCGAGACAAAGGACAATTCACCATCTTCAGATTTATTCCAGGTCTTGAAGCGGTTTAAAAAAAGAGGCTCTTTGCTAACTTTTGGTACAACTACTGGCTTGCCTGTATTTACTACTCGATTTGTCAGCCCGCCGGAAATCTTTTTTTGGCTTTCGTCCTGCGGTTCTTTTACTCCGACTGAGGCTACCATGCGAATATGGTCATTATTTTCGCCAGTAATAAACACAGCTCCGGAGTGGATATCATAGGAGTCCTGCAAAATTTTGAGCGATGCATTCAGAGAATCCTTCAGCTTTAAACTGCGGCTGACGGCTTTGTTGAGTTCTATGAGAATATCCATTTTTTTGAGTAACAAGCTTGCTGATGGATTATGCTCGTTACTTATATTGGTTTTCATACGATCTCCTACAAAATTGAAGTCTCAAGAATATTAACTACAAAATCGTAGCTATGTTAAGGCCGAATATGATAAAGCTCAAGAACTATCTGGTAATTTTATTGGTATCAATAACTAAAGGTGTTGGCAAAAAAATTATGGGAGAGAGATTGCCAGCTTATCTATAACAGAGAGAAAATATATCCTTGAAGAGCAACAACTTTTATTTATTGGAATAATTAAGTAAGTTTTGTATCTATGAACAGGAAGAATAACAGGAAAGAAATACATGACCAGAAAAATCCCTTTATTTAAACTCAATTATGACAAAAATGAAGAACAGGCTGTCCTGGATACAATTCGGTCCAAGTGGATATCCACTGGCCCAAAATCCAGACAGATGGAGGACTACTTCTCCGATAAAATTGGTAGTAAATATTGCCTGACTTTGACTAATTGCACTTCCGCCCTCCATGTGGCTTTAATAGTTGCTGGTGTTGGAAAAGGCGATGAGGTTCTTGTTCCTTCGCTCTCCTTTGTAGCCACTGCTAATGTGGTAAAATATACGGGAGCAACTCCTGTATTTTGCGATATTACGAGTTATCAGGATTTAACTATCAGCCCGAAAGAAATAGAAAAGAAAATTACCGACAAAACCAAAGCAATTATTCCTATGCATTATGGCGGCTTTGGCGCAAATATGGAAAAAATAAGTGAGATCGCAGAACAAAATAATATCAAGATTGTAGAAGACGCTAGCCATGCCCCTATGGCCACTTACCGAGAAAAACATCTGGGAACTATCGGCGACATAGGCTGCTTTAGTTTTTATTCCAATAAAAATATAAGTGTTGGCGAAGGTGGAATGCTGGTTACTGATGATCAGGAACTCTACGAGCGGGCCAAACTTCTCCGCTCTCACGGCATGACCTCCCTGGCTTACAATCGCAAAGATGGCAACAATACCTATGACGTGATTGAACTGGGATATAATTACCGAATGGATGATATTCGGGCCTCGCTGGGATTAGTCCAGATGAAAAAATTGTCAGCCAGTATCCAGAAACTGCAGGAAATTCGCTCCTATTACGTCAAAAAATTGCAGGCTATCGACGGAATAGTAATCCCTTTTGAAAATTATCAGAGCCTTTCTACAAATTACATATTTCCAGTTGTTCTGGAAAAATCAAATGCAGAAAAACGTGATCAGGTGAGGGCCTTCCTCAAGGAGAATGGGATTCAGACTTCGGTCCATTATCCAGCTATCCATGAATTTTCCATTTATAATCAAAA
>Ga0102934_1002815_pt1 | contig 11964 bp, 13 predicted proteins | sample SalPonR2_A_D1_MG_FD_78175 | JGI IMG/M metagenome (GOLD analysis project Ga0102934, IMG submission 78175) | Salt pond soil microbial communities from South San Francisco under conditions of wetland restoration - Salt Pond MetaG R2_A_D1_MG | ecosystem: Environmental > Aquatic > Marine > Intertidal...
CCCCTGTCCCCTCCGCCGGCGCCAAAGAATTCGCAGACCTACAACGCGTCCTCATGCCCTCCCTCCCTCCGTCCCTGGCCAACGCGGACCTCTCCAACCTGACGCCTTCCTTCACAAAGGGCACCGACGTCATCCCGGCGGTCGAAGCCCGGGAGAAGAAGCAACTCGCCGCGTTGGAAGAGCAACTGAAAGCCCGACAAAGGGCGGTTAATTTTCGGTTGAAACAAGTAACGGCGCAACTGGAGGGCAAATCCCCCGAAGAAGTTTCGGGGATGGGTGGAGAAGAGGAGATTCAAGGAAAGATTGAACTGCGGGGGGAGGAGATGGACGAAGAGAAGGAGATTGAGGATCAATTAAAGTCTCTAGATGAGAAACTGAAAGCTCTCAACATGCAACTCGGGGGTCGGGTGGGGGGAGGGGACCTGGGAGGAAGGAGGGGGGCGCGATAAAAGGATGGGCCGTCGGGGAGCCGGGAGGGGTGTTGTAGATAAGGGCGTGGGGAACAAGTCGGCAGGAAAGAGAATGCAGAAGCAGTGAGCCAAGGCGTACAGGCGACGGAGAGAGAGCCGGAATTCGAGGTTGCGAATGAGTTTGCTGCCGTTTCTCTTCCTCGCCTTGGCCTCGCGTCTAAGAATGCATGATAGATAAATGAATTACCGGGAAACGATACAGTTGAGAACGCAGCTCTTCTCTATTAATTGTCCCTTTCATTCCCTTCTTCGTGAGGTGTTGATGAGTAGATAGAAATCTTGAGCACAAACCTTCGTGTCCACGCGGCGTGTCCTCTGCGCTCCGGACACAAATTACGGGTCATCACTCATCCATTCCTTCTTCTCTCTTGTAAACTACTTCGACTTACAGCTCAGCATCTCCCCTGGACTATCCTCATTGATCTCGTGTTGATGTGTCTCACGGCGAACGCTCGACACCACGTTTGTCAACGGAAATACATCACTTAATAAGGCGCGGCCCCCCTCTTATTTCTTGAGAAAGCCCTGTTCAATGTCCTCTCCTTCCGTGGTGCTCCTTACATCCCTAGTGGGAAAAGGTCTTTGGATCCCCCGTCCTTTCCGTCATTTTTGGGGCTTGTACTTACCCTCAGCAGCGTATTCTCTGGGCTATTCCTTCTCCGCTGATCAATCTCGTGCCCCTCCTTGAAGTCCTTTTTGTTCTTTGTGATGAGTCCCCCATGCCGCTGGCCCCGGAACTTCAACTGACCTGGTACATGACAAACTTTCCCTTGCTTCTCATGTCCTACCTCTTCGTCCTACCAGTGGCGCTGTCTCTCCTCCGTCTCTCGTTTTTCCCGCGCGTATCGTTCAGCGAATGACTCTACAGGTTCCTTTTGCTCCGACTTTATGGGTGGACGGCCTCGCATCATTTTCCGCGCGCTTTCAAACAAAGTCCGACTTTTCTCCGCCTCTTCTTCCGTCATCCCCTCCGCTTGCTATGAATATTATGCGAAAATTCACGAAAGAGAAAGAGGCCATGCTTTCAAACTACTACCAGGGAGGGCCCTCGCATTTCCTCCCATTCACTCACCTTGCACGCCTCAAACTCTTCCAATGCCTCATCCACGCTTCTAGGAGCCGTCACGACATTCTTCTCTTCCAACACCAGGGGCTCTCCGGCGGGGCTGGTTATAGTCGGTTTCTTTGACACGGTCGTCAAACGGGCCGGCCACCAAAAAAAATCTCCACACACGATGCAGGAGCCCTTTTGTTTTCTCTGCCCCTTCTTCGAGACCTTCCTCTGCTGACTTGACCAATTCCCCCGCTTTGGCCTTGCCAGCCAAATATTTATCGTACCCTGACTTAACGTCTCCCATAACCTCTACCGTATTCCCCACCGCCTCTATTTTATGCTTTCCCGCCGCCAGGGTACTTGTAGTGGCGTTCAGGCCCTCCTTGGCCTTTTCTTTCAGGTGACGAGCATGCCCTTTGGCCGCATCGGATTTTTCGCCCAGCTTTCTTTGGGCTTTCAACAGGGAATCTTTGCCCTGCTCTGAGGCCCGGGTAGCTTGTCGACGCGCCGCCTCCGCTCTCTCTGCCGCTAGCTGCTTTGATTCCGTCGCCTTGTCCTTCGCGTACTCTTTGCCCCAAAAGTAGGACTTTTTGGCATGTTCTTTTGCGACCTTTGCTTTCTCTTCGGGAGATTTCCTCCACAACAAGGCTCCTCCTCGTACGGGAGGGATCGTCACAGGTGCAGGAGCAAGGGACGATAGCTGGTAAGCCTCATTTTCATTTTTGAAACAACTATCCACGCTTGATCCGTAACCAAAGGGAATAAATTTCTTCCCTACCAATGTAATAGGAAGAGCCAGAAAGCAGGCCACTCTACCACTGAAGCGCATCGTGACTATAAACTGCTTGCGTGAGCTGCGCTGAATGTTAGAGATGTACGTAAGAAAAACATGAAAACACAAAAGCGCTCAGTGCCAGGGGCAAAACAAATGTAATATAATACATACTTGATTCTACAGAAGTTATTTTGTTTTATGCACAACATCAGACACAGAATTCTGCAGATCAGTACAGTACGGTGCTAGCAAGGAGAATAACACATTTTCTTGCTCAGGAAAAGGTTTTGGCCGTGTGGAGAACGAAGCTCCTTCATAGGCAGCGGTGCACTAAACAAATGAAAGCGATAAAACTATATAGGTAAGATCCTATTGATATGTTACTGTCGCCTTTTTTGCATTTATTGTTGCAACATGTGATTGACAACAAGGATGGCTGTCTGCGGCGTCGTGACGTACCCCCCCAAATTGCCCGCCACATTTTTTGTACCTGTAGCATGAGCTTGAAAAACATGCCCCTATCAGCTTTTAATGCCTGTATACGCCGCTAGGTATCAAAAATATATGGCATTGCGTTGTAAGACCATCCTGCTGGCGGCAGCAATGCGTGTAAGCCGCATTGTCGACCCTTGTGGTGCAAGCCTTGCTTGGTTAACCTCCTCTCGGACCTTTAAAGCTAGCACTCCGACACCAGACCCTTACACCCACCCTGGTGAAGACGACCACCAAGATGACGATCGTAGGCAGTGTCGACTGACAGGGGATGAGGTGGAAGATACCTCTGATCCAGTAGTTCGTGCGGGCAACCGCGTAACAAGTGCTGTGAATAAAGCCTCCCGTACAGTGGGAGGAGTGCTGGATGCCAGCGAGGATCCGATCAGGGCCGCGGGTGAAGAAGGTAAGATAAAGTGGGGGGAAATCTTGAGGGTAAATCTCCATCACTTTTTAGTGGGAGGTGATTGAGTCCCTGATGTCGTCAATTGTTTCTCACAAGAAGTTATCCGTACATGCGTTGATAATGTGGTGCATGTTCCCATAGCCCATCACAGCGTACCTAGGTTCAAAGATACGATCGGCATGGAAGCAGAAAGGGCGAGAGAAGAACTCAAAGGGCACGTGTGGCCTGAGGGAAAAGGGGGCTTGAAGATAGAGGTACCGAGGAAGGAAAGGGAGGAATTCGCAAACGGGAAAGAGGGAGGAGTAATTACACACGTGGCAGAGACGGCGACGGAGGCCTTGCACGGAAAAATGAAAGACGCGAAGCAGAAATGGAAAGATACAGCAGCAAAACTGGCACAAGAAGGGGCGAGAATCGAGGAGGAGATGCAGCTGGCTGCGGAGGCCGAGCGGAAACGAGGAAAACGACGGGAATGAGTGGCCCGGAAGCCCATCATTCCCGAGAAGACGCGTGGAGCTCGGACGGGGTATGAGGGTCCGAAAAGTCAGGCATGGAGGGAGGCAGATGGGGAGGTGCGCATAGAGAATGGTACGATGGGAGGGGCCCCCGAGAGAAAGGTGTGTGCTGGCTAGGGCCACGACGAAGAGCGAGTGCACGATACAACGAAGGTCGAGGGATCAATCGCATTTCGAAGAACAAGCAATGCCACAGGAAGAACGAGGCGAGCACTTCTATCCTTCCGTCCCTTCTTTTTCCCAGGTGTCCGCATGGCCCACCGAGCCCCACCCTGCAGCAGATCCTCACACATGTGCCCCCTGATTTCGCTTTCCTCCCTTGACTCTGTCTCTTCTCCATGTCTATGCGAAGTAGTACTCAAGGAGGTTTATAGAAGCCCATCCCGAGGCACAAATGTGTCAACCTACCTCCGTCGCTGGCTCCGTGACGCCCATCTTCAACCCCCCACCTATCTCCCCCGCCTTCCTCTCTCCATCCTCTCCGTCTCTTCGCCTTTTTAGACCAGGTCCACGAAGGGGATCGCCTGTACGGTCTGCACCTCTCCGTCGTACTTGAACGTAAACGCCTCCTTGGGAGCCTTGGGCAACCTTTTTAACTCTCGGTACTCCTTCTCCCCCGCTTTGACCGCCTTCTTCTGGAGCTCGTTTTGTCGGACCCGCTCGATCCATTCTTTTCGGGAAGTGGATGGGCGAAGGTGCTCGATGCGAACGTTGATCTTCTTCTTGATGATCTTCCCGTTCACCAATTTGTTCACCTCCACGCCTAAGGCCCGTTTCGTCACGTTGTAGACCACACCCGTGCGACCGTGGTAGCCCTTGAACGGCATGCCCTTTTGAATGGAAGGGTTGGCTTTGATATCCACCACATCGCCCACCTGCGCGCAGGGCATTCGAGGAGAAGATGGAGGGAAGGCCATGAGAAAGGCAGGAGCAGGCAAGCCTATCGCAAGCCTTATTCCCTTGCGTGTCCACAACTACCCACATCCGTATCAATACAGAAGGACCGCAACCGCAACACACCAACTCCTGGACGTAGGCATAAACATACCTTATAGTTGCGCATGTAGATGGACAAGGGGTTTACACCATGCTCCCCGAAGTCCCGACGAAACATAGAGCGCGTCCGCGCTCGATACCCATAGGAGTGCGGCATTTCTCTGTGAATTTGTCAATGCGGTCGATCATGTGTGTAAAAACATGAGCAACAAGGTTGTGGCGGTGTGCGAGCACGGATTTCATGTTTGTACGGGTGCATATGTGCAGGGGCTTTCTTCGGACCAGGGTAGACTAGAAACGGGAGCTATGTACAGAAACATTACGCATCAACAGCCATCCGTACTGTCTTCATGACCTGCTGTTCTCTAGGAATTGTACCAGGCAACCAATACAACCCACATCCCCTTGACTGCTGACAAAGAGTGACATAGAGTGGTACAGAGGAGTAGGAGAGCTGCGGAGCGTTCGTGGCCAAGAAGGTGGGGGTAATTTAGGACCGCTGAGACAGGCATGTGCGTTCATTGATAACAGTAGGGGAGGGGAGGCGAGGAAAGCGATGGCTCTGAGCACGAGAAAGGAGTGTTAGGGTCGAGGCGAGGGCCGTAGGGGACAGCCTTGATGCCTTCATCCTTATGCTGCACACCGATTCGTCTCTGAGAAATGACACCTAATTATATCGGCAAAGTTGAAGGGGAAGGGAATGATTGGCTGCGGGCCTCGGGTCATCCCCCCGGCTAGGCCTACCTCATCTGGGAAGCCATGGCCCTTTCTTTTGCACCAAACACATTCCGTGACGTCCTTCTCCTGTCCAATCGATAAGAATCTTACGCACACTGTACGCCTATCATCACACAGGCGTGTTTACAACCGTGCTCATTCCGGCCCGGTAAATACTCCAGCGAAGGTACGGAAAGGAAGAATGGCCAGCCATCAGGGCAAGCCTAAGAACGACGTGAATATTTATAAGTGATGAAACGATAAGGGCATGTGTGCTACATCAATCTATGCCTACATGAATGCTCTTCTTTCCGTGCGAAGGCTTCATCGAGGGCAATGTGGGCTCTGGAGATGCTGATTTGCCTTCATGAGGGGCCGTGGAAATGGGTTGATCGAAAGCCTTCGGGCTCTCCTTTCTGCTATCGTGTCTCCGCCCCCACACACTAAAATTTTGCGCGTTTTCGGGCGTACGGGGTTTCTTTGTACTGAAGAAGTTGTTCCCCACGTCTGACGAGCTTCTTCTGTCTTCATCATTCCACGCAACTCAGATGGGTCGCATGCACTCGAAAGGCAAGGGTATGGCCTCCTCAGCCATCCCCTACAAGCGCACGCCGCCGTCCTGGGCGAAAGCCACCGCCAAGGACGTAGAGGAGCACGTATGCAAATTGGCGAAAAAAGGCTTGACCCCTTCCAACATTGGTGTCATCCTCAGGGATTCGTATGGCATTGCTCAGGTAATTAGGGGATAATCCGGATGTGAGAGGAAGATGGGCGGTGCAACTGTCCAGCCTGGCACTGGGAAAAGGAATCGTATTGCTCACTCTTTCCCCCATGCCCACGTTCTTGGTGTGCGCAGGTGAAGGCCGTGACGGGTTCCAAAATCCTCCGGCTCCTGAAGAAGAACTTGCTGGCCCCTGAGATTCCCGAGGATTTGTACATGCTCATCAAGAAGGCGGTGGCCGTGCGCAAGCATTTAGAGCGCAACCGCAAAGACAAGGACAGCAAGTTCCGCCTCATCTTGATCGAGAGTCGCATTCATCGATTGGTAAGGCGGGTCGGGGACGGAGGCAACGAAGGGGGGGAGGGAAGGAGGGAGGGAGATAGGAAGGAGGGGAGGGACCGGGCTTGGGGTGGAAGGAAGGAATGGAGATCCAATTACACATGAATGTTGAGGAAACAGAGACCGGATGATGGAGGGGGAGGCGAGCATGTAGATATCTCTGCAAGGCACCCGCATTGCCATGTCTTACCTGCTCCTCCCTCCCTCCCTCCCTCCCTCCCTTTCTCCTTCCCTCCCTTCCTCCCTTTTTTAGGCCCGTTACTACCGAACCACGCGCAAACTCACACCGAACTGGAAGTACGAGTCCTCAACCGCCGCCTCCCTCGTTGCCTAAGCATTCTCTTGTCTGGTGGATCTGGGAGGGAGGGAGGGAGGGAGGGAGGGAGGAGATATTGTGACCTCGGGTCCATGGGGTCTTCGAGGGGGCAGGCCGAGAGGGTGGCGAGGCATGTCAGCAGGGCTTCATGGATAAATATAGACTGGGAAGACGGGGAGGTGATGGGTTGGAGGCGGTAGGAAAAGAAACAAAGGAAGAAATTATGGGAAAGGAATGTGCTTGACGGGAAGGAGGATGGGAGTGATGCGTTTCGAGAGCTCATGGCGTGTCCTGGTCTGTTGACCACCTCGAGGGAAGGACATTGGCCTGTCCCTCCCCCTCTCCTCCCTTCTGTCTCCCTGCCTCTGGCAACTTCACCTCTACTCTCGCCATGCCCTCCTCGCCTCCTGCCTCCCTCCTTCCTCTTCCCTCCTTCCTTTCCCTCCCCATACCTCCCTGGTCCTTTGATGCGTTTCTGCTTACTTTTCTCCCCTACGTACACCTCCTGGGCGGGAGAATCTGCACCTGTCTCCCCCTCTCCTCGCCCCGCCTTCTCCTCCCCCTCGTCCTCCTTTTCCCTCTATTCCCAAGCCATATTTTTCCCCTACTCGATGAGACTGGCCGAAGGGAGCGTCCCAGGACTGGGAGGCAGTGAAGAGGAACGCACAGAGGAGGGAGGAGGAGATTGGATGTTGTCTTTGCTCGCTGCCAGCATCTCCTCAATGAGAGAAAGGCGTGGGCCGCTGGCATTCCTCTTCTGCCTTCCCACGTCGAGCAACGTCGTGGAAGCGCTCGCCTGCTGTGATCCTGGGGAAGATGAATGGAGCGGTGCCTCATGAGAGGCGGCGGAGGGGGAGGGCACATGACAGGACAAGGGAGGGGTGGAGGTCCGGTGTTGACGAGTCTTCTTTGCCTGCAGCTTCGGCATGACCACTTGGAGGTGCCCGGTGGTTTTGCTCCTGATCGCCCGGCTGTGGGAGACCCGCACTTCCTCAGGGAGGTGGAGGCGGAGGAGTTTCCCCTTGGCGATGACGTTGATGTGGTAGGGATGCACGTCCACGTCGATGAGGGAGGAATCCAGGTGCCGGGGCAGGGCAAGGTCGAGGACGACACAGCCGCAATGCCGCCATTGCCGGGCGTCGCGCTCCCCCGCACCGACAACGGCAGACGCAGTCTCTGTCGCCGTTCTATCGTCGTGGTCTAGCAGGGTGTAGGGCCACTTCCCCTCATTCTTCTGTCGCGGTCTCGCCTCCTGGTCCCCATGCATGGAGGAGTCTAGACCCTGGTCCGAGGACGGAGGGCGGGTTTCTTGTCCTGCTTCCTCCGCTTGCACCTGCGCCAGCTTGACCGCTTGCTCGCGGGCGATGTCCCTTTCTTTGGGGCCATCGGCCCTCTGCCGCTCGAGTTTTTCTTTCTTCTGCGCGGCTATTTCCAAGTAGATAGCCCGTCGTGTCTCAGGGTCGTGGCTTGTGGGCATACTGCCGTCTGTGCCGTCGTTTTCGACCGGACCGGAGCTGGCACAGGATTCCGTGTCCTTGATCACTTTCTTGGCTTTTCCTTCCTTTTCGCAACGAGTCCGGGTCGCCAAGACTCGTAGTCGCGTTTCCAGGGTAGGAAAGACCCGCGCCGCGAGTAACCGTGTGGTACGCGTAATCTCTTGTCCATCCAGGCATTGCAATTGCGGAAGACGATGGGCGATGTAATATGTAAAAGCTTGCTTTTTATCTAACATTTTGTCCACTACAGCCTCGCATTTCACTTCTTCATCCTCAAACCACGGACGGGTCTGCGCGGGGTTGCCTAAAAAATACAAGTCTCGCAGGTGCCGAAGGCTCGCCAAATGGGTGATACTAGCTTCTAGAGCGTCGAAATCTATGAAATTGACTGTCAAATCTAATTTGCGTAAGAATTCACACGATCCAAGACCTTCTACGACGCTGATATTGTTCAAAGCTACATTTAGGTACTCCAGACACTTCAGATGGTGCAAATTTTCGATGCGCGGGAGCAAATTATTTTGTAAGTATAAAATTTTTATTTCTCGGCAAGTTTTACCCAGAATATCATTGATTCCCTCAAGTTCTTCTTGGTGGAGCGCCAATTCTTCTAAAGTGGTCAGAATTCCTTCGTTGTGCTCTGCCCTTTTCCGCAGAAGATCCCGAGTTATCTCCGGCATAGTAGGCTATAACTGATCCCTTCTTATAGGTATCAATAGAAACATGTTAATCATATCCACATATATTTTTCCCTTTAGTTTTGTTAAAAACTCATTTAAAACAACGGCAGCCCCCAAAAAATGGGTTCTTCTTCATGATTCATCCTCAGCCGTTTCTTTTGGCGAACAAAGATGACGACATGATTCCATTGACGTTAAAAAATCGTGTGTAGATACTATTTTGCTTCCCTCAGCATGCATCATTTATGAGTTCGATGCAGTATTTTTTAAATAAATACTGATTACACAACTTTATAGATTCAATAAGAATGCGTATTGGCGCTTTCTTCGCGGCCTTCTGGGGGCTCTTCCTTTTCGCCCTTGGCCTCCACACCACTGTTGCTGTCCACCTGCGCCGTGGCATGGTCATGCGTCGCGACTGGAACACTTCCATTGACAACAATACTGCCTCCTTCAATTTTGACAAGAAATTTAGTGGCAAAGTCTACATTCAGATGAATCTCAATGAAACTCAAGGTTCAGTGCCTTATGCTGACCCGAAAACTGGTGCTTTGGAGTGGGCTGGGCAGGCTGAAGCAACGGCCGCCCCCAATTACCCAGGGATCCAAGTCTCAGCGCCTCTTGGATATCAGGGTCAGGGACTTACATCTGATGACGTACCGGGCGAGATGCCTTTCGGTGGTGGTATTCTCAATACGCCGTCCGAATAAGGAAGCACTGGCCCATGGGAGCACGTAGACGACGCGTGATGCTGGTGTTGCCGACCCAATTCACACGTAGAGAATTCACAAAATCAGAACGCACACATAATCTGAGTTTTTGCCGTATTTTCTCATCCTTCTATCGTCGAGAAGGCCAGAAGAGTGGATAAAGCGACCAATGCCATGCCTTAAATTCGAGCCGCGCACGATTTATACAGGACTTCGCAACTACATTGTGAGAAAACGAAAAAGACGTGCCATTTTCTTCAAAGATGTTCCACAACCTTTTCTTCAATTGGAATCTCCTTTTGCCCCTCGCCTTTCCCTATCCAGACGAGATTCGATCTGTGCATCCTATTCGATCTTGACACGCTATGCCCACTGCCCTCGCCTCTTTGCACTCGCGCTTCCTCTTGCTTGCTGTATGTCTTCTCTTTCCTCTTGCCCTCCAACTCCCCTCCCCGCTTTCTACTTTCCTGCAGTCCCTTTGTTTCTCTGGCTGTGTCCGGCATGACCGTCATCGTCACCTGGTCGGAAGTCTGGAATGGAGGGGGAAAAGGGGTCCGATCGAGGATCCATCCCACAGCGCGAACCCCTCCTGGCTCGACGCCGGAATGCAGGTTAGCCCTCAGCTCCTTGGAAAAATGCCCACTGATGCAGTCATCAGGACAGAATCGGTTGCCATGGCTCCATCGACCAAGAAATCCGCTGCAGAAGGCGACTCAAACCTCGTCCCCACCCCTCCAGGTGCTGCGCCTACGATGAAATCCTACCTCGAACATTCCACAGCTACGCCCAAGAAGACACCCTCTTTGGGGTCAATAGAGTACATGCCAAGTGTGAGCACCATGGATACATCCTTGCAGGTCCTGAGCGATGTGGTACCTTCTTCGTTACCTTAACTGGACCGGCGCCCAGAGAGAGAGGCAACTGAGACAGAATGGCGCGAAGGGAGACAATAGATAAAAAGTATAAATTTTCTAGAAGAAGCCTCATAGAAATCCTTCTCCAATGTCGGAGTATCGCTGGGTTCAGCAAGTACTTCCTTTCGAGGAAAAGAAGGAGGGCGGACTTGGCAGTATTCAGACCACACGACTTTGTTCTTTCGGCGTTGCCATATTCACACATACACATACATACAGCTATTGATGATTGATTGCTGCCCATCTCTCCCTCCCCCCAGACTCCCCCTGTCCCCGTCCTCCCTCACTCCCTCCTCTTTGCATACCACCCCGGCGCCAAGCACTCCAACAGCGCACCTTCCATATTGCGCTTCATGGCCACCGGGTCCTTGAACCGTCCGATAAACACCAACTTTGAGACTAGAGGAAAATGACCCGAGGCCATATCACCCTCCTCCTCCCTCATCTCCAGGTGACCGTAGATGCCCTGCAGCACCACGCGTTTTTCCACCACGGTGGCCCGCCTGTATGGAGTCTTCTTTGTCACCCACAACACCCCCTTGGTACGGACAATCACTTGCCCCTCCCCCTGCTCTTGTCGCAGGGCCGAGCCTTCCTGCGGTGGTTCCGTTGAGACCTCCCTCCCATCCCCGCGCTGCCCTTCCTCCCTCAAGTCCCCAGCCGGCCCGCGGCTCCCGGAGCCCGTCGACTTGGTCGCACTTAAGGTTTGTTCAAGCCAGCTTTCAAACGCCGTCCACTCCAACGGTCCGTCGTCGATGGTCAACCCGATGGAGGTGAACCCCAACCTGGTGTGAGCGTGGCCCGCCCCCCCTCCCGCCCTCCCTCCCGCCCTCCCTCCCACGGCGAACTCCCCTCCATCGGCCCCCCCGTCCATCCATTTCTTCCCCTTGCTTTCCTTCTCGCCCTGGAAAGTTCGGGACGGCGAGAAGGCCTCCAGCCCCAACACCTCCTCCAAGGGCACTTCTCCCCTCACGCATGCCAACAGAACGGCCTCCGGCGCATAACTCTCTACATATGCCTGTACCCGCTTCCTCACTCCCTCACTCCCTCCTTCCTTCCCTCCCTCCTTCGCTGCTTCCAGCAAGTCCATCTTGTTCAACAGCACTCGGTCCGCCAAGGCTAACTGTTCAGCAATCAGCTCCAGGGAGGCCGCCTCCACCCCTTCCTCCACCCCTTCCTCCACCCCTTCCTCCCTCCCTTCCTCCGGCCCTGCCTCCCGCTCTCCCTCCCGACTGAGGACCCTGGAGAGGCTGAAGGCATCCACGACACAGATCACGGCATCGAGACGAAGTTGGGCTTGTACCTGTGAATGGAAGGGGGGGAGGGAGGGAGGGAGGGAGGGAGGGAGGGAGGGGGGGCGGGA
>Ga0102934_1002818_pt1 | contig 11958 bp, 10 predicted proteins | sample SalPonR2_A_D1_MG_FD_78175 | JGI IMG/M metagenome (GOLD analysis project Ga0102934, IMG submission 78175) | Salt pond soil microbial communities from South San Francisco under conditions of wetland restoration - Salt Pond MetaG R2_A_D1_MG | ecosystem: Environmental > Aquatic > Marine > Intertidal...
CCACTTCGAAGTCACCCCCTGGGCCTTCGCAAGCAATCTGGACCTGACGCCCCGCGTCGACCAGTACACCATCGCCATGATGGTCCGCCCCGCCGAGTGAGGCGATCACGTTAGACGAAAATCATCGGTCGCCCACGGGCGGCCGGTTGCTTTTGATGGTCGCCTTGACGATTGCCTTGCGCGGCGCGATTTTACGGCGATGAAACGCCCTTATTTCGCCTACGGCTCCAATCTCGAACTCCATGACTGGAGCGCCTATTGCCGTCGCCACGGGCTCCGAGCTGACGGGCTGCAACCGCTGCACCCCGCCGTCGCGCCCGATCACACGCTGGCCTTCACCCGCTACTCGCAAAAGCGCGAGGGTGGCGTGCTCGACATCCTGCCGCGTCGCGGTGCCGCCGTTCCGGGTCTGCTGTTTTCCGTGTGCGATGCGACGCTCGCCGCACTCGATCACAAGGAGGGTGCACCGCGTGTCTATGAGCGGGTGCCGATCACCGTGCTCGATGAACACGGCGCTGAGATCGAAGCTTTCACCTATCGGGTGAGGCCGCAGGATCGTGTCCCCTTCGTGGCACCGCATGCAGATTATCGCGCGGTTTGCGCGGCAGGGCGCGCGGCGTTCGGCATCGATGCGAGCATCCTCGACGATGCGGCAGCGGGGCGTCCGTCAGGAGATATCCATACTGCGTTCGTCTATGGCACGTTGATGCGCGGTGAGCGCGGAGATCATCACTGGTCGCATGAGACGAGGCCGCCGGAACCGCGCCCGGCGCGGGTAACGGGCCTGCTCAAGGATTGTGGGCCTTATCCGGGTATGGTGCGTCCGGTGCCGCAGGAGGGAAGCAAGGATGCGCAGGTGCGTGGCGAATTGCTCGCCTTTGCCGATATCACGAGCGTTCTTGATGCTTTCGACGGTTATGAGGATTTCGGCGGTTACGGGGCGCCCGGCAATGTCTATCGCCGCGTGCCCGTGACGGCGCGGGAGGAGGCGGCATCGGAAGCGGATACCGCAATCACCGCCTGGGCCTATATCCTGCTCGACCATGACCATTTTCCGATCATTGCCGGCGGTTGCTGGCGCAGTCACAGGCGTGCAGGCTGAGCTTGCGTCAGCGCCTTTGGCACAGGTTGGTCTGCGCGTTTGACGCTTAAGCTATCCTGCTTCGCCTGTATGATCCTGTTTCGATGACAGCGCCCCAGCGGGCAGGAGGGTATGCCATGACTGGTCCCGCGACTCTCGACATCGCCGATCTCGGCGCACGCATCCCCGACGGCGCGCATCTCGCGATCGCGCCGGATTACAGCGGCTGCGCCATGGCCGTGATCCGCACGCTGCTGCGCCGGCGCATCCGCGGTCTGCGGCTCGTGGCCGTGCCGACTGCGGGGTTCCAGGCCGATATGCTCATCGGCGCCGGATGTGTCGCGGAAATCGAAGCCGCAGCCGTCTCGCTGGGTGAATACGGCCCCGCGGGACGGTTCAACGCAGCCCTGCGCGCGGGCAGAATCATCATGCGTGACGCCACCTGTCCTGCCATCCATGCCGGGCTGCAGGCGGCGGAGAAGGGGATCCCCTTCATGCCGCTGCGCGGCATCATCGGCTCCGATCTCGTGGCGCAGCGCCCGGACTGGAAGCTCATGGACAATCCCTATGCCCCGCAAAGCCGCGATCCGATTTTGCTGGTGCCGGCCATAACCCCGGAAATCGCGCTGTTCCATGCCCCTGCTGCTGACCGAAACGGCAATGTCTTCATCGGTGTGCGGCGCGAACTCATGCTGATGGCCCACGCCGCGCGGCGTACGCTCGTCAGTGTCGAGCGTATCGTGGATACCGATTTCCTCGCCGACGAAGCGCGTGCGGGGGCCACCATTCCCGCGCTCTATGTCGAGGCGATCGCGCAGGCGCCGCGTGGTTCCGACCCGGTCGGCCTTTTCGGTGCTTATGGTGCGAACGAGGCGGCGCTCGGCGCCTATGCGCAGGCATCGCGCGATGATGGCGCCTTTGCCGCCTGGCTCGCGGGGGTCGACGCTGACGTATCGCAGACGGTGCTGGCATGAGCGCTGCGACCGACATCCACATGCGCGAGATCCTGATCGCGCGCATCGCGACCATGCTCGATGGCTGTGGCCATGTCGCGGTGGGGGCAAGTTCGCCGATACCTGGTGCTGCGGCTTTGCTGGCGCAGGCGCGAAGCGCCGGGGCGATGCGCGTCTCGGTGCTGGGCAGCACACGGCACAATTTCTTTACCGATGGCGGGCGCGAGCTGTTCGATTGCGCCGCGCAGGGGCGCATAGACGCGTTCTTTCTCTCCGGCGGGCAGATCGACGGAGCGGGCAATATCAATCTCGTGGGGATCGGCGACCCGGCGCAGCCGAAGGTGCGTTTTCCGGGCTCTTTCGGTTCGGCCTATCTCGCCTTTCTGGTGCCGAAGGTCATCCTGTTTCGTGAGGAGCATACGCCGCGCACGCTGGTGGAGCGGGTCGATTTCATTTCCGCACCCGGAACCTCCGACCCTGATATCTACCGGCCCGGCGGGCCCCGGGCCCTGGTGACCGGGCGGGCCGTGTTCGACTTCTCGCCGAAGCGGGCGGGGTTCACTCTGCGCAGCGTGCATCCCGGTGAAACGCCGGAATCAGTCACGGCCCAGACCGGCTTTCGCTTCGATACGCCAGACGCCGTGCCGCACACGCCGCTTCCCGATGCCGATACGCTCGCGCTGATGCGCGGCGACGTCGCGCGTGCCGTGGCGGAGACCTACCCGGGTTTCGCCGAGCAATTATGGGGCATCGGCGCCTGATTCGATGGCGGCGACCTAGTCCTTCATGCCCTCGTCGTCAGCGCCGCGCCTCAGCCCTGCCAGCGCGCCGAACGGGTTTTCGCGCGATTCGGCTGGTGCCGGCTCCTCGAACACCACGCCGGGTTTGCGCGGAAACGGGTCGAGCCCCAGCGCCAGGAATTCGGCGGTGACGCGGCCCAGATCGATCTTGCCGTTGATGATCTCGTCCGGCGGGTCGATCCGGCGCTGTTCTTCTTCTTCCGGCGTCAGCTTGCGCCGTTGCGCGGCAGCGAAATCGAGATCGACCTCTTCCTCGACTTCGGTCTCGAACGCATCGAGCGTCACGCCGCAAATCTGGCTCACACGCGCACGCACGATACCCGCGACGCGCGCGCGCTTGCCCGAGCCTTCGACACTGAACACGCCTTCGAGGGCATGGATTGCCGGGATGTCCAGCGCCTCGGCAAGCGCGACCATCTCTTCGGCATCGGCCGTGATGGTGATGTCGGTCCCGTGGCGGGGCAGGCGCTCCGCATCGATCAGGCGCGACAGCGGGCCCGGCTCGGGGGTCGGGGCGGCGGATCCCGTAAAATCGTTTCGGTCACGCCCCATGGTGATCTCCTGAAGCTGCAGGCAGGGCGGTGGCGTAATCGGGACCATCGCGCAGCAGGGTGGCGAAATCCTGTTGCGCCAAAGCTGCTTCTGCTGCGATCATGTAGGCAGCCAGCGCCTGTGCCGGATCGCCGCGCTCCGTGACGTTCCGGTCGAGGGCATCCTCCAGTGCAGCGCGGTCGCCGTCGTCGAGGGCGCTGCCGTAGCTACGGGCGCGCCCGTAGAAAGCCGTGACGAGTTTCTTCATGCGCTTGGGCACGGCGAGATCACCGACGCCCATGTCACGCAGGGACATGTCGAGCCATTTGAAGAAGGCATCGACGAATTCCTGCGCGAAATCATCCGCCGGCGGCGGCAGATGCCGCAGGCGGCGCAGGATCAGCGTCATGTGGAGTATGACGGCTTCATAGCGGCCTTCCAGCGTGTCGGGCACGCCTAAATCGGTATAGAGCGGTTCGGCGCGCGATGCGGCGATCACGCGGGTGAGCATCGTCTGTACCGGGTCCTGGACGCGGTCCTTGCGAAACCATTTGAAGATCATCGCCTCAGCTTTCCGGGCGCGCACGCCCTTGTCAAAATATTCCAGTCGGGTTACGCCATTCACCCGGCCGGGCGCAAGTTCCCCGAAGCCGCAGTTCGATCGGACCAGCGCCGGAAGCGAGTCGCCATGAAGATGATTTCCCGCCTTGCCGCCGTCTTTCTGATTGCCGGCCTCACCACAGCCTGCATTCAGGGTGAAACATTCCAGCGCGGCTATATAGTCGATGAAGAGGCTCTGGAAAGTGTCGAGCCCGGCATGTCCGCCGAGCAAGTGCTCGAGACGCTGGGCACGCCTTCCACGGTCTCCACTGTCGGGAACCAGTCCTGGTATTATGTCAGCCAGACGGCGCGGCAGCAATTCGCCTTCCAGAAGCAGGAAATCGTCGAGCAGCAGGTCACGGCGGTGTATTTCACGCCGAACCTCCGGGTGGAGCGTGTGGCGCTCTATGGGCTTGAGGACGGTCAGATCTTCGATTTCATTTCGCGCACGACGCCCACGGGTGGGCAGGAGCAGAGCTTCCTTGCCAACCTCTTCCGTGGTGTGGTCGGGTTCAATCCGCTGCGCTGATCGATTTTTCCGAAAGCCAAACGCCGCCGCGTAATGATCACGCGGCGGCGTTACTGTTTCTGGATCGACGGGCTGATCAATCGCGGCGCAGCAGCCGCTCGAAATAGTCGCGCTCTTCTCCCGGAAGGCCGGGATCGGCCAGACGGTTGCGCAACTCTTCGAGAATGCGGCGGGCGCGCCGCGCGGGGCTCTCGTCGGCACCCGGCACGCGGACGTCGCTCTCGAAGCGGCCCCTGTCGCGGGTCGGGCGACCCAGCGGATCGGTGTCGCGACCTTCGCGGCCGTCCATCCGGCCCATACGCCCTTCTCCACCTTCACCGCGCATCTCACCCGGCTGGCCGCCGCCTTCACCCTGGCCCTCTCCGAACATCCGCTGCATCTGATCGGCCATGCCCTGGAGACCCTGTTGCAGGCCTTCGAGGGCGCGCCCCTGCGCATCGACGGCATCGTCAGGGTTGCCCTCGCCGAGGGCGCTTTCCGCCTCGCCCATCGCGCCCTCGGCATTGTCGAGACCCTGCTCGCCCTGCATGCCGAGTTCGCGCATGCGCTCCTGCAATTCCTGCAGACGGTCGCGCAGGGCCTGTTGCTGCTCGGAGAGATCGCCTTCGCCGTCCCCCTCGCCCTGATCGCGCTGCGCCTGTTCACCGCGGCGCTGGCGCTGCGCATCGCCGAAGGTCTCGTCGCGCAGTTGCTGCTGCTCGCGGGTGAGGGCGTCGAGTTCGTCGAACTGGCGGTTCAGTTCACGGGTATGCGGGTCGGAGGACATGTCGCCCCGCTGGGCGGTCCGGAGGTTCTGCATGATGTTGCGCAGCTCATCCATCAGGCGCTGCGCCTCGGCCATGTCGCCGCGCTGCATCGCGTCCTGCATGGCGTCCATCATCTCCTGCAGATCCTGCTCGGTGATCGTCTGCTGCTCGCCCGACGGCATGCGCGGTGCCTCGGCATTGTCGGAATCGTCCATCATTCGGCGGGCGAGTTCGCGCATATAGGCGTCCATCGCCGCGCGAAGCTCCTGCATCAGCTGAGCGAGTTCTTCCTCGCTCGCGCCCTCGTCCATGGCCTGTTGCAGACGCTCCTGCGCCGCGCGCAGGGCCTGCTCGGCATCGGACATGCCGCCATCCTCGATATCGAGCGCCATCGCCCAGAGCCAGTCGGCGACGGCGACAAGATCTTCGTCGCTGCGCGCTTCGTTGAGGCGGGTCGTTGCGCTGCGCAGACCGAGCCAGACACCCCACGGAACCGCGAAACGCTCCGGCGCAATCATCAGCGCGTCGAGCGCGTCGAGCACCCTGTGGCGATGTGCGGGTTCGAGAACGAGGTTGCGCCGCTGCTCGACGAGCGCGCGGGCCAGCGGATCGTTGAAGGGGCGTTGCGGCAGGGTGAAATCGATCACCTCGGAATAGCCGGTCTGCCCGGCATCGTCGCGCGCTTCGAGCTGGAGGGTCACCCGCGCACCGGCCCAAGGGTGCTCGGTGCGGTCGAAATTCGTCGAGGCGATTCCCTGTTCGCCGCTGCGCGCGAGCGACAGAGACAGGTCAGGCGGCGGGGCGAGCGGGGTATGCGCGTCGCGCTCGGGCGGAAGGGCGACGATGGCCCGCGCCTGCGCAACGCCGTAATCATCCTGCAGCGCGTAGGCGAGGGTGAAAGCGCCTCGCGCCTGCACTTCCGGCGACCCGTCAAAGCTGATCTCCGGCGATACATCCCGGATCGCGGTGATGCTCAGGCGGTGCGCGGGACCGGTTTCGGGGCCGATTTCGAGTTGCGCGTCGCCGTGAATGCGAAAGCGTTGCTCGTTGAGGCCTTCACCGGCTACACGACCGGCGCCGTCGAGGGCGTCGAGCCCGGTCACGGCGGCGATGCGCGGGGGCGCTTGCCCTGCCACGCGGATCACGATGACCGAATCCTGCGGCACGCGCAGATGCTGGGCCTCACGGTCGAAATCAAGCATCAGCGGCGCGATACCGGTATAGCCGGGCGGATCGATCCAGCCGTCAATGCGCATGGCGGGTGCTTGCGCCGTCGGGGCGCGCCAGTCGAAAGCGGCGTTCAGCCGTGCGCCGATCTCCGGCCCGGCGATGAAGGCGCTGGCGACGGCGGCGAGCACGGGCACGGCGCGCAATGCGTAGCGGTCGCGTTGCGGCATGGCCGGATCGGGAGCGTCGAGGCGCATGCCGGAGAGCGCGTTCGCAGCACGGCGTCGATGGATCTCCCATAGCGCCATGGCGGCGGGATCGCGATCGCCGAGGGCGAGATTGTCGTCGAGAGTCCGGGCGGGCCCGTGTTCGAGCCGCGAATCACGCTCGAGCCGCGCCAGCGCCGCCGCGCGACCGGGCGCACCGCGCAGAACGCGCACCAGCGCGCTGATCGCGGGGATGCAGGAGGCGATGAAGGCGACGGCCACAATGGCGACCACGGCGATTCGTGCCAGGGGTGGTATCTGCTGGAACAGGCCGAGCCAGGCCAGGGTCAGGAAGGCGGCGACGACGGAGAGGGGCAGCCAGAGTCGCGGCCAGAGCAACTCGATGGCGAGCGTTGCGCGCGCCCGTCCGACGAGGCGGTCGAGCCGCGTCCGCAGTCGGCGCTGTTGTACCACCGGATCAGCGTCTTGCTGCGGCGGGTTCTCGGGCCGAAAGCGGTGCAGCAGGGCTTGCAGCCCTTGCGGGAGAAATCGCATACGGCGTCCCTGCATCTCGTTTTTCGTCGGGCGCGCACGGCCTTTCGACTGGTCCGACCTCAGTCTAACGCTTCCTATCTCATTGTAACACGGTTATTTCTGGGCGAAAGCATGCCGGTCGCGGCGATTGCCCGCAGCAGCGTCGGCTCAAGCATTCGAGACAAGGACGCCGAAATGCGCGAAACCCCGGACACGTCGCTCTCCGCAAGCCCCGATCACGTGCTCGCCGGAGTGATCGCGGATGGCGTCCACCGGCTGCGGCTGCGGGTCTATTACGAGGACACGGACTTCTCCGGGATCGTCTACCACGCGAATTACCTGCGCTATTGCGAACGTGGGCGCAGTGATTGCCTGCGTCTTCTCGGCATCGACCAGTCGCGCCTGCATCGTGAGGAGGGCGGGCTCGCCTTTGCCGTGCGGCGGATGGAGATCGATTTCAGGCGCCCGGCGCTGATGGACGACGTGCTCGATATCGAGACGCGGATCAGCGAGGCAGGCGGTGCTTCGCTGACCATGGATCAGGTGGTGATGCGTGACGGCGCATTGCTCGTCGGTGCCCGGGTCGCCGTTGCCTGTATCCGCGACGGTCGACCGGCGCGGATCCCGGTGTCGCTGCGCGAGGCGCTCGCGGGAATGCTGGCGGAAAGCGGGAACGGGTGAGGGCGATGCGGGACCCTCTCCGGGGCCCCGCATGCATGATCGCGCGTTCAGATCACGTAGCTCTTCAGTGGCGGGAAGCCGTTGAAGGCGACGGCGGCGTAGGTCGATGTATAGGCGCCCGTACCCTCGATCAGCACCTTGTCGCCGATCGACAGCGAGACCGGCAGATCATAGGGAATGCGCTCATACATCACATCCGCCGAATCGCATGTCGGGCCGGCGAGCACGCTGGGCGTGGACGCTTCACCGTCATGCGGCGTGCGGATGGCGTAGCGGATCGCCTCGTCCATGGTCTCGGCGAGACCGCCGAACTTGCCGATATCGAGATAGACCCAGCGGATTTCGTCTTCCGCACGGCTCTTCCTCGAGACCAGCACCACTTCCGCCTCGATCACGCCGGCATTGCCGACCATGCCGCGACCCGGTTCGATGATCGTCTCCGGGATGCGGTTGCCGAAATGCCGCGAGAGCGCCTCGAAGATCGACTGGCCATAAGCCTCGACCGCCGGGATCTGCTTGAGATAGCGCGTGGGAAAGCCGCCGCCGAGATTGACCATGGACAGGCGGATGCCACGCTCGGCGCAATCGCGGAAGATCGCGGCGGAGGCCGCCAGCGCCTGGTCCCAGGCTTGCGTATTGCCCTGCTGCGAGCCGACATGGAAGGACACGCCGTAGGCGTCGAGGCCATGCCTCCAGGCGTGCTCCAGCACATCGACCGCCATTTCCGGCGCGCAGCCGAATTTGCGCGAGAGCGGCCATTCGGCGCCGGCGCCGTCGCACAGGATGCGACAGAAGACGCGGATATCCTGCGCATTGGTGAGTTCCGCCGCACGGGCGATCTTCTCGACCTCGGCCTCGCAATCCACCGCGAACAGACGCACACCAAGCTCGAGGGCGCGCACGATGTCGCGCTCCTTCTTGATGGTGTTGCCAAAGGAGATCCGGTCCGCCGTGGCGCCGGCTTCGAGCACGAGCTTCATCTCCTGCACGGAGGCCGTGTCGAAGCACGAGCCGAGTTCGGCCAGAAGCGCCAGCAGTTCCGGCGCCGGGTTTGCCTTCACCGCGTAGAACACACGGGTATCGGGCAGCGAGCGGGCGAATTGCAGGTAGTTGTCGCGCACGACGTCCCGATCGACGACGAGGCACGGCCCGTCATCGTCGCGGGTGCGCAGGAATTCATGGATGCGCGCGGTCATGGCGCCCTCCTGACAAAGGTTCGACGGACGGCGTCGTGCCGTCACGGCCAGAATTCAGGTGGCTGCGGGCCACCCAGCTCGGGGGTTGGACTGCGCCGACGCCGGACATGCTGTGGAGACATGAACGTCGTAGGGCGGGTCGAACCCGTCGTGCTGCCTTCGTTTGGAACGGAAAAATCCGATCCGCACATGCGGCAATGATGAGACAAGCCTCTTCGGTTGCCGACCTGTGGAGGGCCGACGGAGACCAAAAAAGCCCGTGTCGTCGTTGCTTTAAGCCGCGCTGGGCGTCGTATTACGACACCACAGGCCGGTTGCCTCCGGCACCAGTCGCTTTCCGTGAGCTTGAGAAGCTCGCGGGCGTGACGATCAACCTGATCGCTTCCGCCGACCGGCACGCGACCACAGGCACGTGCGAAATTGGGCAAGGTGGTCGGTACAGCCATCGCACGGATTTTTCAAGAAAAATCGGATCCTGCACGTCGATTTTTCGTCGCACCCGGTACCATCGCGACGCAACGCCGAGTTCGTCGCACTTTCGCCCGGGCCGATGTCGGCGTAGGCTCGTCTTGCGCATCTATGGCGCAGTACGGGAGGACATCATGCTGAATTTCGCGGAAATCATGCGGAACGCGCAGGGCGGGGCGGCGATCGAGAGTTTTGCCGCGCAGTTCGGCATGAGCCAGGAGGACACGCGCAAGGCGCTTGCCGCGCTCGCGCCGGCCTTCGCGCTCGGCCTGCAAGAGCAGCGCGAGAAGCCCGATCATCTGCGCGATCTCGCTGAGGCTATGGCGCATGGGGCTTATGCACCGTTCTTCGAAAGCGCGGCAGAGGCCTATTCGCAGGATGCCCGCCGACGCGGTGAAGAAGCGCTCGGCGCTCTGTTCGGTTCGCCGGATCTTGCGCGCAATCTCTCCGACCAAAGCGCGAAACTCGCCGGCCTCTCCCGGGAGACCATGTCACAGATGATGCCTTACGTGGCCGCGACCCTGATGGGCGGTATGGGCGAGCACATGCGCAGCCAGTCTGATTCTCGGCGTGATCGCGCGTCCGAAAACCCCTATGAGGCGATGTTCTCCGCCATGTTCGGTGTCGAGCCCGAACCCGCGCCCCCGCCCAAGAGCGAGGGCGAGAAGGCGGTCGCGGAGATGTTCAGCCATTGGGAGCGCTTCATGCAGCTCGGGCGCCAGATGCAGGATGCGCAGATGCAGATGATGCGCACCCTCTTCGAGGATGCTGCGCGGCAGATGGCGCATGCGGCGCCGGAGGCGGGCGCACAGGATAAGCCTCAGGCGCCGAAGGACGAGGGCTGACGGGAGGCCTCAAACCAGTTTCTTCAACGCATAAAGCCGCTCCAGCGCCTCGCGTGGGCTGAGTTCGTCCGGATCGATCGCGCCGAGGGCTGCATGCAGCGGGTCCGGCCCGGGCGCGGCTTGCGGCGCTGGCTGGCGCGCGGGCGCGGCGAAGAGGGGGAGATCGTCGAGACGCGCCGTCGAGGGGTTCTCGCGATCGGCGCGCTCCAACTCTTCGAGGATTGTGCGTGCGCGTGTGATCACCGGGGTGGGCAGGCCGGCGAGGCGCGCCACCTGCAGCCCGTAGGAGCGATCGGCGGCGCCTGGCACCACCTCATGCAGGAAGATCACCTCGCCCTTGTGTTCGGCCACCTTGAGGGTGACGTTCGACAAACGCGTGAGCCGCTCCGCGAGACGGGTGAGCTCGTGGAAATGGGTGGCGAAGAGCGCGCGGCAGCCATTGACATCGTGCAGGTGCTCGATTGCCGCCCAGGCGATGGAGAGACCGTCGAAGGTCGCGGTGCCACGCCCGATCTCGTCGAGAATGACGAGCGAGCGGCGGCTGGCCTGGTTGAGGATCGCGGCGGTCTCGACCATCTCCACCATGAAGGTCGAGCGGCCCCGCGCGAGATCGTCCGCCGCGCCCACGCGCGAGAACAACCGGTCGACCAGCCCGATATGCGCGTGACGCGCGGGCACGCGCGCGCCCATCTGCGCCAGAACCACGATCAGCGCGTTCTGGCGCAGATAGGTGGATTTGCCACCCATGTTCGGTCCGGTAATGACGCTGATATGCCCCGCATCGGCGCCGGAGAGATCGGCATCATTGGCGATGAAGCTCTCGCCCGTCCGCGTCAACGCCGCCTCCACCACCGGATGGCGCCCGCCCGCGATGCTGAAGGTGAGGCTGTCGTCGATGACGGGGCGCGTCCAGGCCCGCGCCTCGGCGAGTTCGGCCAGAGCCGCCGCCACGTCGAGCGCCGAGAGCGCCCGCGCGATGGCGTTGATGCCGGAAGCTTGCGCCACGACCAGATTGGAGAGCTCGGCGAAGAGCGCCGTCTCGATGGCGCGGGCGCGCTCGGCGGCGCCGGCGATGCGTGCTTCGAGCTCACCGAGTTCGATCGTGGTGAAGCGCATCGCGCCCGACATGGATTGCCGGTGGATGAAGGTCTCCTTCATGGCGTTGCGCAGCCAGGCCTCGCCGGTTGCCTGGGGCACTTCGACGTAATAGCCGAGCATGTTGTTGTGCTTGATGCGCAGCGTCCGGCACTCGGTCTCCTGCGCATAGCGGCCCTGCAGCGCGGCGATGAAACGGCGCGAATCACTTTGCAGCACGCGCGCCTCATCGAGGGTGGGATCACGCCCCTCGCGGATGAAGCCGCCATCGCGGCGTGCGAGCGGGGGATCTTCCACGAGTGCTGCCGCGAGGGTATCGGAAAGACCTTTATCGACGGTATCGAGCGCGGCGCGGGACGCGGCCAGCGCCTCGGGCAGGCTGCGTGCCGGAGTTTGCGTCGCGTCGAGCAGGGCGGCGATCGCGCGCGCGGCGATCAGCCCGTCGCGAATCGCGGCGAGATCACGCGGCCCGCCACGTTCCAGCGCAAGCCGCGAGAGTGCGCGCGTGATATCCGGCGCTCCGGCA
>Ga0102934_1002819_pt1 | contig 11955 bp, 8 predicted proteins | sample SalPonR2_A_D1_MG_FD_78175 | JGI IMG/M metagenome (GOLD analysis project Ga0102934, IMG submission 78175) | Salt pond soil microbial communities from South San Francisco under conditions of wetland restoration - Salt Pond MetaG R2_A_D1_MG | ecosystem: Environmental > Aquatic > Marine > Intertidal...
AATGTCGGTCTCCTCGCGCTTGATAACCTCTTCAGCGGAAATGTTCCCGAAAGTCTGCTCAAACAGATGGACAAGATGGGAACCTCGGAAAACTTTTCACTCGCAAGATACCCTATCGAATACTATTCGACAACAGAACAGATCAAATCAAGCGTCGCCAAAAAAGATAAGGCAATCCTCTTTGTTCACGGTAAACAGAATATCCCGTACATCAACGACCGTGATAAAATTGTTGAGCAGGTTCCATTCGTCTGGCGGGACATTGGAAGGATGGATGTTTGGAATCTCTTCTATCAAACGGTCAATAAAAACCCCGGACGTTTCGGCGATTATGACTTCTACGAATTCGTCTACGACACGTCGGTCGAAGGGGCTAAGGGATATGGCGAAACACTGGCCGGGATTGCAGCGCAAAACCACATCTTCGACCGGTACAACGAAATCACAATGATTGCATCCAGCATGGGCGGGCTGGTCTCCAGACATGCACTTAACACTGAGGTGAACAATCAGTATCTTGGCGATAAGATAAAACGTCTTATCACCCTGGACACACCCCATCTGGGAACAATCGCCCAGAATTTCATACTCACGATCAATGCGCATTTATTCGATAATCTGTCGAAGATCAAAGACAATCCACCGCAACTCGACCTGACGGTTTGGAAGTTCATCATGTCATTTGTCAATGGCACAGAATCTGAAAAATCCGGAGAACTACTGATCTATTTTGCCCAGAAGCATCCCGAGCTGGTCGGTAAACTCTTTACCGAGATGCTCAGATTCCTCGATCCCTTTCCGGGTGGGCTCTGCATGAACTATGCTCCCGACGAATTTACAAGGGCGCTCGGTATCTATCTGTATTCACAGACGGGGAGCGACCATCTTGAGGACATATTTGTCAAGGATCCGCCGACGAATGAGTTGAATAAAAACGATCGTTACACCGACAAGCTCTATCTCGTCTCATCCGAGCTGACAAAAGATTCAACGGATATCACACAGGGGCTTTCGGTCACCTACAATCTGATGAAAAAGATCGGCGAGGTATTGTCGAACCAGACGATGGAAAACCAGTCAAGACACGGCAGAAACGACGGGGTGGTCAACCTGTACAGCCAGCAGATGTGGGGGATTGACAAGGGACAAACAAGACATCACTTCACTAATCATGATCATCTGGCCGTTCCAAGAAGCGGTGAGGTCGTCAACTTTGTAATAGAAGAGATCATCTTAAAAAAACAACAATGAAGGAGGAGCCCGATGACAGAACCGGCAAAAACAATTGAACGATTACTGGCTTACGCAGTGAATAAGGAGCTGATAGACGAACTCGATGTAATCTTTGTGAGAAACCGGCTACTCAACCTGCTACAGTTAAACAAACCGTCAGATATCGATTACACAGCTTACTTAAACGAGGAGAGACCGAATGCTGTTGAGATCATTCAACAACTCCTTGATTATACCGTGGAAGAGGGACTGATCGATGATACGGTGACCAGCCGCGATCTCTTCGACACAAAGATTATGGGCCTGATCACCCCGATGCCGTCAACAATTGCCGAGAAGTTCAACAAAAAGAGCCGGGAATCCGGTATAGAAAGCGCCACCAATTATTTCTACACCCTGTGCAAAGATGTCAATTACATCCGTACAGAACGGATCGCCAAAAACAAACAATGGACATACAGCTCCCGATACGGGAATATCGAGATAACCATTAACCTCTCAAAACCGGAAAAAGACCCGCTTGAACTCAAGAAGGCCCTCAACACGCCTTCAGCGGAATATCCTAAATGCAAGCTCTGTATTGAAAACATGGGGTATGAAGGCAGGCTTAATTTTCCCGCAAGACAGAACCACCGGCTGATCCCTTTGAAACTCCTTGAAACAGAAAACAGCCATGGAGAGAACTGGTATTTTCAATATTCTCCCTATGTTTACTACAACGAACACTGTATCGTGATATTCGAAAAACACAAACCGATGAATATCTGCCGGCAGACCTTTGAACGACTCCTGGAGTTCCTCGGGAAATTCCCCCATTACTTTATCGGTTCCAACACCGATCTGCCGATAGTTGGCGGGTCGATTCTTGAGCATGAGCACTATCAGGGCGGGCGGTATGAGATGCCCATGGTTGATGCGGCGATCGAAGATTATTACACCCATCCGGATTTTGAAGATGCAGCGATCGAAACCGGTATCCTTAACTGGCCGTTGTCGGGTATCCGGTTGCGTTCGAAAAACAGCTCTGCCATCGTCGAGATGGCTGACCGAATACTGAAGACCTGGAGAGCGTACAGTGATGAAACGGTTGGTATTCTCAACGAAAGCGAGTCGGACGGCACCATATATCAGCACAATACGGTCACCCCCATCAGCAGAAAAAAGGAGGACGGTACTTTTGAGATGGATATCGTCCTGAGGAACAACCGTACTTCCGAAACGTATCCCATGGGGATCTTTCATCCCCACCCGCAATATCATCATATCAAGAAGGAGAACATCGGCCTGATCGAAGTCATGGGACTGGCGATCCTCCCGGGAAGGCTGGAAAGAGAGCTCGAGCAGATCGTGGAATATCTGACGGGAAAGAACAGGGGCGATCCTTTAGCCATCGGTAATGAAAACGAGCTTTACAAACACCGGAAATGGATTCGGGAGATGCTCGATGAAAGCGGCATCATGGATGAAAACGAGGCTTTTGAATTTGTCAAGGATGAGATCGGCAAGCGGTTCACCCGAGTACTTGAAAATGCCGGGGTTTATAAGAAAGATGAAAAAGGCAGATCAGCCTTCCACAAGTTTATGAGGGAGTGTGGCTTTGAACTGAAATAGAAAGGACACTGATATGCAAAGAAGTTCATTTGAAAAAAGAAAAGTAATCATTGCCGTATTGTTCGGTGTGGCAGGCTTTTTCTTAAATTTGCTGCCACTCGATATCCACGTGGGGGGGATTCAGTACAGCATACTCATCGGACTCTTCCCCGCCTTATTAATCACACAGGTCTGGGGGTTGAAATACGGTCTTATAGCAGCTCTGTCGGGCAGTACACAAACCATGTGGTTCAAATGGCTCGGGGATGGTTATGGCATATTCTACGCCGTTCCTGTTTTTACCTTCTGGATAGTCTGGCACGGTATATGGGCGGATAAACGGGCAAAAACCGAAAACCCGCCGTTTTATTACAGCAAGTACTTCCAGGAGATTGTCATCCGTTTCATCATCGAGCTGGGGTTCTGGACAATCTTTCCACTGCTGGTTTCAAAAAACCCGCCCGCGTGGAATCCCGCAGCGGTTGAAACGGTAACGGACAAATTTCTTTTTTCAATCGCCGTTAAACACACCGCCAATGCCTACATCATGTTGATGGTGATAGACTGCATCACATCCCTCAAGCGCGTCAGAAAATTCTTCGGTTTAAAGGCAAACAACGGCCGGCCAAGGGCGGTCTTCCTCTTCGTCCTGCTCTGGACCGTCATCTTCTGGTTTTCCGATGCTGTTATCCACGATCTGTTCTTCGATCAGATCAAATCATTTTACAACACCGTGGATTCACTTCCCTTTATGGCCATCATGTTCACCGACTATCCGATATCGAATTTTCTGTTGCGGCTGGTTTTCTTCGGGTTCTCTTTTTATGGGGCGGTTCTCATATCCGGTTTTTACAAACGGCAACGAGAGAGGGAGAAAAAATACAAGAGCCTCTTTGAGCACTCAAACGACATTATCCTCCTCTTCAAATCTGACGGCTGTGTTGTTGAACTGAACGAAACCGGACTCACACTCTTCAAACCGTTAAAAAAAGAAAAAAAGCAGATGTGGATCAGTGACTTGATCCCGGAAAAACAATTCAGCGAGTTCAGTAAACTGCTGTCACAAAGAGAAGAGTTCCGATTGATGACGGAGATCACCGTCAGAAAGCAAACGTATAAGTTCGACTGGATGGTATCGTGTATCGACAGGAATAAAGCGCTGTGGCAGGGTGTTGTAAGAGATATAACCGAGATGTCTTTTTTGCAGGAGAACCTTCGGGCTCTTAACCAGGAACTGAATGCGAGTTATGAGGAGCTGGAGGCCTCCTATGAGGAATTGGAGACCAACAACGAGCTGATGGAGCAGAGGAACGCCTCGCTGAAAAAGATGCAGGATGAGCTGAAAATTGCCTATAGAAAGTTGAATGAAACCAAGAATAATTATAAGAGCCTCTACAAAGAGTCCGAATCCATCATCGATTCAGTGCCGGAATTTATCCTGAAAATTGATTCAGACTACAACATTTTATGGGCCAACAAGGCCTTTACCGATGAATACAGCAACGATGTAATCGGCCGTAAATCCTATGAGATCTTTGCAAAGAGAAAGACCCCCTGCGATGTTTGCAAACTTACCGAAAGTCTTCAGAAGAATGAAACAATGGAATTTGAAAATAAAATCGATGAGAACCATTATTTCCTTGAAATCTGTATCCCTGATAATACAGGGGGGGAGGCTGTTTTACTGGTTCGGGACATCGTGAAGGAAAAAATGCGCGAAAAGCATCTCGTTGAGGCAAAAGAAGCGCAGGAAGAGGCCAACAGAGTGAAGGACAACTTCCTCGCCAACATCAGTCATGAGTTGAGAACACCGATGAACGGCATTATCCTTTCCACACAACTCATACAGGAAGAATGTGAATGTGGTCAGCAGATCAACGAGTATCTAAAAATGATTGAAGACTCTTCCAACCGTTTGATGAGAACGATCAACGCCATCCTTGATATCAACCGGTTGCAAAAAAGTCCTTCACCCATCAACCCGGAGACCTTTTCGATCACTTCGTTCACCAACAAACTCATGAACGACCTCAAATCTTTTGCCGATGAGAAGAAGATCGTATTTGAAAGCGCAATCGATGAGTCAGTACCCGATACCATTGAAACGGACCGTGAAAAGCTCTATCAGATCCTGTCCAATATCACCTACAACGCCATTAAGTTCACAGAGAAGGGACACGTGAGATTTGAGATAAGAAGACTCAGTGACGATTCAAAAAAACACAACCCGGTTTTACAATTCATCATCTCGGATACCGGAATCGGTATCCCCGAAAAAAAACAGGAGGCTATCTTTAAGAAGTTCACCCAGGTGGACAATTCGCTGACCAGAAAATACGAGGGATCGGGTCTGGGCCTTTCAATATCCAAATCTCTGGCCGATATGCTGGGTGCCAGACTTTTCTTTGAAAGTACAACCGAAGAGCAAGCAGCGGCGGACAGGAATAACAAGAGCGGCACCAGGTTTTATCTGGAGTTGATGATCAAGGCACCGGACTGAGAGTCTGTTATGATATAATAATCGTCGAAAAGTATCCGTATCAGGAGAACCGAAGAATAATGGTCCGCTAAAAGACACAAATTTGCAAAAATCCAAACGCTGGGAAAGGAGAACTAAAAAATGGATAAACATGTTAAAGAAGCAAAGAAACAGATGAAAAAAACGGTTGAATCAATCGAGAACGATCTGAAGCACATTCGAACCGGCAGACCCAGCCCGGCACTCTTAGACGATATCCGGGTGGATTATTACGGTACACCCACTCAGATTTCACAGCTGGCGGGAATCTCAGTTGTTGAGCGCTCCCTGATGATAAAACCCTGGGATAAGAATGTCATGAAAGATGTCGAAAAGAGCATCCTCGCTTCCAATCTCGGCTTGAACCCCATCAACGACGGAACCAACATCCGGCTCAATTTCCCCGCCCCCACCGGTGAGGAGAAGAAAAAACTCGCCAGAAGAGCGCATGAAATCACAGAGGGCGGCAAGGTCTCCGTGAGAAATATCAGACGGGATATCCTGAAAGAAATCAAGAAAGAGGAGAACGAGGGGAATATTCCCGAAGATGAGGCCCACAAACTGGAAGATAAGATCCAGGAACTGACCGACGAACATGTCAGTGAAATGGACAGGCTCTATAAAGAAAAAGAAGAAGAAATAATGGAGGTCTGATGCCTCTTCAGGATGAATTTAAGGGGTTGAAAATCCCCGATCATGTTGCCATTATAATGGACGGAAATGGCCGCTGGGCAGAGGATAAAGGGCTTGAAAGGTCGGAAGGCCATGCAAAAGGGGCTGAGGTGGCCGAAAACACAGTCCGCTTGTGTGAAAAACTCGATATAAACTATATCACTCTCTTCGCCTTTTCAACTGAGAACTGGAAGCGGCCCGGCGAAGAGGTACAATTTCTCTTCAAAACACTCGTTTATTATCTTGAAAACAGATCACCCGAGATGATCGAAAAAGGGGTCAGGATTCGTTTTGCGGGACATATTGAATCCCTGCCCGGAGAGGCCTATGACGTTTCAAAGAGGATAGAAGAACGCTCAAAAGAATGTGACAAGATACAGATGATACTGGCCATCAATTACGGGGGACGTCAGGAGATCTGGGACACCTTCGTCAAGATGTATCAGGATTACAGGCGGCAGGGCATTGAGGCTGAACAACTGGCGGATTATGCTCCGGAAAGTCTCAGAAAATACCTGTATCTCCCGGATGTACCGGACCCCGACCTGCTGATTAGGACGTCAGGAGAACAGCGCTTGAGTAATTTTCTGCTCTGGCAGCTCGCCTATACGGAGTTCGTGTTTACACAAACCCACTGGCCGGATTTCGATAAAGAGACATTCAGAGAGATACTGAAAGATTATTCAATGCGCGACAGGCGCTTTGGCGGGGTTGATTCGATTGGCGCCGAATAAAAGCGAACTCATGAATCGATGGAAATACGGATTCATCTTTGGGACGGGATCTGTATTACTTTTTTACAATTACTGGACATTGGTCCTGCTCGGTATCCTGGCCAGCTCGGCTGCGGGCAGCGAGTATGTCAAACTCGTCGTTAAAGAGGGGACCGGAAGAACGGAGCGCTATCTGTTAACAGCCATGATGCCGATTTTCATCCTGTTAAGCGGCTTTGCTATCCGGATGAACAGAATGGATCTCCTCTTTTTGTTCTATGCCATCATGATCCCGGTACTTGGCGGGTTGGGCGTTCTGCTCTATCAGGATTTTCCAAGGATTAAGGGCCACATGACTGAAAGCATTTTCGGTATCCTTTACATCTCACTCGCTCTCTCAGCCTGTCTTTACATCTATCAGCACTTCGGATGGATATATGCCCTTTTTTCAGTCACATCCCCCTGGTTGTTTGATTCATTTGCATTCTTTGTGGGAATAAGATTTGGTAAGCATAAGCTCATGCCGAAGATCAGCCCTAAAAAAACGGTTGAAGGATTTATCGGAGGACTTGTATTCACATTTTTGGGTCTCTTCATCCTGACCCATTTTATGAACTGGCTTTCCCCCATTGTCAGTTTTTTTGGTGAAAAAGGCGGCATCGAGCTTACGTTATTTGAATTGTTTTTACTCACGTTGTTCATAAGCTGGGGCTCAACGCTTGGAGATCTCTTTGAATCGGCATTGAAAAGGGCTCACGCCAAAAAGGATGCCGGGGATATCATGCCGGGGCACGGCGGATTACTCGACAGAATCGATTCGCTGGTTTTTGTGGCACCGCTCTTTTTATTCGTTTTGAAAATCTTTCATTAACCGATAAAACAACGTTTAAACATTATCACGCTTGGAGGAATGGACTTGAAATATATGACCGGAGGAGAAATCAGGGAAAGTTTTCTAACATTTTACGAAAAGAAAGGACACAAAAGGCTTGAAAGTGCCTCGCTGGTGCCGAATGATCCTCAGCTTCTTTTTACAGTTGCCGGTATGGTGCCGTTCAAACCGATATTCTGGGGAAAGGTGAAACCCACTTATGCCACGGTGGTTTCATGTCAGAAATGCGTTCGAACGAATGATATTGAGGAAGTCGGTAAGACACCACGCCATCATACGTTCTTTGAGATGCTTGGCAATTTCTCATTCGGTGATTATTTCAAAGAAGGGGCCATTGATTACGCCTGGGAATATGTCACGAAAACCCTCGAGCTTCCCGAAGAGAAGCTCTGTGTCTCTGTATACAAAGACGATGATGAGGCCTATGACATCTGGAAAGAGAGAATAGGTATCCCCGGGGATAAGATCTATAGACTTGACAAGGATGAGAATTACTGGGGCCCGGCGGGACCAACCGGACCGTGTGGTCCATGTTCAGAGATCTTCTACGACAGAGGTCCGCAGAAAGGTTGCAGCGACCCACAAAACTGTGATCCATCGTGCGAATGCGGACGATTTCTCGAATTTTACAACCTTGTCTTCACAGAGTACAATTACAACGAGGATGGCACCTACACCCCGCTTGCACGAAAGAACATCGATACCGGACTCGGACTCGAGAGGATTGCCTCAGTCATGCAGGGGGTTGCGTCAAATTTTGAAACAGATCTCTTCAAACCCATCATTGCCAAGACTGAGGAGATTACTGCCATCAAAGCGGATGATTCCGAAGAGGCGGTTACAGCGCTCCGGGTCATATCCGATCACACGAGAAGTGCGGTCTTCATGATTGCAGACGGTATCCTTCCCTCAAACGAGGGGAGGGGATATGTCCTGAAAAGATTGATCAGAAGGGCCCTCCGATTCGGCTGGCTCCACGGCATGCGCAATCCTTTTCTCAACAAACTCGTTCCCGTGGTGGTGGAAAAGATGGGCGATCATTACTGGGAATTGTCTGAGAAATCCGGGATCATCACAAAGGTCCTCCTCGAAGAGGAAAAGCGTTTCATCCGGACGATGCAGCAGGGGCTTGAGATGCTGGATGATCTGATGAAAGACCGGGAAAAGATCTCAGGCGAGGAGGCTTTCAAACTCTACGACACTTATGGATTCCCCGTTGAAGTGACACAGGAGATTGCAGAAGAAAAAGGTGTTGAGGTCGATATAGAGAGCTATCAACAGTACATGGCCATGCAGAAGGAGCAATCGAGAGAGGCACGGGGTAACAAAGAGTACAAGGGCGTTAAAAAAGTCTATGAACAGCTCAACCCGGACGAGATCCGTGATATACAGTTCATCGGGTATCAGAGACTTGAAACAAAGACCGAGGTCCTCTTCTTAATCCGGGATGATAAACTCGTGGAACACCTTGAAGCGGGGCAAACGGGCGATGTAGTACTGAAAGAGACCCCCTTCTACGATGAAAAAGGCGGGCAGGTATCCGATGTCGGAAAGGCATTTTCGGACAGCTTTTCTGCCGCCGTTGAGGACGGCTTCAATCCCTACAACCAGGTCATCGTACATCGCATGAGGATAGAGAGCGGCAGCATCAACAAAGGGGATACCATAACCCTGCAAGTTGACCCTTCCAAGAGGATGGCAACCGCGAGAAACCACAGCGCCACCCATCTGCTTCACGCTGCGCTCAAAGAAGTGCTCGGCAGTCACATCAAACAGGCAGGCTCTCTCGTGGCCCCCGGAAGATTGAGATTTGATTTCTCCCACTTCAAATCCGTGACAACTGATGAACTCTCCCGGGTGGAAGACAAGGTCAACGAAAAGATCATGGATGCCTTGACTGTAACAACGGAGATCATGGGTCTTGAAGAGGCCAGGAAAAAGGGTGTAACGGCGCTCTTCGATGAAAAGTATTCCCAAGAGGTCCGGGTTGTCAGAATGGGCGATTACAGCGCTGAACTCTGCGGCGGCACACACGTTCAAAACACCGGCCAGATAGGACCGTTTAAGATCACCGGCGAGTCCGGTATTTCCTCCGGTGTGAGGCGAATCGAGGCAAGCACAGGGTGGAACACCTTGAATATCCTTGAGAGACATGAAGAAACAATTGACCGGATATCAAAGACACTCTCTACAGAGCCGACACAGGTGCTTGAAAGTGTTGAGAAACTCTCTGATGACTATAAGAAAATGAGCCGGAAGGCCAAAGAGCTCGAGGAGAAACTCAGCCACCAGAACATAAAGGATGTTATCCAAAACAGGATAAAAGAGGTCGACGGTATCAAATACCTCGCCATCGTCAACGAGAATATGAACAACAACGTCCTGAGAACCGTTGCGGATAACGCCATGGACAAGTTCGGCAGCGGTTTGATCGTCATCTTCAACAAGATGGATGAGAAGGTCATCATTGTGGTCAAGGTAAGCAAAGACCTTGCCGGTAAACGGCTGCATGCGGGTAAAATCGCGAAGAAACTCGCCGGAATACTCGGCGGCGGTGGCGGTGGAAGACCCGACTTCGCACAGGCCGGCGGAAAAAACAGAGAGAAGGTTGAAGAGGCCGAAAGGGCCATCCCCGAAATCATTAAAAATGGATAGAAAGATTACTATTATAACCGGTGAGAGGGGTGTGGGTAAAACCACATCCCTTCATTATTGGTTGTCCGAATATGAAAAGAGAGGGAGGCGTTTTTCCGGTTTCAGAACATGCTTCGACCACGAGAAAAGATACCTCACGATCACCGGTATAGGGGATATGACAATAAAGGCCCGGATGGCCGAAAAGCTCCCTGAAAAGTCCGTATTAGTCCCTGACCTTGCTGTTATGGATCAAACCGGGCAGGAACTAAAGCGGTTGGACTGGCAAAATCAAGGCTTCATGGCAGATGAGATCGGGTTTCTTGAAACACTGTCGCTTAAGATGCAGGAGGGGATTCTATACGCGTTGAGAAAGGCCCGTTTTTCGATCATCACGCTGAGACTGGGCGATTATCCCTTTCACCGGCGAATAAAGATTCTGAAAGGGACGAGAGTCATCCGTTTGCGGGAATCCGACCGAAAACAACTAATGATATAATGAAAAACGAGAGCGTCTATCAGTCATCCGGTTAAAAAGAGAGCGGATGCAAGCCAATTTGAATACTTCAGCGATGGGGGAATCGAGATGAATCAAAAAAGCAGAAAAGTGGTTATCGTCACAACCGGCGGTACAATAGCGATGAGAAAAGACCGTGAGGGTGTCGTTCCCTCCGATGAGGGGAACGAGCAGATAGCGGACCTGTCCGGGCTGGAGAGATTTGCGGACGTGGGAACCGTTGAATTTTGCAATCTACCCAGCCCTCATATGTCACCGGATAAGATGTTCGACCTCTCGAAACTGGTTCAGAAGCTGATAAAAAAAGAGGAAATAAACGGGGTGGTTGTGACGCATGGAACAGACACCCTGGAAGAGAGCGCCTACATGCTGGATATCACCGTTAAATCAAAGAAACCGGTTGTCATAACCGCGGCCATGAGAAACATCAACGAACTCGGAACGGACGGGCCGAGAAACATCTTTTCATCCGTGGAAGTCGCCGCCTCGAAATACTCATGGGACAACGGAACGGTTGTTTGTCTGAACGATGAGATACACGCCGCCCGGGAAGTCACCAAGACCTACACCAGCAACGTGGCAACGTTTGAATCCCCAGGGTTCGGGCCTCTTGGGATTGTCGACGAGGACGGGGTCTTCTTTTTCAGGAAATCCCTGCGGCGAAAGACCTTTGATACCGATCGGATTGAATCAAAGGTCGTTCTGATCAAAACCTATCCCGGTGACGACGGCGAACTGATCGATCATGTCATTGACCGGGGGGCAAAGGGTATCGTCCTCGAGGGGTTCGGAAGAGGCAATGTCCCTCCCGCACTTGAAATGCCCATCAAAAAAGGGGCAGAAAAGAATATCCCGATTGTCCTGGTATCGAGATGTTATAAGGGAAGAGTCCTTGATATCTATGCTTATCCCGGAGGAGGGGCTTCTTTGAAAAAGCTTGGGGTTATACTCGGACATGAACAGAGCGGACAGAAGGCAAGAATCAAACTGATGGTGATGCTTGGAGCAGGGAAAGGTCTCGAGGAAATTCGAAGAGAATTTGAAATATCCACGTATGAACCTGATTCCAGAGCCTTTTAAGGAGGTACTATAATGAAAAGATTACTGTTGCTCTCAATCCTTTCCCTATGGCTTCTCACTTCGCCGGCCTTTTCATATACCATCCAGGAAGTCCTGGCCGGTGTTG
>Ga0102934_1002820_pt1 | contig 11954 bp, 6 predicted proteins | sample SalPonR2_A_D1_MG_FD_78175 | JGI IMG/M metagenome (GOLD analysis project Ga0102934, IMG submission 78175) | Salt pond soil microbial communities from South San Francisco under conditions of wetland restoration - Salt Pond MetaG R2_A_D1_MG | ecosystem: Environmental > Aquatic > Marine > Intertidal...
ACTGAGGAATTAATTCAATCTGCCTATGATCGTCGTAATATTGTGTTTCACTTGGATGATGGATGTATGGGTGGTGGTGAGATCCTTCCGTTTGAAGAACAATCTTTCATTCTTTATGATCGGGAGAAATATTATAAACAACATTTCTTGGAAAATGGTGATGCTCAATGGCGACGTGGTATCTTTCGTTATGGATTGATTGTGTATGATCATGTGCCAATATCTGGGCTTGAGTTTCATGGTGATGGATCTATCATTGATTTTTGTAGGCAAGGATTGAATTGTTTTGTAATTTCTAGTAAAGCAATGAAGATTGCCGCACAGCGAAACCGAGAAAGTATCGATTTTATTTTTGCTTGCGCCATCTTTCATGAACTAGGGCATTCAATGGGGATATATATGGGGAATCCGAAAGGCTGTGATAATCAATTAAGTAAAACACCGCTTGGTCCTGGATGGTGGAGATATAAGAATTATAAAAGTAGTATGAACTATCATTATACATACAAAATAATTGATTATTCTGATGGAAGCCACGGTCGTAATGATTTTGATGATTGGAGTCATCTTGATGTTTCTTGGTTTGAATATCCGGATGGTGAAAGCAACCCACCTGATAATGAAATGAGAGATAGAATTATTGCATATCTATCTAGTATAATCATAAGGATACGATCTTGGATGTTATCTCAACTTGGTTGATAGGTGCAACTAAAAAGTAGATGAAAAACATATTTAAAGATACTTAAAAAGATATATTTTTATGTATTTCCTTCTTTGGATGATAACCGAACATAAAACGTACTGCCCTTACCAGGACCTGGGCTTTCAGCCCAAATCTTTCCATCATGTTTTTCCACGATTCGTTTGCAGATACTCATACCTAGCCCACTACTATCAAAGTCATGACGGGAGGGATCGGCTTTATAAAATTCATCAAACATATGTTCAATTTGATCTTCGGTCATGCCTATGCCAGTATCTGTTATCGAAACCGTAATCATTTCGTTCTCTTTTACTGCATCAATAGTAATCGTTCCTTTTGATGGCGTGTATTTTACCGCATTGTTGATGATATTTGTAAATAACTCTTCAATTCGTAAGTTATCTGCAGAAATGTTTAGATCTGAAGGAATTTCATTTTTGATGACAATGTTTTCCTGTTTGAACGTTAATTTATTTGTTTCAATGATCCCATTAACTTTTTCGGAAAGATTCATGGGTTCAAACGTAAATTGGGTATGTGGTGAGTTTAACCGTGCAAGCTCTAAGGTTTTGGTCACTAGATTCTTCATATATCCAACATTTCGATTAATTACCGTAAATATCTCTTGTTTCCGTGGGTCATCTTCACCACGTTGCAATATTGGTAAAAGATTAATTAACGGACCCAAAGGATTTTTGAGATCATGACCGAGTTGATGGATGAATTCATCCTTATGTTTCAACAGTTGATTGATCTCTTTCGTTCGCTGTTCAACCTTTCTTTCTAAGGTCTTATTTAATCCTTGTAATTCCTGATGGGCTTGCTGAAATTTTTGTTCAGCATCTTTCCGATCGGTTACATCATTAAAAACGATACAAAAACGATCAGTAGAATCCCATGGGCGATACACGTTACAATAGTAATATTTGTTCGTTGGTCGATGATACATTTCAAAAATCTGAGGTTTTCCAGAGACTGCAACTGAACCTAATCGTTTGATCCATTCTTGTTCTGTACCTGGAAATACTTCTTCTACATCTTTTCCAAGGACCTGGTCTCTTTTTACATTAAGAATTTGTTCATATGCAGGATTGATCTCACTAAATTTAAAACTGACAAAGTCTCCTTCATTTGAAAAAACTGATTGACAAATAGCAAATCCATTCACTTGTTCTTCAAAAAGAATTCGATAATCCCGCTCACTTTTTGCTAACATGTCTTGAGTTCTTTTCAATTCAGTGATATCTTCAAAAGAGGTATAGGTTTGATATGGTTTTTGTAGTCCTTCTTTAAACTCAGGCGTTGCAGTTACTTGAATCCATTTATATTCATGTTCTTTTGGATTAAAAACCCCCATTACATCTTTTGTACATTTTCCAGTTTTCAACGCGATCATTGCGGGGTGTTCATCTCCAGGAAACTCAGATCCATCTTCTCTAATGGCTTTCCATTGCGAATCTGCAGAGGTCATTTTTTGCATTTGCTGTAGTGAAAATCCCAAGATTCGTTCAGCTGCTGGATTAGCTGAAGTGATAACCCCCGACCTATTTTGATAGACTACGCCTTGTGCCATAGTGTTAAACAATGTTCGATATTTCCGTTCACTTTCATGGATGCGCCGTTCAATTTGTTTATGTTCAGTGATATCCGTCATTACCCCAAGTGCGCCAACAAACTCTCCATGTTCCCTGATTGGTACCGTTGATATTGAAATATCTAACAGCCGGCTGTCCTTTGTCAACGCTTTTTGCTCCCAGTTGGTAAATGGTTGTTTAATAGTTTCAAAATACACCTTCTTTTTATCATTTGGAACGGTTGGATTAAACCGTCCAATTACTTCATCAGCAGTCCACCCAAAGATCTTTTCACAAGCAGGACTCCAGGTTTCAATAATTCCGTTCTTATCCACAACACAAATTCCAGAGGGAGACGAATCAATGATCCTTTGAATCCTCTCATTTGTTTCCTTAATTCTTCGTTCTGCATTTTTTTTATCGGTAATGTCTCTAGCAAAACTCATATAACCAGTGATATTTTGTTCCTCATCATACATCGGTGAAATCTTCATTTGACACCAGAAAAGACTCTCGTTTTTCCGTTTATTCAAACAATCTCCAAAAAATGTTTCACCATTTTGAACCGATGAATAAATTTGGTTTTGAAACTCTTCTTTCTGTTCACTTGCATTGAATACTGCTGGTGTTTTTCCATTCATCTCACTAAAAGAATACCCAAATAATGCTTCCGCTTTCGGGTTCATATAGGTTATCCTAAATTCTTTGTCAGTTTGGATGATGGCATCATCTGATTGTCGGACAACATTTGCCAGTTGCACATTTTCTTGTTCAAGCATTTTCCGACGCAAGGCTACAGAAGATTGATTAAGAAACGCTTCAAGTAATTCCTTATTTTCAAGGCTACCATCACCAAAGGTGATGATATGAACTGCTGAAAATAATTCATTTTTTCGACGTAAACCAATCGTATAAATTTCATTAATTCCGATCAATTGTTCGACTTTATCCAGGACAATTCCATTATAATATCCGTGCGAAAAATCTTTCAATCCTCCCGGGTACTTGAATATTTTTTGTTTTTGATATACATTTTTCAAATAATCTTTAAAATCAAATTCTTTTCCTACGGGATCAGCACCAATTTTTTGTATGATCTTTCGAAGAAACTGATGTTTCAATCCGAAAACATTTTTTATAATAATACTTTCTTTTTCATCATTAATTTCTCCAACAATGATGATGGCATTATGTATCATTTCAGAAAGCGTTTTGCCAATATATTCATACAATGAATCAACAGAGGGGAGTTCAAGCATTTCAAGCAAGTTATCATTTAATTTTTTTAACTGCACTTGATATTGCTTTTCTTTTCGCTTTAATCCTTTTTCCTGAGTTATATCTCGTCCAATGATAAGCGTGACTGGTTCTTCATTAATGATTATTGGAATGGATAAGCTTTTCACATCGATGATTTGTTCATCTTTTCTAATAATCTTAATTTCAGTTGTTGGATTTGGTTTTCCTTTTTCTGCATTTATTATTCGCTGATGGATTGTAGGAATACTATCGGGATGAATGGTATCTAAAACGGAAACTCCCCTTATGTCTTCAGCATTCTCATAACCAAGTAATGTTGCTCCGGATGGATTCGCAAAAATGTATTTTTTATCTTTCATAATTAACACAGATTGCGGCATTTGATCAATCAGCGTCCGATATCGTTGCTCACTTTCTTTTAACGCAATCTCTGTTTTTTTCTGTTCAGTGACATTAGTGACTGAACCATACACTTTCACTGGTTTGCCTTGTTCATCATAGACTGCAGCACCAGATCCGTGAACTAGTTTAAGGGTATTGTCCGGTAGTAAAAATGCATAATCTCCGGTCCATGCGGTATGATTTTCAATGCCCTTTCTTGCTTTCAGAATCACTCTTTGTTGACTGTCTGGATGAACATAATTTTTGAATTCATCCATGGTTCTTGGGGGAGTGAACTCATCAAATAATTCATGTTCATTACCAAACCAGTTAAGTGTATTTGTTTCTAAATCCCATTCATAAATAACATCAGTCGTACTGGTTGCAACAAGGCGAAATCGTTGTTCACTTTCCTTTAGTGCTTTTTCGGCTTTTTTCTCAGATGATATTTCTCTACTGTATTCAACCAGATGAGTTATTTTCCCCTGTTGGTCAAATAGTGGGTATCCACGAATACTCCAGTATCTTCCATCAGGTGTTTGTTTTTCGATTTGTTGTGGTTCTCCTGTTTCTTTTGATTTTAAAACCGGGCAGTCCTTGCAAGGTTTATCACTCTGTCCCCATAATTCAAAACAGTATTTTCCAGTCAAATCTTCCGGTTCTAAGTTCAAGGATTCAGCCGCTGCTTTATTTGCCCAAATAATTTCTAAATCTAAATTGTAATAGGTGAATAATTCATGAGTTGCATTTAAAATCCGAGTTTTTTCTTCAGATGATATATCAAATAAATCTCTTATTTTAGAATAATTTTTCTGCTTTGTTTTTTCATTGTCAAATAATTGCATATTATATTTCAACTCAGTCCCCTATTCACCGTGAAGAATAATGTTCATCATGGGAAATCTTTCCATCCTAAATTAAAACCATGCATGAACTAAGTTTTATTAAAAATGTCGCTAAAAAAGAAATTATAGATCTAGTTATTTTATCGTTTGTTCACTTTACTTTTAATCCTCATTTATTCTTTTTATAAATGATGCTATTTTATATCATAATTTGAATACTGTTCATAGTTATATTTATTAAGAATTTTTTGATGCCTTAACTGGTGTTAATATTATAAAACAAAAAACAATGATATCGATACTACTCTGTAGTTTCATACTGGCCGGATCCTTTTCTGTTGCTGCAGACGTAGCACAAACTGAAGCTGATGACCCGCAAGATGACGTTGCATATTATGACGATGGCAATGTAATCCATGGTGATGGAGTAACGTTTGTTGATGATAAACCTGAGATTGATATTGTTTCGATAAGTTGTGATTGTACTGAAGAAGCATTTATCGTAACATTAACCGTAAAAGATGATTTTCCCGGTGGTTGGGCTGAAGGTTATGAATACAGTTTAACTGTGTTTACCTCTTCTGCTTACGGTGTGATAAGCATTCATTATGAAACTGATTATAGAATGACTAGTCCGGGTGGTTGGGCGAGCAATAATGCTTATCCCGAATTTACCGTGAAAGAAAACTCATTGATTGCAACCATTGAAGGCATGGTTTTAGATGAATCAACGGTGAATTCTTATGAAGCGTTTGCAAAGTTAGATACAACTGATGGTGGATTATACATCGATTGGTTACCAGATCCTGACGAGCCAGAGAGTGATGATGACGCCGATGATACCAACGATTCAAATGATTCTTCTAATAATGATGACCAACCAGTAGATGATGGAACAAATGACGATGCAGGAGATGATGATTCTTCGGAAGATGGTGGATCAGAAGTAACAACAGATTCACCAGGGTTTGAGTTGTTATTTTTATCATTAGCTTTAATTGGAATTATTGGATTTAAACGATTCAATGGTAAGAAGAACTAAAACATCAATCATTTTTCTTTTTTTTATTTTATTTGCTCATGCAGTTTCATTGCAATGATTCCCATCGCAGTACAAGTTTCAAGAGGAACATTTAATCCTGTTAGTTCTAAATGATAGTCAACTTGATCTAAAAAATGAGATGATAATCCTTTTTTTCCAAGTCCCATAATAAGCATGAGTCTTTTTTCTGGATTAGATCTTTGTTTGTTAACCGCATCAGAAAGTGTTATCGATTTGTTTTCTTCAGGATGAGCTGTGGTGGCGACAATGAGTTCATTATTTGTAAACGTTGGAAGATTTTTTTGTGAAGTAGGATAGAGTCGAATTCTGTTAGATTCAAAAAGAAATTTTACGTATTTCCCTCCTTTTCCAATCGTAGTATTTGTGGTTGCTTGTTTAATGAACTCATCAAGTTTTTTGATGGGAAAACCAATTAAAGCAAGATCCAGTCCAAATGCAGCACATAATGGAGCGGCACGAGCAAGAGTACGGATATGTATTGGTTTAATTGCTCCTTCGTAAGTATCATATAATCCAAGCATGCACCCGGTTGATGTGGGTAAATTAGTAAAAGAATCACTAGATGACTGAGGTTGATAAACTGTATTAATATCTTCAGTAGAAAGATCGAACTGTTTCATTGTTTTTTCAATTGCAGTCTTTAACGATTCATCTGATGTTTGCTGATGATTAGTAACAAGTATTTCTTTTGCTACTTTTTGTTTATTGATTTTTAAGTATCCTTTCGCAATGGTTAGTTGTGTTTTTATCCGTGTTTTGGTATCCTGAATGTTTTTTGAAAAGGATAATGCTTTGTCAAATAAAGAGAGACTTAACTCTTCAAGATTTTTTTTATCCGCTTGTCCTGCAAGCGTGGTCAGTAATTGAATTTGATGATTTAAATCAGATAATGAATTAATTGCTTGTTGAACACTGGTAAAATCTTTTTTTCTTTGAATATGTCTAGATAGATATCGTAAGGCATCAACCTTATTTTCTTCAGCTTTTAAGGAGGTATCAATAGCAGTTTGTAATGCTTTTGGAAACTCGATGTGTTTTTTATGGCATTGTAAATACAAATATCCCATGAGTTTAGATTGGATAAACGAATCTTTTACGATGGTTAACCTAGTGTAGATTTCTTCGGGGGGAAGTTTATCTTTACAAGATGTTGCCCATTGTCTGATTACCGTTTTGCTATCATCTAGGATGAATCCAGTATTAGTCAATGCAACAGAGAGAAGCGATGGTAATCTTTTACATCCAAGGTGTTTACTGAGATCATTAATGTTTTGAGATAATCCTTTTCCTTTTGGAAATTCTTGTATTTTTTTAAGGATTACATCTAAAAAATAGTTGCTATCTTCAGTTGAAAATTCCTTATTCCAAGTTTTTGCATATTTAGCAAGTTTTGCATATAATTCCGCTCGACGCCATAATTGTTGTTCTAAAGAAGCAAGTCGTATTCCTTCACGAGCAACTAGTTTTGCTTCGGAAATTGGGATTCTTGAATCATCTGAAAGACGAAATAATGCTAATGACGCATAATATGGATCGGTTATAGATCGTGCTTCAGCAAGTAATTTTTTAGGATGTCTTCCCTTTTTTGATTTTTGTTCTCGGATTAATCCTCGGTAAAATGATGGATCATGAGTCTTTTTATTTTTTGACATAATAATACTGCCTTCAACATGACCCATTGTTCATTATGTTTACGGTCATTATTCCCTTTGAAAAAATAGTATGATTCTAGATAACACCACTGTTTTCATTTACGTTTCATTGTTTGATTAAGTATTCAGCAATACCATAGCCAACACTGTTTTTATATGTGTACTTTGCCAGATTTTCATACATCATACTTTTGGTCTTATCGTTTTGAAACGGAACATGGATTTTATCCTTAACTGATGCTTGCACCTCGAATATTTCATCAGTTACAGTGGTCAGGGATAAGGTGAAAAGAATTGGTTCATTATGTTTACTATACGCGGTATCAATAATTACTTGTTTTATGGGAAGATTTCTTTTGTTAACATGAATAAATCCCACATCAATATCTCCTTCAGCAACCGTAAGTTTTGTGATGTTGAACGCAAAATCATTGTTGAACTGACAAGTAAGCCAAACCCATCGTTTCGGGGATGTCCAATTTCGTACGCCCCAACTGTGATCGCGTTCTCCTAATGCATTTATGTCATAGTGTTTATCATCTATGGTAAGTGTGCCTGTTACTTTTCCATATTGTTCTAAGTGTTCACTTGCAACATTTTTTGAAAGGTTTTCTTGTAATGCAGAAATGGGGCAGTCTCGATAATTAAACAATGGATGTAATCCAACGAAATCAAGATCAAATTGAACGGGTACCGGTGCATTATGTTCTTGATATGGATCTATAAGTGTTCCATCATATGAAAGATGCCATTCTTTTTCACTTTTCATTCGAGTAAATGTTAATTCATCCACAGATAATTTTAGATTTTCTTCTGATGGCAATTCTCCAAGACTTTTGTTTTTCCTCACACCAAGTTTTTCTCGTTGAGGCAACATGAAAAAAAGAAACATATTTTTTTGACCTATGTTCGGTGTTAATCCAATACGAGTAAAACTACATATTTGCTGTTTTTTATCATACCAGTTAAAATAAAAACTTTCATTCCACTGTTTGTGTTTTCCTGGGGAATGTACTATGTCAGTGTTCATGATGATTCATTCCTTTTTTTTAATGTAAATGATTCCAGTATTTCCATCAAGCGTAATCATTTGACCATTTTTTAATAATGTTGTTGCTTGTTTCACTGCGGTAATTGCAGGAATATTATATTCCCGGCTTACCACTGCACCATGACTCAATATTCCACCGGTTTCAGTGATTAATCCTGAGAGTTTTTTAAACACGGGTGTCCACGCTGGATCAGTGTTTCTTGTTACTAAAATATCATTTTCTTTAATAGTGCCAATTTCGGAAATACTTGTGACAATACGAACGCATCCAGTGGTTATTCCTGGGCTGCATCCGACACCGGTGATTTGAACACTATTTTCATCATAAATGATAGTGTCATCAAATTCAGTATTTCCTTTGATGAATTTTGGTGGTAGGTTCCCTTGATTTTTGAAAAATGATTCTTTTTCTTGTAAAAGTCTTGTTTTATCAAGTGTAGTGTTGCCTGCAGCAATATCAAAAATTGTTTCTTTTGGTAAAAAGAAAATATCCATTGGATCATCGATAAGATCATTTTTATGAAAACGCTTGCCGTATTCAAGGAATAATCGTCGTTGCCGTAAATGTTGATGATCAAGGAAGAATCGTTGATTCTCTCTGAATGTTAAATAGGTTTGGGCATATTCAAGAACTATTTTGAAAATCCGTTTTTTAATAAAACCAAAGGATAGTTTTCCAATACGATGAAAGATTTCTTGTTCTGTTTGTTTTCTTTCCTTTCTTTTTTGTTGTTCAATGGATGCAAAATCAAGATGTTCATCAGAAATGAGACCTTGAAGAAGCGTGATAACAAGTTCCGGGTTTTCAATCCAACAAGGATAATACACTTCACGGGTATGACAGCGATGACCGTAATCCTTCATGAATTGATTATAGTGTTTATTGAATGGTTTCCAAGTTTCATTTTGACTTAGTTTTTGTAAAAATACTTTTGGTGTATCCTGTTCTAAACTCCTTTTTATCGATGAGTTTTTTTGCGCGTGTTGTGCTAGTTTTGCAATAGCAATATTTGTTTCCACTGTTCTATTACCTGGAATGCCACTAATAATTTTTGAATACAACACGCCATTATTATCATCTAACCAGTTTTCCAACCAATTCTTAACCATCAGATTCGTCGCGATACTATGACTCACCATGCCATATCTGATGAGTCTGTAATGTTTCAAATATAATTGTTCCATCCATTGAAATGTTTGATAAAGTTGTTCATATGAATACGTGCTTAAATCAGCATTATCAAAAGATTTCATTTCTTCTAAAAACTGTTTACTCCACTCGACATACGCATCATTTGTTCGCTTCATTTTTCCATCAGGATCTCGAATTGCAATCAACAATTGACTCAACAGTAATTTCATTGTTTTCGTTGGAAGATTTTTAATGCGATCTTGTTCTTTAACTGGGAAATAATTCAACAATTCTTTTGTTCGAGCAAATTTAGGATAATAGGTAAACACTTGTTCCAGGACATCAGCATTAAAATACGCATGGGATCTATGAATTCGAATAAGATCATGACCAAGCACCTCCGTATATCCCATGATTTCTGCTCCCTCTTTTAATACGTAATCTTCTAAATATGTGCCGAGAAGACTTACATACAAAGGACTAGCAACATCTGTCCAGTATTCATCACCATATCCTCTTGTCCAAAGAATTTCATCACTATCAATGATGGTAGTAATTGGTCTACTCTGAAGAATGTAAATATTATCGTTTTCGATACTCCATTCGATGTCTTGGGGAGCATTAAAATGTGTTTCAATGTTCTTTCCAATTTTAACAAGATCCTTGATCAAATCAGGATTTAGACTAGGTTCATCCTGTTTGTCTATTGGAACAGAACAGGTCTCATTGTTACCATTTAAAAATTTGATTTGAACCGATTGTTTGTTAATATTTTGCTTAAGTATTTTACCCGTTTGTTTTTCTATTGCAAATTGATCTGGAGTAACAAGACCACTAACAATTGCTTCTCCAAGTCCATAAATACTTTCCAAAATCATGGTGTTCTTTCGTTTGCCACGAGGATCACTTGTAAATAATACTCCACTTCTATCCGCATTCACCATTTTTTGAATAACAACAGCGATGCCACCACTCAAATGATCAATATGGTTATTGTATCGGTAGGTTACCGCCCGCTCATTCCAATAACTTGCCCAACATTTTTTAATAAAATCTGTAACTTCATCTGTTAAAACGTTTAAAAAAGAATCTTGTTGACCAGCAAAACTAGCTTCTGGTAAGTCTTCAGCAGCTGCACTACTACGCACCGCCCACAAAGAATCTTTACCAAATTTTTCTAACGTTTCAGTAATTTCTTTTTCAAGATCAAGGTCAAATGATGTGTCTAAAATGAGATTTTTAATCTGATTACTTTTTTCTTCAACATCTTCTTCGTCTTCATAGTTGATACATTTAAGAATGTGTGTTAACTTTTCTTGAATTTCACGTTTATTCACATGTTGCTCGTAACTAAAAGTAGTAATAACGATTCCTTTAGGAATGGGAAAACCAGCTGAAGCAAGTTTTCCGAGATTTTGTGCTTTTCCTCCAATTGTTTCTAAAGAAAAACTTGAACAGGTTTCAAGATTAACAAAAAAATCATCTTTAGCTTCCATCTTATCTTCAAGAAGATAATATTTTCATATGTTTTATAGATTTACACCTGTAAAAACTCTTTTTTTACAATTTTTTTTAGAAACACTTATTACAAATTAACCGTTCTTATCTTCCTTGAAGAAAGCTCTTACAGAATTAATTTTTTGGTTTTGAGTATTACTTCAAGGTGGTGAAAGAATCATTAAAAATAAGATGTTAAATCAAAAAGCAAAACTCTTTCCAATAATTGTCATGATTGTATTATTCATAGCAGCAATTTCAATAGATTCTGTTTGTGCAGCATCAGGTAAGGGCTATTCTACAGATATCGATTTAGGGCTGCAATATATTATTCCAACGGATGGTTTTAAAGTCGTTCAAGAAGTTGAATATGAAAATCAGGGTACTGGTGATTTATTAATCGATAGTTTCACTATTACTCAAATTGGAACTGCTATTAACTCTCTTTTTAAAACGGTAGAAATATGGGGGGATGGTGGAAATGAGGACTATGATCGCGGTATTGGTCGTCTTGCTGATGATACGTTAATTTATTCATTTGATGATCCAAACATTAATTATGGTAGTGTGTTTGGAATGAATGATAATACTGCGTGTTTAGTTGTTCCACAAGATTCTTCAAAAAAAGTATTTGTAACAGTTGATGTAAATGATGGTGTTGTATATAATCAATCGATTATATTTGAATTATCTGCTGAAGATCTTGTCAGTTACTCATCTGTGCAATGGGCAACCGGGGAAGGAGTTGAAACAGCAACTTCTTCAACTAATATTTTTGCAAAAGCATCTCATA
>Ga0102934_1002821_pt1 | contig 11950 bp, 8 predicted proteins | sample SalPonR2_A_D1_MG_FD_78175 | JGI IMG/M metagenome (GOLD analysis project Ga0102934, IMG submission 78175) | Salt pond soil microbial communities from South San Francisco under conditions of wetland restoration - Salt Pond MetaG R2_A_D1_MG | ecosystem: Environmental > Aquatic > Marine > Intertidal...
AAAAGCCTTTACCGGTTTCATCCTCTGCCTCGCCGGTTTGAATCTGAACTTTTTTACCGCTTCCATTGCCGCCTGATCCATTGCGGGTGTAACATCCGAATGCAGAACCGATACTCTTATTACTTTACCCTTCTCGTTTACAAGCACTCTTAACATGACAGTTCCGTCAATACCGGCCTGCCTGGCCAGCTCCGGATATCTCGGAGCCACCTTCTTAATTAAAACCGGCGGTTCGTCAAACGCGAAGAACTTACTAGCCTTATCACTCTCCGGAGGCGGCGGAGGCGGAAGATTATCAATTTTGTCAAAACTTGTAGCAGCAACTTCAGCCGCGTCCTGTGCCTCTTCTCCCTCTTCCGCGGCCATTGGAATAACGGGCTGACTTACCTCTTTAGGAGGAGGAGGAAGAACAAATTCCTCTGTGGTCTCAATCGCGACAAATTCTTTTTCCTCAAGTACATACGGCTTAAATTCAAACTGGGGGCTGAAATAAAATCCGAGAAAATGAAGCACTATCGCAGTGTACAGAGAGTTGCGAAGATATCTTTTGTAACCCTTCTTGAATTTTACATTCTCTAATGCTACAGTAGCCACAGATCGTACCTTTAACTTTCTTCCGCAACAGAAACAAACGTTACATTAATGGCATTAGCGTGTTTGAGCTGTTCAATAATATCAGAAACAAGCCGGTATTTTGCTATACGGTCAACTTTAAATGCGACAATAAGATTGGAGTTTTCTTCCAGTTTAGCCCCGACAACTTTATCTATATCATCAACACGCATTAATTTATCGTTAATACTTATCCTGTTATAGCGGTCAGCCCATACTGTAATGAGTCTTTCTCTCTGCAATTCACCGCCGGATTCCGCCCTCGGCAATGTAATAGGGAGTCCCGACTCCATTTTAAAAATCGTTGTAACCATAAAGAAAATGAGAAGCAGAAAAATTATGTCTGCCATCGAGCCTGTTGGTATAGTATTCTGAACACCCTGTTTTTTTGATATTTTCAAAGCAGGTTCTCCTCTATTATCCGGATTTCATTGTTCTTAGAGATATCTTACTAGCATCAGCATTTCTGAGTTCATCTAAGATATCGATCATAATATTGTATTCGGCATCCGGATGTGTTTCGATTACTATCACTAACTCTGGATTCACTTTAAGTTTAGCTCTAACGAAAGGTTCTATTTCACTCAGAGCTATGGGACCTTTGCCTTTAGCTTCTATAGCTCCGTTTGAAAAGGCCCTTATCTTTAGAACATCCTCTGTTTTAAGCTTAACCGTACTTGAACTCTCACCGGGCAGAGACATGGGCAATCCTCTGTCTACCGCGAACATCGTACTGACAAGGAAGAATATAAGGAGCAGGAAATTAATGTCAGACATCGATGAAGTACTGAATTCTGAAGTTACTTTGCTCGACTTTTTTATCATCTTATCAAACTCCGATTAATTTTCTATTCTGCCACTTTCAATAAGTTCGTTAACAAGTTCGGCGGATGCTTCCTCCATCTCCAGAACAAAACGGTCGATCTGTGAGACAAAGTAAGAATGGCCGATACTTGCCGGTATAGCAATAATAAGACCTGTTGCTGTTGTAATTAACGCCTCTTCAATACCAGAAGCGACAACTTTCGCGCTAACCTGTTCAGCGGCAGCTATTGAGGCAAAAGCGCTGATCATACCGGATACGGTACCCAGGAATCCAAGCAGAGGAGCCACCTGAGCTACCGTTGCGATAACTACCAGTCCTCTTTCGAGAAAGGAAGTCTCGATACTTCCGGATGTCTCTATAGCCTCTTTAACAGCATCCGGCCCACGGTCACTTCTCAGGAGTCCCGAATGCAAAACTGCGGCAATGGGACCCTTTGTTCCTTCACAAACCCGCATTGCTCCTTCTATACCTTCAGAACGCATACTCTTGATAACATTATTCATAAGCTTACGCACATTGACGCGAGCTCTCAAAAGAGTAACGAATCTTTCTATTATAAAAACAAACAATACTATCGAAGCCAGAAGCAGGGCATGCATAAAATTGCCCCCTTTGACGTATTTCTCTCCAATTCCGCTATTTTTAAGATTATAAAGAATGGGTCCAAGCTTTTCACGCTCAGCCATATTGGCAAGATCTTGAGCTACAACTGCTGAGTCATTCTTAGCAGTAGCGAGGGAATCATTCTCCGACTGCATGGTTATCTCAGCCTGTGCTTCTTCCTGCCCCTGCTGAGAATATGCAGCAACGGGTACAATAGCCATAAAAACCGGAATTATAACAAACAACATTACTTTTACCACACACTTACTTCTCATGCTCCTAGCTCCTTCTGTAAATTACAATTGACGCGCTAAGCGTTGCTAACTTAACAAAGTAACTGAAATTTTACTTCCCGCTAATCTCAATTATTTATAAATTCTTCATAGTTCCGGCATAGAATCCGGGTTCATGAAACCTTTATAACTCATTTAAAATAAGTTATATACTAAACATTGTCAACCAAAAACTAATTCTCGTAAACACAGCCTAAACTCTTATTTAGCAAACTATTATACTCTTTAATATCCCACACGGCAGAGCCTTTCCCCATAACTCTTAATAACTAAAGCCGAGAGATACCCGGTTAGAGTAACCGAGGAAATTAAGATCCTGCCAGGAATAATCAAAGCTGATATCTGAAGTCTGGCTTGAATCTATCTTGAACCCAACACCCCAGGCCATCCCCTGACTGTCATAATTGATATTATACCCTCCGCGGACGAAGAAAAACTGATTATATGAATATTCGAATCCCACATTCATTCTCTCCGCGTTGTCGGAAGGGTGAGAAAAACCTGAAGAAGCAGTCAAAACATTGGACCCTAATCTCAAGAGATCCATGGCAAGTCCAACTTTGAATACGGTAGGAAGTTTCGAAGACCGCTCATCGTAAGTAAATTCACTGCCCAGGCTCTGAACCATCATACCTAACGTCATACCCCGTATACCTATCCTGTAAAGAAGTCCGAAGTCAAATGAAAGTGATTCAACGCTGCGTTCGGCAAGACCCATATGGAGAAAATGCGCCGTAAAGCCGGCGGAAAACCTGTCCGTGAAATAAGTCGCCCATGATAAGCCGTAAGATTGAGATCCTGCATCAAAATACCTGTTAGTGCCCAGCGGTCTGTATATAGTTCGGACTATCTGAGGATCCATAGTCAAAGCTCTCGCTGAAATTCCGAAAGTTCCGGGAAGGTATGGTGTCCTGAAAACCGTGCCTACGAAATATAGATCAATGTCGGCAGGCCAAGACACTGAATTCATAGTTACCTCTGTGCGTTCCAATTCCACAAGTCCGGCAGGATTCCAATATAGAGCCGAAGCATCATCTGCTACGGCGGTAAAGGCACTGCCCATACCGGTCGCGCGTGCCGATACTCCAACTTTTAGAAATTGAGCGGAGTATGTTCCAACTTTTTCGAATGGTGAAGTACCATACGCAACCAGGGGGAACGCCGTCACAACAGTAAAAATCAACGCTATCCCGGTAAGTAAATGTTTATTGCCTTTCATCGCCAGACCTCCTAAAAGGGCACTTATTATTTGATAACTACAAATTTCCCAACAAATGTATCGTAATTCGTGTTTTCAGGTTCTACAGAATAGAGGTAAATCCCGCTGGTAATTTCCTGTCCATTTCTCGAAATAAGATCCCAGCTTGCTGTCCCGCTTTCCCCTTTATGTAATATTGTCTCAACGAGGTCACCCGCTAAAGTGTAGACTCTTATCGTGTTAGGACAATCGGGGAGCCTTCGGAATTCAATTTTGATTCCGGACGGATCATCCATATTTTTCCCGAGCTTCCAGGGATCTACTGATTCCATCGTTACGGGATTAGGTACAACGAATATCTCATCGCCCTCGGTATTTTCTCCTGTACCGTATTTGGAAACCGGCGAAGTAAGAAGGAAGTTACTTGTTGCCTCCCCGTACTTATCCGTATAGTCAAAAGCAGTAACAGAGTAAAAATAATACTGTCCGTTTGTTACTTCAGTATCAACATATTTATAATATCTTTTTCCGTCATTAAAGTTGAGATTATATCTTGCGAGAGATTCCAGAGTATCACATTCAACTTGTGACAAACCGGGAGGGCATGGAACCGGATCAAGCGGGAAATAATAGAGATTCTCTTCAAACATGGTAATGAGCTTTTCTTTATTCTCTAAGCCCTGCAGTGGTTCATATAGCAACCCGCCTTCCGAATAGGGCATACGGTATTCCCTGTCCTGACCATATCCGTCGCCGGCGTAGTCTCTCTCTAATATCAACTTCCACAATTCTTTTGAAGGGCCGCTGGATGCGGTAGTGCCTACTGGACGATTCCATCCGTCGGCGCGCCAGATACGGAAACCGGCAAAATCTTTTTCAAGAGTACTCACGTCAAGCGCCTCTTCGCTGAAATTATCCCAGTAAAGAGTTGTTTTATTATGACCCGGAACGATTCTCATTTTCGGTGGAGGAGGAGCTGTCCCGACAAGCCAGGAAATCCTTGACTCTCTTCCATTCCCCGATTTACTCCTTGTCCCTGTCATATAATCTTCCTTATTACCGGATGTACAACCCAGTCTCTGTCCTTCTCTCCAGATCCATTCCTCTTTACCGCAATCCATGTTGACCCAGACATAACCTTCTTTTCCGGCAGTGACTGTCTCTGAATCATCCGCGTCACACGTATCAGGATCTATTGTTACAGGCCCCGGCAGCCTGGTCTCCCTGCCGTCAATACCTGTTTCAGGATCGCCGTCAAGATCAAACCAGTTACCTTCATATGTAACTGCAGCGCTTGCAGCTTCTTTAAGCAGCCCCGGTAATCCCGGTCCTATTGCTACAGCTACCTGGAGCGACAAAGTATCTCCCGGCATTAACGCGTCGAAAGGTCCCGTTGCCATCATCATACGGTAATCCCTGGGTACTTCCTGATTCTTATCCTTTTGATTAGCGCTCATGAGTTGATATCGCTCTGAATCCTTGGAGGGATCTCCGCCGTCTTCAAAGGGCTGGGAACCTGAAAATGCCTGATAGGAAGTAAGCCCTACAGTCTTAGGGGCGGTAAAACCGGTAGGATCTGTTTTATGTCCGAGGAAAACAATCCCGAGATATCCTGTCACAGTTCCTTCATCCGTATCCTTATCGTAGAAATAGGCCGCGTCCACTGAAACCGGATAGGGAGTCTGTCCTTTTTTTGTACAGACAACTCCTCTATAGAATCCCGTAGCATCATCCTTCCAGTAGTTATCGGTTTCCAGATCGCCGGCGTCACCATCGGCGAAAAACCCGACGTATACATTATCGAGGCTGGTTGTCCCGCTATAATGAATTATCTGATAATCAATTCCGACAAAATTTCTGTAATCTTCATCCTCCCACTGGTAACTCTCCTGATGAACATAAAGTCCCAGAGGAACATGGTCGGGATATAAACTTGTAGCAGTTTCTTCATCATCCATATACCAGGTTGAAAACATCTGGCTGCTGATCCCCGCGAAATCCTCGTCGATCTTCCCGTCACCATCATTATCTTTACCGTCTAAGGGATCTTCATCTATTAAGCCGTCTTTATCATCATCGGCGGGCCGTGGAAATCTCGAACCCCCGACCGTGCTTGAATTAGCGGTATAAATGATAGCTATATCACCATCCGGAGAACTTAGGCCCGGAGGCATGAACTCCGTGTCATAAGCGGCGGTTGAAACAGCTGCAAGTCCTCCCTTTTTCGCACCAACCCACAACCCCGCTATATAAAGATACTCAATTCCGCTGTTAGCGGGCCATTGAGCTGAGGGATAATCGCCTGTGGGAAAGTTACGTCCGGGATAAGAACCGAAACAACCCCAATTAGTAACATGTAGCTGAAGATTACCGACGTTATGTATACCAGACCCGTCATAGACCCATATCTTTTCTATCTCTTTGAGCTTCCCCATCCAATCTTCATCGTTGTTTCGTGGTTTCGCGGACGCCATTTGAGGAATCAGGGTAAAAGATATTACCATGGATACTGCTAAAAGAAATCCTTTGCGAACCATACGGAACCTCCATAAAATATAATTGTCGCTAAAATTCAAATCCAAATCCGATTCGCCACTGCCTTCTTGAAGCCCAAACCGTCGGATCATGTACAGGATTAAAATCCTCTATTCCATCGTCATTTATATCCTGCAGATAAGCCCCTCCCGTTCTACCGGCTTCCGTAAAATAGGATCCATTATCCATAACCGCGTTAGGCATCCCGGGAAAAACACCGGGGGCGATATTTTGAAGAATATCCTGATCGAGCAGGTTCCTTCCCTCAAAATAGAAGGTCAGTTCCTGTCCGTAAATATCAAACATCTTTCTTCCCTGTACACTCACATTATGAGTAGCTTCGTGTCTTTCAGAGTTTTCCAGAAGGGGATCCTGCTTTCTGGCCCACCTGTCATACGGTGTCCACGGAAGACCGCTTCCAAAAGAATATATAAATGTAGAACCCCATTTATTTTCGTCATTGAGTGTTAACCTTATATTAAGCGTATGTCTCTGATCCCAGTCGAGGGGCATTTCCTGCGTTGGGAGATGAGACAGACCCTCAGCCGTCACTCCGAAATTGGCGTCGGAAGCCACACCTTCAGCGAATGAAAATGTATATGAAATCTCTCCCGCGAAATGATGGCTCAACCGCTTGGAGAAATTCACTTCAACTCCCCTTGAACTCGCGTAAGCTCTATTGATATGTCTATATCCGGTGGCTCCGAGATCTTCGTCAGTTACCCGTGTTGAAGAAACCAACCCGTAAATATCCTTATTAAACACTACTAATTCTCCCGCAACTGTTTGGCTGAACTGATGTGAAACCCCCGCCTGATATGAAACGGTCAACTGTTCATCCAGGTTGGGATTCCCGAGCGTACCGGAACCGGACACCATATCCTGCGAATGGAAGAGGTAGGATCTTGAAGGCCACTGTGTGAACCTTCCATAATGAAAATGGAATTTATCTTTGTCTGTAATTGGAAAAGCAAAGCCCAGCCTAGGACTGACCTGATATTTTAATTTGTCTACAGTATAGTCCAGCCCGCTGCTTACAATCTCAATCTCAGTTGAATTTCCGGGGGAAAACAAATCAAGTCTGATACCGGCATTCACAACCATCCCTTTATAATCCCATTTATCCTGAATGTAGAAGGATCCTTCCGGGTTGAAATTGTGAAAATCGTTACTGCTCTGGCCCTGCATATACCTTCCCTCTTCTTCAAGCCAGCGCAGACTGCCGGGATAATAAAGGGTAAACTCATCCAGGTCGTTATATAAGAATTGGAGTCCGGCTTTAGCCGTGTGCCCGCCCCATTTCTTTGATGTTATATCAGCTTTGAGTGTATAGACATCTGTGTTTCTATCCATGTAGTACGGAGCGTCATAAGCCGTTACATAATATGGATTATCGGGGTCAGTATACCAGACTGTATTCGATTCACCCCTCGCGTTGAAAGACCCGGTAGGTAAAACGACTCCCAGACCGCCGGTCTCGAATTCTTCCGGATTTTTTCCGTTAACTGAACTGTAACTAAAAAAATGTGAACGACTTGCTCTTACAGTGTAAAAGATATTGTCACTTATATTATGGTTTAGAGCTAACTTCAGATTCAAACTTTCATTTTCATTAGTACCGAGTCTTTCAGCGGAATTAAACTCAACATAGCTTGAATCATCCCTGAAATGACTGAACTTCGAATCAGGATTTCTGAATCCCTCGAAAAGCACTTTTTCCTCGTAACTTTCCGTTTCACCATCCTCGTTGACTACGGCCTCGTCCCATATAATTTCTACTTCATTGCCATATACGTCATGCACACGCCTGGCATAGAAATTCTCATAACTCAGAATATTTACTTCCGGATTTTCAATTCCTCCGGTCGTTACCTTGGTAAATACCCTTACGGGATAGAGATATTTCTTCTGTAAATCCCTGTCATCAACATATTCCGCTTTTCGCTCCAGCTCTCTTTCCATCCATGGGCCTTTATAAACACTCACAACCCAGTTGAAATCCCTCGCGTCAGGGGGAGGGTCATCAAACAGATCTCCGGCATAGGCCTTAAGAGTCATAAATCGATACACTTTCTGCACATACCCCTGAATATCCCAGTTATTAGCGTATCCGCTTCCAAAAGCGTTAGTTCTTGACTTAGTATAAATTGCCTCACCGGTCAATTTTAAGTTCGGCTTAATCTTATATGCCAGTTTTCCCTGTATATTGTAATTGTGGTAGGCCCTGTCCGTGAATGAGAACAGATCATTAAGAAATGTGTGTTTTTCCCTTTTAATACCCGCCCAGTATTCACCATCACTGAAAGCCAGTTCGCCGGAGAGATAAAATGTCAGATCTTCAATTGGAGTCGGCCCTCCAAAACCGATACTGAATCTGTCATAATTAGTATAAGTCTTATCTTTTCTGCCGAAATCATCTGTCATGTAACGAAATTGGCCTTCGTAAGTTCTTCCACCTTCACGCGTACTTACGTTAACAACCGCCGATTGAGCGTTACCATATTCAGCGCTCATTCCTCCGGTAATAATTTCGCTCTCTGAGGATCCCATCAATCCAACTGAAATCTTACCGCCGCCTAAAGGATCATTAACAGGTACGCCATCAATAAGATAGCTTACCTCGCCTCCGCGTCCTCCGCGTACGTGGAGTTCATCTCCGGTCTTGATAATACCGGTTTTAAGAGCAAGAGCTTCATCGATATTGTCGACGGGGAGATCCTGAAGTTCATCATCGCTGACAGCGTGACGAACATCACTGCTCTTTACATCAATCTGTTTTCTTCCCGCTTCAACAATAATTTCTTCTGTCTTGTCAACAATAGTCGTTTTCAAAGAGAAATTAATCTTTGTAGTCTGTCCGGCTTTTATAACCACACCCTTTTTTTCCTGAGGTTTATATCCCATCATCATAGCCTTCACAGTATATTTTCCCGGAGGACCTTTAATCTTGAAAGTCCCGTCTTCAAAGGTAAATCCTCCGTATCCGTCTCCAAAAACAATATTCACCCAGGCGAGAGGTTCTCCTGTCTCCTCGTCAGTTACTTTTCCAACCAATAGTCCCGTGGCGGCAAATACTGTTGAAGTGGAAAACAGCAAAACCAGAAAGACAACCGCTATTGAAATCAACTCCGCTGAATGAAAACGGGTATTCATTTTGTCACTCCTTGAATAATTAACTCCTGACATTACTTTTATGATCCTGATTCATATTTTTATCATTCAATTCCAACCTGCATGGATAATTTGTCAGGTGTGGTCTCCAACACTCTTACTAACCCGTCAAAGTCAATATAATTAGCAGAAACATACGTGTCAATAAATTTGGAATATATCTGGGAAAATCTTTTTCCCGTTATTTCTCAACCCCCCGAACAAATGGCTGTGTTTTAAGCATATGTCAACCCGTCCAACTCTTTTATTCCGTTATTCCGTCAAAGTAAAAAGTTAAATTACCGGGTCTTCTACTGTACCATATCTTTTATTTTCATAAGACGCGTCTGTGTTGACCTTTCGTCTTCGCTTAATTTTCTTTCGATACCTTTTATTGTAGTTTCCAGATCGGGTATTAAGACATACTCCAGGGCGTTAACCCTCCGTCTGGTTTTCTCGAGCTCTTCAGACATCTTAAAGAGCGCGTTTTCTCTGGAAGCAAGTTTTAGAAGTGAAGGAAAGGAATCATAGAAACGCTCGAAAACGGAATCAAGCATAGGTGAAGATAAAGCGTGTTTATACACGGGGGCTTCTCTATTAAAACTCATTTCATACTCCGGAATTCTGATACCCATCTCATAGCGGGTTTTAATATCAAGTTGCCCCTTGCAATCACTTAGTTCCAGCGCGTCTCCGAGAGCTTGAGGGCCCGTAAAAGAACGGGCCATAGTATAATCCAGACTTATTTTCAGAAATTCTTCTTCCGCCCGGCGCCTCAGCTTTGTTGTTTCATCGATCAAACTGAAGAAATTCTGCATCAGTTTTTCCTGTTTGTTCTTGAGTAGCTTGTGGCCCCTCCTGGCCAATTCAAGTCTCCGCCGCAAACGAAGAAGCATCATCCTGTTAGGATTTACTTTCCTTTTCAAACCATAACCTCCCCAAAGAACAATCGATCAATCGGAAGAGTTCTCATCGGTGCTTTTCTTTGTGTCTTTTTCATCCTGCTGCAGGTATTTTTCAATATATTTGTCCTTGATACGTTTGATCTCTGTTTTCGGAATAGACTTCAGAAGATCCCAGCCTATACCGAGGGTTTCCTCAATTGTACGGTTCTCATCTAACGCCTGCCTGACGAACCTGTCTTCGAAAGAGTTACCAAAAGCCATAAAAGCTTTATCAGTATCGGTCAGGGCGGCTTCTCCGAGAACAACCGCAAGTTCCTCGACCTCCTTGCTCTTCGCGTATGAGGAAAACAGCTGATTTGCGAGCTCAGAATGATCTTCCCTCGTCCTCCCCTCACCTATCCCTTTGTCTCTCAGCCTCGAAAGACTTGGAAGAACGTTAATAGGAGGATATATGCCCATATGGTGCAGATTTCTGTCCAGTATTATCTGCCCCTCTGTGATATATCCGGTCAGATCGGGAATAGGGTGAGTTTTATCATCATCGGGCATTGAAAGAACCGGTATCTGAGTAATTGATCCTTCCAGAACTTCTCCCTCTTTCTCACCCTTCAGAAGGCCAGCGCGTTCATATATAGTAGCTAGATCCGTGTACAGGTATCCGGGATATCCCCTTCGTCCTGGTATCTCCTTCCTGGCAACAGACACCTCTCTTAACGCCTCACAGTAGTTAGTCATATCGGTCATTATCACCAGAACGTGCATACCTTCTTCGAAGGCCAGATATTCCGCGGCTGTAAGAGCGGCTCTGGGTGTAGCGATTCTTTCAACTGTCGGGTCGTTGGCAAGATTGATAAACAGTACCACTCTCTCCATAGCGCCTGTTTCCTGAAAATCCCGGATAAAGTAGTTCGCCTCTTCAAATGTAATCCCCATGGCTGCGAAGACTATAGCGAAAGAACTTTCCGCTCCCTTGACAGTCGCCTGACGCGCTATCTGCGCCGCGAGCTCTGAATGGGGCAGCCCGAAGCCGGAAAAGATCGGGAGTTTCTGACCCCTGACAAGTGTGTTAAGTCCATCTATCGCTGATATTCCCGTCTGAATAAACTCTTCCGGGTAAATCCTGGCGTAGGGGTTAATAGGAACTCCGTTTATATTATTTTTTTTCTGAGGTATGATTTTAGGGCCGTCATCTATAGGCGTTCCCAGTCCATTGAATATTCTTCCGAGAATATCAGGTGATACGGAAAGCTCCAGCCCCTTACCAAGAAACCTGACTTTGGTTTTTTCAACATCAACACCTCGAGTACCTTCAAAAAGCTGCACGAGGACCTTGTCCCGGTCAACTTCAAGCACCTTTCCGCGCCGGAGCTGGCCGTCCGGCAATTCCACTTCCACAAGTTCCTCATACGTAGCCTGCTTCACATTATCAAGAAGGATAAGAGGCCCGGCTATTTCATTTATTGTAGTATATTCAGTTACCATTCCCTCAACCTCTTTTCTTTGGATTTTCAAATACTCAAAAGTTTTTCAGTTCCCGCGAATTATTCAACCTTCGCTTTTCCCTCAACCTCTAATTTCATTTCCTTTTCAATCGCGTCAAATTCGTCAAATTTATCTTCTTTTATATGTCTCATCCTGGCAATCTTCTGTCGTACCGGAAGCTCGAGAAGCTTGTCGAGGGACTCATCCCTTTCTATCGCCTTCTCACATATCTCATGTAGATTCATTATAGCTTTAAGCATTCTGTACTGCTTATCCAGCTTTGTATATTCATCATCGGGATCAAAAGCCGACTGATGGAGAAAATCCTCCCTGATTGACTTGGTTG
>Ga0102934_1002822_pt1 | contig 11946 bp, 12 predicted proteins | sample SalPonR2_A_D1_MG_FD_78175 | JGI IMG/M metagenome (GOLD analysis project Ga0102934, IMG submission 78175) | Salt pond soil microbial communities from South San Francisco under conditions of wetland restoration - Salt Pond MetaG R2_A_D1_MG | ecosystem: Environmental > Aquatic > Marine > Intertidal...
CAATCATCCTGGCCGCAGCCTGCGGTTGCAAGGCCGCAAAACTGGGCAACCGGTCCGTCTCCTCCAAATGCGGTTCCGCGGATGTGTTGGAAACGTTGGGAATTGACATGGAGCTGACAGCGGAGCAGGTGGCCGAATGCATCGAGACGACAGGTGTCGGCTTCATGTTTGCCCCGGTGGTCCACCCTACCATGAAGAAAGTCGCACCCATCCGCAAGGCTTTGGGTGTCCGCACTGCCTTCAACATTGTGGGCCCGCTCTTGAATGCGGCCGGAGCCCAGCACGCCGTGGTGGGGGTCTTCCAAGAGCGTCTCCTGGATGTGTTGGCGGGCACGCTGGGCGAGATCGGGACGGTGGACCGGGCGCTGATCATCCACGGGGTGGGCCTCGACGAGATCTCTCCGCTAGGATCGTCCACGATTGTCGAATTGAAAAACGTGGCGCCGGCGGGGCAAGCGCGCGTGTATGAGAGGACGAGCTACACCTTCGACCCGCTCACCTGTGGCATCCCGCGATGTGCCATCGAGGACCTGAGGGGCGGGGACGCCACGGAAAACGCGGCCTTGCTCCGTCAAGTTCTCTCGGGGGGACCAGAAAGAGGGGCGAAACGGGACGCGGTCGTTTTAAATGCGGCAGCTGGCCTGTACGTGTACGGCTCAGTCCCGAGTCTAGCGGAGGGGGTGACGTTGGCGTACGATATCTTGGCGAGTGGGAAGGCCCTTGTGAAGCTAGACGAATGGATCGCATGCTCGCAGGCATTGAGAAAAGGGGGCGGGTAGGGAGATGGTGGGCGTCCAAGGTAGGAAAGGGGAGGAGGAAAGGGGGGGGGTGCAGGTGGTGAAGAGGGGGAAAGGGAGGACAGCGCCGAGGCGTGGAAAATGGGTGAAAGACCCGCCTATGATGCATCGAGGGTAGATTGTCTGCAAGAGGCTATAGCACCACCATAAGATTGCCATAAATGACATAACTATCCTCCAGCTTGCGGCTCCCGCTCGGGCGGAGAGACGTCTGGACGAGCCAGCTCACAGTTTTCTTTCTTTCGTCTTGCACTCTGACCTCGTCCCCTCCTTCACCTCTCATTCACTGCCATCCCTTACCTAAAAAGGCAGTTCAAGATCAAGTTGACATTGAGTTTCTTGAGATGCGTGTATTTTTGCCCCGTACCGACGAAAAGAATGGGCTGTCCCGTCTTGTAGCACATGGATAGGGCCGCACCCACTTTCTCGTCCACAGTGTCGAACTTCGTCAGGATGATGCCATCGATCTGGTGCGTTTTCCCTGGCGGCGAATAATTGGCCAGCGCCTGGTTGAAGACGGTAAGCTGGTCGATGCCGTCGTTGCCGACTAAAGCCTCCCCCACAAAGACGACCAAATCAGGCTGGTTGTCAGAGACTAACTTGGCGAGCGCGCGCATCAGAGGCTCCTTGTTTTGCATCCTTCCCGCCGTGTCCACCAAGACGACGTCGTGGCCCTTGTCGGTAGCCTCTTTGATCGCCGCTTTCGCCACGGCTGCCGGGTCTTTGTGGTAGCCTTTGTCGTAGAGGTCGACTTCCAAGCACCGGGCGTGCACCTTCAGTTGCTCCACCGCGCCGGACCGAAAGGTGTCGCAGGCGGCAATTAAGACCCGGAGACCGTGCTGCTTCAGGTAGTAGCACACCTTGGAGAGGGAGGTGGACTTCCCCACGCCGTTGATACCCACGAAAACGACCGAATAAGGCCGTCCCTCAGCCTTGGCCGCCATGACTTGGCGCAAGAGGTCAGTGGACTTTCGCGGGGTCAAGACACGGACGATGGCCCTTTCCAAGGCCTCCCGCACAACGGTCTTCACGCTTGTGAGGCTTGGCAGCTTCTGCCCCACCAGGGAGGTGCGCACCGATTCGCAAATGTCCTGGGCGATTTCGCTCGCGACGTTTTTCCCAATCAGCAACATCCTCATCTCCTCCATGATAGGATCCACCTCCGCCGCTGACAGGACGGCGTTACCCGTCATCCGCGCAAATAGTTTGGAGAAAAAAGAGGAGGAAGTTGTGGCTGAAGAGGAGGTGGAGGTCTCCTTGCCGTCCAGGAAATCAAGGGCAACTTCCTCTTTTTCCCATTCCGGGGTCTCACCGGCTGCAGGCATGTACGTGGCCCTGGTCTCTTGGAGAGCCGCCTCGTTCTGATGATCCTCGGCCAAACCGTCCACACTCTCCACCCGTTTCGATCGGTCCAGGGCCTCCATCGCCGATTTGCTCATGCGGCCACTTCCGTCGTGCCACGTGGTGGGTTTCTTTCCCCCCTCCTTCCGGACGTGCCCCGCCCCCTCCTCCGCTCCCCCCCCTTCCTGTGCCCCTCCCGACCCTCCCACGCCCGCCCCTGGCGCCCTTCCCACAGCCCGCTTGTTCTTCCCCCGCCCCGCTCCAGCCCTCCGTGCCGCCAGACGTCTCCTCGCGGCCGCTACACGCTCCTCTTCCTCCTCGGTGCCTGTCCTTTCCGTCTCCGGCGTGTCATCGTCCCTCCGCCCTTCATCTCCTCCTATTTCCTCATACTCTTCTGTACTGCTCCCACCATCCGTGTCCTCGCCCCTTCCCTCCGCTTCTCCTCTTCGTATCGCATGGCCGACCCCTACAGACGGCATGGCAGGTGGTTTCCTGCTTCCATTCCCTCCCCGCCGTAATGCCCGTGCCCGTGCTTCCACCGCACCCAGCAAGTTTGTGAATCGCTCATCGTAATTCACGCGGCTTAAAGCAGCGACCAGCTTGGCTGGGGAGAAGGTTGCCAGAAAGTCTTCCTTCAAGCGTCGCAAAAACTCGTCCACGTACGTCAAATTTTGAAAGACATTTTTGTTGTACACCAGCACGAACACCACCCCCGGCTGATCATTGCTCAGCGACCACTTGCACACGTGCTTATCCAACGTAGCCTGTGCCGCGCCAGCCCTTTCTTCGAGGAGTACGGTGCGGATGAGATGATGGACGATGGAGGAGCCCAGGAAACCCTCTTGAGGCCCCTTGATGGGAACCACGCAACGAGACCAGAGGACAACGCCATTCTTTTTGAAAACCCACGCCTGATCTAACATGGCGGAGACGCGGATAATGTGGTGCCAATCCTGTGACGTATGAGGAAGGTGGTGCTTTGAGTGGGAGTGACAGATCGAGTGTCGCGTAATAGCGGGGCGTCATTCGAGGAGTCAAGCGGCTCGCTTAGGAACAAGTTGGGGTGGGAAACTGAGGTCAATTTAAGTGATGTGATATTTGAAGAAATAGATCGCCCACCTCTACCGCTCATAAATAGTGCGCACGCTTGCATAGGACATTTCGACATTGATGTGCCTTGCTGGTGGCATTTGAGTAATCGGGCGGTGGTGGTCTTCCTCACGGTTTGCCAGGACTGTAGCAGGAACGTATGGGCCATTTCTACACTGGCAGCGACATAAAAGCGCAGTTTACTTGCTTGATCGGTAAATGAGCTGGTAACTTAATTTTGGCTTTCCGGGACCAAGTTTTTGAGGAAGCGAATATTTACTTGTGTATTAAATTCTTTACCCGTTAGCTAGCCCTCGATATTTATGAGCTTCTTTCCTTTGAATGACATCCGCGCGAAGGCTATCACAATTTATCCTTAAGCCTTACATAAGACCTCCATCTTAGATTCGCGTCATTGTTAATGGCGAGCTATAGCGATGTTTCTTCCACGCACGCTGTCACTCAATGCATCCTGTGTCGCGACTCCTACATTTCGCTCTCAGTCACGAGTTCTCACAGATTTCAGCTGCATGCTGTCTGTCGACCTCCAGTTTGCGTTTCCATAGCCTCTAATTTAATTGCCTTGTTCCTTCATGTGTGCACGCAAGGGCGTGACAAGCCTCTCACCAACATGCCTAAGGGTGCAAGCCGGTACCTCTAGACGTCTAATACGTTCTAAACAAAGCTTTCCCCTCTTCTCCCTACCCGCGCCGACGCCTTTCTCGAGCCATCTCTCTTCCTGAGGCATTCTATTTGCCACTCTCACCAGGAACATTACAGTCCATCCTCCTCGAATGTGGGAGGCACGATGGCCAGGTCCTCCTCCTCCTCGTCCCCCCCTCCAGCAGGATGATGGTGGTGATGGTGGTGATGATAGTGACGGTGTAGCAAGTCCAAACCCCCCACTTCCGCCTCCACCTTCGCCTCCGCTTCCTCGTCCTCATCCTGCTCCTGCTGTTCATCGTCGTGGTGGTGGTGATGTATGATGTTTCGGGCCCCGCCGGACCCTGCGCTCTCCTGCTCATGGTCTGCGACTGGCAAGCCGTCTAGATCCACCAGGCCACAAGCCTCATTCACCACTGCTTCCTCACGTCGACGTTCCATCGTCAACCGTTGCTGCTGGAGGCGAAGGTGATGTTGCATAAGCGCCTGGTGCTCGGTCAGACGCTCTAGGCAAATGACGTTCTTCTTAGCCGCTTCCCAGGCACGCATCGGGCCCGCCTGGCCGACTGTCGGGGACTTGACCGACGACGCAGAGGGTGGAGGGCCACAAGGGGAGGGAAGGGTGGTGGTCGCGACAGGGACGTAGGCCACGCCTTCATGGTACAAGATGGGAGGCACGTCGGTCCCGTCTGCCCACTGCCGTTCTTCTCCTCTGTGCTGGGCAAGCGCACTTTGCGCCGTGAGGAAATGCTGTACGCCCCCCACGGTCAGAGGCACGGCCAGGGAGAGAGCCGTCGACGACAGTGCCGTGGCCGCACACGGGCTCTCCCCGGGTAAGCTCTCTTCCGCAGTATCCAGTGCGGGGACATGCTCCTCTCTGCTTGGAGGACTGGCCCTTTTTGGCGCTGTCGAAGCGACAGGAGGGCCAAGAGACGCACTTATAAAGGCAGAACTGCCCCCCCGACCGTGGGTCTCGGGTGGTATCTTCGTCTTCCCGGCTCCCTGGTTCCCCCCCGACAGTGCCTTGCCCATTCCCAGAGGCCCCGCCGTCTCCGCAACATCCTGAGGATGGAGGTTGTGGTGGTGGTGGTGGTGGTGGTGGTGGTGGTTATGCCCGGATCCCGGGGTGTGACCTGGGGCCGCAACCGCCGAGGAGGAGGAGGAGGACGTGGTCGAGCAAGTCGTGCCACCGCCTGAATCGCTGCCGGAGCATGCCTCCGTCACAGAGTCCTCCTCCCCTCCCTGCGCCAAAGCTCCCGCCGTGGGGCCCGGAAAAAGGTCAGGGTTAGGATTAGGGTAACCCTGCGCGCGCCTGGTGCTCCTCGCTCCGTCGACGGCCGGCGGCGCGTGGCTTGGCCCCGTCTTCTTGCCCCTCCCTCCCGCCCCTCCCTTCCCTTCCACCCACCCCTGGCTTCGCGCACGTTTCCGCTCGCGTTTCCTCATCTTGTTCGCAATCTGGTGGGCCCGGTTTTTCACTGCGTGCCCCGTACGTCCGGGTATATGGGTAGCAATTCGCGCCCACTTATTGCCGAGAAGACATTGGAAATTCACGATCTTCTCGTCCTCCTCCGCGGTCCAGGCCCCAGAGTGAACCGTGGGGCTCAAAAAGTAGTTCCAACGCTGGTGGCATTGCTTTCCGTTCCGATTCTCAAAATGTTCCGCAATCTGGCCCCAGTCCCGCGCGCCTTGACGGTGAACCAAAGCGCGCAAGTACTCATCCTCCTCCGGCTTCCACGGCCGCTTCTTGCTCAGTGCCGTAGCCCCCGTGCTGATGCTGCTGGCATGGCTGTCGCAGCCGGAAGTTTGGTCACTTGAGGCACTTTCCGTACGGTGGATGTCCCCTCCGGTCTCTCCTCTCGACACGGTGTCTCCGGCGAGTGGCTCCCGGGACCGGAGCTTTGCCGCCTCCTTACCTGTGAGAAAGACACCGCGATTCGAGAGCTTTTCGCCCTCGCTCCCGGACACGTTTAAGTCTCCACTCTCATGCAACGGAGGAGACATGCCCGCCTGACCTTGATGGTGGAGCGCGAACAGAGCAGGGCCTCCTTTTCCCCCTAGATAGACCAAGTCCTCTTCCCGAGATACCCGGGGCATCAGCCCGTCAGCGTTGTGGAAACACTCGTCCAGTTCACGGAAAGCATCTTCATCGTCGTGGCCCAAGGGGTCGTGCAAAGCTCCTTGTCTGGGCTTCTCTGGCTTCCCCGACGCCCGTCGCTTCAAGCCTTCTCCAACAGAGGCCACCGTGGACATCGTGGTCCGAAGCCCTCCCCCATGCGCTTGAACACGACCCTCACGTCCTCCTCGATCCCCCTCCAAGTTATCTTCGTAGCCAATTGCAGCTTTGGGCGCCTGCAGTAGATGGTCATGATTTTCTTCCATGCCCCCTCTCCGTTGAGAAAACTCGACGCTAGCCCACACCCCCCACCCTGGTCCCGCTCAGCACTGCTGGTGAATACCGACGTTCCACTCTCAGGAATCACAGAGGGTGCGTTTTACCACGTTGCATCACACGGTTTCCAGGCCTTCTCTCTTCAGGCCACGCTCCTCATTCCAAGTTTCGCCTTCCCATGCCAGGGTCCTCGCCGCGAATAAAGCCCTCCTGGGGCCGGGTTTCGCGCCTAATTGCCGTGGATGAAAAGATGGATCAAGATATACCATTGAAATTTGTTGTCCTACGATCGTCGAAAGTATCTAAAGAGGCCAGCCCGTATGGACGGATGCTCAAGGCTCCTAAAATTTCGGTAGAGGGATTTCCTCACATGGAAAGTCCGAGCAATCGAGTTGTCCACCGGGTTTCCAGAGACACATAAAACGATGACCCAACAGCCTGAACATCGCTTTCATTTCTATGGATATCATACATGCGGATGTTGCCGATGGTTAAAAGAGGACCGAACGTCATTCATGACCATGTACGAGTGTGCATGTGTCGTCCTCCTCCATTTTGAGGCCCCAGGCGGACCTCGGACTTGTCCTCTCTAAAATTCATCGTGTTCCACCACCGAGGCCCTCCCAGGACACACTGTACACAAATTAATCAGCTAGACTACGCTTGGACGCATGCCGAACCGCGGCAGGCTACGACCTTGCCCGGTGTCCACGTCACGGGAAACTCGTGCGTACACGCGTCCAAGTACTATGCAGGGACGTCGCCGCTTCTAACGCGACGCTCCTTTCGCTTCAACTTAACGACGTCGTCAACTTCGCTCAACATTACGGCCGCCTCTCACATGCAGACGCGCGCGAAGGCGCAACAAGACGAGGCAATCCTCCGAAAATTATTCGACGGACATGACAGGGCACGGCAGGGGTCATGATTCGCGGGGGGCACAGAGATACACACATTGTTCTTCAACATGGATTCATGCATGCAAATCCATCGCCCTGAGGCCCTGCATGGGTGCCTGCTATCCATTGTCCTAAAAAAGACGTCGGCAGAAACTGAACGGACGAAGGGCATGCCTCCAGTAAAGTTTTTACAAATATCACACAAAATTTACTTTTGCGCGTTTATGTTAGACCAGTTGTGTTGGGATTGGTCATTATTAAAAAAAACAGTTGGCATGACATTCTGCGTGACCAGAAGCCATGGCCCATGTCCAAATCATGCCTCGAGACACTGTGTTCGGGCGAAGCTTGTTCAGCATGTGTACAAAGGATATACGCATGCTATAAGAGAGAGCATGCGTGCTGTGGCTTTTTTGTAACATCTCTTTGTTTTTGAAAGAAACAACCTGTGACAATGTTTGAGGACGCGTAGTACCTCCTTGTCTTTCTTTGCCTGCGACAAAATTTGAAGACGGGTAGTACCGCCTTGTCTTTTTTTGGGCATACTTTCATGGATCCTCGCGAACAAGGGCCAGAACATTTATTTGTGTCTCATCTGCATTGCTGAATTGCGCCAGGAACTCACGCTTCAATACCATTGCGCCCATTTGCAAAAACGTTTCTCCCTTTTTTCCATTCTCACTTCCCCCAACGTGTATGATTGGGTGTGCTTTAAGACCGTCAAGCTCAAGAACAGATGGATAGGGCGATAATGGATTAGGAATCAAACAGATGAAGTGATAGCGCACTGCATCACCTTGGACTTGCTCGCTCTGTCCTTGAGCAGCATGCTCACTGTGAGATGGTAATGCGAGAAGATCGTCAGAGGTGTTAATATTTCTCTCGTTCATAAAACAATTAACTTATCACAACAAATTTTCATCTATTGACGTATGCCATTGACCTAAAATAGGAAATCAGATACGAATTCGAAATGCCAAAGTAATAACGAGGCCCCCCAATTGGCGGATCCCAGAGCAAACTCGAAGAGGGAAAGAACACTTTATACATAGGGAGATACATCATTTTACATGTTATCTTTAGGGAACGCACCAGTGTGCGGCGCGAATTCCTTCGTGAGCGTCCAAGCGTATTCCCAAGCTTTCACTTGTAAATGACGTTTCCCCAGCCTGTATCGGTGACACAAACTTGGCAAGAAGCGAGGATGATGGAATGGTGGAAGCTGGCAGTGTGTTGATTATTGCATGAAGTAACGCAATCGTGCCGCAGGCATTGTCGAGGACGGGAAGTTGCTTGATAAAAATAGGTGCGATTGGCAGTTGAGGATCAGGTGGAGACTCTTGACTCGGATTGAGCGCGCGATCGTCATACGCGAGTATCAATGCCAGCGTCTCTCCGTGCACAAACCCCAAGTAATCATCGTCCAAAGAGAATACATCTTGGAAAAAAAATGGACATGAAGGGGTGCGGGTGTCTGAAGGCGTAGATGAAGGGCTTAATAGTGTATGTAGCAATGCCGTATAGACCTCCGCATCGCTCTCCAGTGCAGGCCAACGATCGCACTGTGCCATGGAGGGTGTACTTGTACCAGACGTGTCATTACTCGTCATCATTTTATCCCCTGTGATATATAAAAGCGTTTTGTGTGACAGTCTGTATTTCTCATGCTTCAGTTCGCGAGTCACGAAGAACGACGCTAGATTGAAAACGAGAAAAGCGATAGCGCAACTGGTGTTTTTTTCCCCACGAGCAACTCAGTATAACTCCATAGATACAACAACGATTGACGTTTATTTGACCTTTCAATATTTTTGTTGCCTTCTTTAAAGGCCTCACTTCCAACTCCGCTCTATCTAACCTCCTGCCTGTCGAACCCCGTGGACAATGAATCATTCCTTTCAATGACTTGAAGCTATTGCTTCTTACCTTGTCCCCATACAGCAGCACCCACAGCCATGCGTCCGACACTGCAACCTGCTATGCTTTTTCTCCTGATCAATTGCATTAGCGTCCAATCTTTTGTTGTACGGGGAAAGATGCCTTCGTCTTGCCGCAGGTCAGCTGATTTTCCCTCCATGTCCGTGACGTCTTTCTTAGTGCCCTGAAAGTATCCATAGGGACACACATCTTATCTGATTTCGAATAAAAAATACTAAGGACAACGGTGGCAATTTCTTCAGCATCGTCATCCTTGCCATCCTCAAATCCCATCATCATCTCCATCCGCCGACTTCTGAGTTTTGCTCCGATTCTTCTCCTCGGTCCGTTTTTGGATGTACCCACTGCACACGCCATTTCCGGTGGAGGAAAAGATTACGCAGAGGCCAAAATTGCAGATCAAGACTTCAGTGGAAAAGACTTCAGTAAAAAAGACTTTTCGGGGGCTTTTGCGGTGGGTCATGGTTTTGGCGGGGTACGGGGGAGGGATTTTTGATGGGGTAGTGAGTCCATATTGAAGGCAGGAGTGTGAATCAAGCAATTTATCAAGCAATTTATATTTCTGTATTTAATAAATTCAAATTACGTGCATACAGCAACGCGCCAATTTCAAGGGAGCAAAGCTTATGGGTGCGCGTTTTTACAAGTCGGCCTTGACTGAGGCTGATTTTACCGGTAGGTTTCCTTGAGAAAGAGCAGCGAGCCACACAGAGATGCAAAACATCAAAAACATAAATGTAACATATCCAAGGGCATGACATTATCTATCAGCAAATTTATCGCTTGCTTTCACCGCATTTCCCCGCAGGAGCCGACCTAACCAGCGCCTCCTTCGAGGGAGCGAATATGGTCGACGCTATTCTCAAGGACGCGATCGTCAACAACGCCTACTTCACGGAAACAGTCCTGAAAGTTGGTTCCATTGAGGGTGCGGATTTCTCCGACACGTTGCTCGACCGTTTCGTTCAAAAAAAGCTCTGCGAGAAGGCGACAGGTACGCAGAGTGTTGGAGCCACGGTTGGCATGGGTGCCGGAGTGTGTGGAGAATGTCTTGGACTCTTGGAGGGGCGGAAATTTTGAGGCCTCGATGAACAAGCTCAAACTCGGACAATTGTTTTCCTTTAGGCACGAATCCCAAGACCAAGGTAGACACCCGCGAGTCACTGTTGTGCGACTAAGGCTTCAGAAAAGCTAGGCAAAGCAGTGCCCCGAGGTGAAAACTCTCTTTTTTTTTGAAAAAAAAGCTAAAAAAGAATGGGTTTTGATGAAAGAGGGAGGAAAAAGGTAGATTATGTGCGAGCCTTGCCGTGGAGAGGATCGTCATAACCATTAGGGCTCTTCCGCCGGTGCGCCATCCTCGCAGGGCCTTTTAAAAGGTCATGGCAAAGTGACCACCTCCATCAACTAGCAACAAAGGAAAAATATAAGAGATGCTGTTAGTCGATTACTTTGTAAGACGGTTTTTACGCTTAATTTCCACAGGGGTACGTAGTTTCAATTGCCAGGGTCCGCCTGTCCCACGAGGCCTCCGCCCTTGCGTGTAGTCTACCATCCCGCTCTAGTCTTAGCTGTCGCACAGTCCGAATGCTATCCTTATTCCTGACACAATCTCGATTCCCACCACTGTCGCCGGAATCAAGCTCTATTTTGGATGCTGCCCCGATCAACTCGCCAGCACGAGCTTGAGCCGCACAATCTCTGCCCATGCATTGCCTAGTCCTGACCATTGGTTACACGGAGCGGAAAGCCTGCGTGGCTAAGCTTCCACCGTCTGCATGACCCCCTTTAAAATTTTAAAAGATGGGCAAAATGTACGCAGGAGGCAGAACGCGAACGACTAGAATTTTCCTAAAAACGAGCCAAGCAAGGGGTAGTCGCCGGTAGCTTACTTCATTTGAACGATTTTCCACCATCCTTGCCTGACCGCTGTACAGCCCTGTCTTTCCCTTCCCACCGACCCCTCTCTCTCCCCGACCTAAACCCGTTCATAGAAAAGGAGGTAGACTTGCTCTGTATAGCTCTTTACCTCCCATTCTTGAACCCGATCGACGCGCTCGTCGTCGTATCCCACCCACTCCTTTCCACCCCCCCCCTCCTTGCAAAACACCGTGTAGTGGCCACCGTTCAAGGAACGACCATAGTGCAGCCCCACCGCAAACAGCTCGTATGCAGGGCCCTTTCCCTCGCCTTTTCCCCCCTCGATCCCGGCCGTCGTCCGCAGACTTACTGAGAGCATCTGAGAAGGCAGCCTGAGGCAGGACGGATAGTGGACTCTGTGGTGCAGCTTGACGCCCACCCCTTGATGGAGGTCAAAAATGAAGCGCTTGAGGTGGAGAATGAGGACGGGAGGGAGCGCATCCAGGCAGAGCTTTTTCCGAAGGAATGTTCCGTCGCTGCTTTCGATCACCTCCTCCCGGAAGGAATGCTCGATTACCTCCTCTAATGCCACTTCCTTCTTCCCCCCGCCACCCAGGGGCGGCAAGTCCAGCTGAAGACAATTGAACCTTGTCATCGTCGCCGAAATGCTCCGACTCGTCGCCCTCCTTATGTCCGAGCGCTCCCGCCCATAGAAGAGGCGGGAAATCGCCGATACGTCCGTGGTCCCCTTCTCGGTCCGCTTGACCCCGCTCACAGAGAGCTTGGCGACGCGGCCTTTCTCCCCGACTTCCTGCCAACCCCCTTCCCCCTCCCCCTCCCCCTCCCCCCCCTTCCCTTCCCCCCCCCCCCCCCCCCCCCCCCCCCCCCCCCCCTCCCCTCCCGCCCGCCCCCCCGCGCGCCCCCACCCCCCCCCGCCCTCCCCCCTCCCCCCCCCCCCCCCCCACGCGACCCG
>Ga0102934_1002823_pt1 | contig 11943 bp, 9 predicted proteins | sample SalPonR2_A_D1_MG_FD_78175 | JGI IMG/M metagenome (GOLD analysis project Ga0102934, IMG submission 78175) | Salt pond soil microbial communities from South San Francisco under conditions of wetland restoration - Salt Pond MetaG R2_A_D1_MG | ecosystem: Environmental > Aquatic > Marine > Intertidal...
CGTCCTCCCTCGCTCGCGCACGCACCGTCGCCACCTGCTCGACGGTACGACACCGTCCTGGCCGTCGCGTGTACGGTCGCCGCCGGCCGTGCTTGGATCGTGATCGGGCTGAACGGAACGTGTCGCACGGGAAGTACACTCGTGCGTAGGCTCGGCAACGCTCGCTCCGAGGAGGTCCTACGTGGCTGGCCGTCGCACCCTTGCCGCGAGCTCGGTCCTCGCTCTCGCCCTTCTGCTTGTTCTTGCCGCCTGCGAGCGTCCGGGAAGGGCTGCCCGGCCGGCAACGACTTCGATAGGCCAGCGCGACGACGCCGCGCTCACCGCCAGCGACCTGTTCATCAGCGAGTACGACGAAGGCAGCGGTCTCGACAAGGCGCTCGAGGTCTACAACGGAACCGGCGCACCTGTGGACCTGGCGGCAGGCTCGTACGCCATCCAGGTGTTCAGCAACGGTGCGTCGAGCCCGACGCAGATGATCGCTCTGGATGGGATGCTGGCCGCGGGGGACGTCTACGTCCTCGCCAACCCCGCAGTAGACGCCGCGATCGCCGGGGAGGTGGACCTCGCCAGTGCCGGCGTGACGTGGAACGGTAACGACGCGGTGGCTCTCGTCAGGGACGGCGTCTTCCTGGACGTGATCGGACAGATCGGCGTCGACCCTCGAACCGAGTGGGGTAGCGGCGCGGCGAGCACGCAGGACGCTACCCTGCGCCGGCAGCCGACCGTCTGCGGCGGCGAGGCGAACGACGCCGACGCGTTCGATCCGAGCGTCGAGTGGAACGGCTTCGTGCCGTACACCCTGGACGGCCTCGGCAGCCATGCCGCCGACTGCGAAGGCGCTGAAGACGGGGGCGGCGATCCGGGGCCCGAGGAGCCCAGCACCGTCGGCCAGTGCGGCGATCCCGCCACGTACATCCACGAGATCCAGGGCGACGGCGCCGCAACGCCTTTGAACGGTCGCACGGTCGTGATCGAGGGCATCGTGGTCGGCGACTTCCAGCCTGACGACGGCGACGCTCTGGACCTGGGCGGCTTCTTCGTGCAGGAAGAGGACGCCGACGCGGACGGCGATCCCGCGACGTCGGAAGGGATCTTCGTGTTCGCGCCCGGCGCGCCCGACGTCCAGATCGGAGACGTCGTCCGGCTCGAGGGTCAGGCGAGCGAGTTCTTCGACATGACGCAGCTCTCGAACGTGACGCTCCTCGCGTGCGGAACGGCCGCGACGCTGCCGACCGCGACGGAGATCGCGTTCCCGCTGGCTAGCCAGGGCGATCTCGAGGCGTACGAAGGGATGTTCGTCACCCTCCCGCAGGAGCTGTTCATCGCCGAGTTCTTCAACTTCGACCGGTTCGGCGAGATCGTCCTGGCCGCGCCGATCGACACGTCCCCCGGTCCGTCCGGCCGGCACTACCAGCCCACCAGCTACGAGGAGCCCGGCCCCGACTCGCAGGCCGAGCTGCAGAAGATCCAGCTGAACCGCATCACGCTCGACGACGGCCGGACGACGCAGAACCCCGACCCGGCCCGGCACCCAGGCGGCGCCGAGTTCGACCTGACCAACCGCTTCCGTGGCGGCGACACGATCACGAACGCGACGGGCGTCCTGAACTTCGCGTTCGGCCTCTACCGCATCCAGCCGACGCAGGGCGCAGAGTACGTGGCCGCCAATCCGCGTCCGCTGGCCCCGGATCCCGTCGGTGGGAACGTCACGGTCGCCAACCTCAACGTCCTGAACTACTTCGTCACGCTCGATGCGGGTGCCGACGTCTGCGGCCCGCTGGGCGGTCAGGAGTGCCGCGGCGCGGACACCGCGGAGGAGTTCACCCGTCAGCGCGACAAGATCTTCGCCGCGCTCGCCGCGATGGACGCCGACGTCGTCGGCCTCGTCGAGATCGAGAACGACGCGGCCGACGCCGCCCTGAACGATCTGGTGAGCGGCCTGAACGACGTCGTGGGCGCCGGCACGTACGCCGCGATCGAGACGGGTCCGATCGGCAGCGACGCCATCCGTGTCGCCCTGATCTACAAGTCGGGGAGCGTCACGCCCGTCGGCGATTTCGCCGTGCTGGACACGCCCGCGTTCCTGGACCCCAGCGGCACCGGCGGCGACAAGAACCGGCCCGCTCTGGCGCAGACCTTTGTGCCGACCGGCGGCGGGCAGGCCGTCACGGTCGCCGTGAACCACCTCAAGAGCAAAGGGTCCAGCTGCGGCCCGGGCGACGACGACCCGGACCAGGGAAACTGCAATCTGACGCGCACCCTGGCCACGCAGGAGCTCCTGGACTGGATCGCGACCGACCCGACCGACAGCGGGACCTCGCACGTCCTCCTGATCGGCGACTACAACGCGTACGACGAGGAAGCTCCCGTGGACGTGCTCCTGAGCCGCGGGTACGACGATCTGCTCGAAGCGTTCCAGGGCGAAGACGCGTACACCTACGTGTTCGACGGCATGCTGGGCCACCTGGACTACGCGTTCGCCAGCGAAAGCCTCACGAGCATCGGGCGCGTCACCGGCGCGGCGGCCTGGTCGATCAACGCGGACGAGCCCGACATCCTCGACTACGACACGTCGTTCAAACAGCCTGCACAGGCGGCGCTGTACGAGCCGAACGCCTTCCGCTCCTCCGACCACGACCCGGTCGTCGTCGGCCTGGACCTCGCCAACCGGGCGCCCGTCTGCACGCACGCCGAGGCGACCATCGACCGCCTCTGGCCCGCCAACCACCAGCTGATCGCGAACGGCATCGCCGGCGTGACCGACCCCGACGGCGATCCCGTCACCGTCACCATCGACGGCATCTTCCAGGACGAGCCCGTGAACGGCCGCGGCGACGGAAGCTTCAGGCCGGACGCCGTCATCGGGCACGGCGACCGGTTCGAGCTCCGCGCCGAGCGTGACGGCCGCGGCAACGGCCGGGTGTACCACGTCGACTTCGCCGCGAGCGACGGCGTCGCGTCGTGCACGGGCTCCGTCCAGGTGGCAGTTCCGGCCAGTCAGGGCCGCGGCGGCGACGCCGTCGACGACGGTCCCCTGTTCGACGCGACCGCCGACTGACCGATCGACCTCGAGTCCGAACCCGTCGTCGACCTGCCGGCCGCTCCCTCGGGAGCGGCCGGCGATTTCTGGGGCGGAGCCGCGCGAAGCGCGACACGCCTGCAGCGGGCCCTGCGCTAGAGCGTGCGGTCCACGTACCGCATGGAGAACACGACGAAGGGCGCGAAGTGGCGCCGCCAGAACGGACCGCCCTCCAGGTTGGCGGTCTCGTGCTCCACGAACACGCGCTCGAACCCCGCCTCCCGGGCCCACCGCACAGCGCGCTGCAGCAGCGCGGAGCCGATCCCGCCGCGGCGCGCGGCAGGAACCGCGTACGCCGAGCGGACCTGAGCGGTAGCGGTGCCCGCCAGCAGTCGCCCTTCCGACGTTCCGTGGCACGTACCCGCCACGAGGTACGCCAGCGGCTCCCCGGCGGCGAGGTAGACGAACAGCGCGTCGCCTGCTCGGCGGTGCTCCTCGAGCTCCGCGACAGCCGTGTCCAGCGCGTCGTCCTTGACGAGAAAGAGCGGGCTCTGCCGGTAGTACGCGGCGTGCTGGGCCGCGAGGGGCGCCAGCCGCTCCCACGACGTCTCGCGCGGCATCCGGTGGATGCGATGGTCGTGAGCGTCGCGATGGTTCGTGACGGCGTTCGTCACGGGGTTCGTGACGGGGTGCGTCTGCGCGACGTCGGACAGATCCCTGAGGCGCTCCGCTACGAAGGCGCCGAACCCCAGATCGACGAGCTCGGCCGCCGCCTCCGGTTCGGCCGCGAAGTGACCGATCAGGTGGAGATGGACGCCCTGCCGAACCAGGTGCTCCGCCGTCGCGGCGTAGAGCGCACCGTACAGCCCGGCGTCCTCACCGGGCGCGACCGCATGACCGTGCTCGGGCACCAGCGACGCGGTCAGGCCACGCATCTCGAACGACGGGCCGGCCACCATGTAACCGACCAGCGACCCACCGCGCCAGGCGGCGACGCCACCATGCTCGAACGTTCGCATGACGCGTGCTAGCAGTCGCGCCTCGTGCTCGGGCGTGAGCGGCGGAAGCAGCGGGCTCGCGCGCGTCGCGCGCGCGTACGCGTCGCGGAACAGCGCGAAGCCGTCGGCCGCCATCGACGGCTCGGTCGGTGTCAGGCGGTAGCGCGTCACCGAGTCGCCTTGCGCTTGCGAGGGACGCGCGCGCACGGTCCGAGGCCACGGTCGCGGACGATCATGCCCCCATCGTTCCACGACCCGCCGACCGTGTGCGGCCGACGGCCGGCCCGACGTCCTTTGAACACGGATCGCCCGTGCGTCCCCTGTATGGTTCGTTCCATGCTTCGAACCTTCTTACCCGTCGCAGTTCCAGACGCGCGTCCAGAACCGGCAGGTCGGCCGTGAGCGACGATCCCGCGATCCGCGTCGACGACGTCGCCAAGCGCTTCGGATCGATCACGGCTTTGGACGGCGTCGATCTCGAGGTGGCCGCCGGAACCGTGTTCGGCCTCCTCGGCCCCAACGGCGCCGGCAAGACGACGCTCGTGCGCATCCTCACCGCCCTGATGCGGCCGGACCGCGGTCGCGCCGAGGTCCTCGGCCTGGACGTCGGCCGCGACGCCCAGCGGCTGCGACCGCGCATCGGCCTGGCCGGGCAGTACGCGGCCGTCGACGAGAACCTGACCGGACGGGAGAACCTGCGCATGGTCGGGCGGCTCTACCACCTGCCCGTAGCCGAGGCCCGACGCCGCGCCGACGAGGTCCTGAACGAGTTCGGTCTGGAGGACGCGGCCGATCGCCCGGCCAAGACGTACTCGGGCGGCATGAGGCGGCGCCTGGACCTCGGCGCCAGCCTGGTCGGCCGACCCGAGGTCCTGTTCCTCGACGAGCCCACCACCGGGCTCGACCCCAGGACGCGTCTGGACATGTGGCGGCTCATCGAGCGTCTCGTAGAGGGAGGCACGACCCTCATGCTCACCACCCAGTACATGGACGAGGCCGACGCGCTGGCCGACCGGATCGCCGTGATCGACCACGGACGCGTGATCGCCGAGGGGACGCCGGCCGAGCTGAAGGGCCGCATGGCCCGCGACGTGGTCCACGTGACGCTCGGTCCCGACGCCGACGTCGACGACGTCGCCCACGACCTCCGTTCGCTCGCCGCCGGCGAAACGCAGGGCGACCGCGACGCGCGCCACGTCACCGTGCCGGTGGCCGAAGGCACGCAGAGCCTCCTCGCGATCGTCCGGCGGCTCGACGAGACCGGAACTCGGATCGAGGACATCGGCCTGCACCGCCCCACCCTCGACGACGTGTTCCTGGCCCTCACCGGAAGCGGCATCGACGACGGGCCCGGCTCGGAGAGCGCCGCCGCGCCTGAAGGGAGTTCATCGTGAGCGCCCGGACGAGCCCGCCACCCCTCACGCGCCTGGTCCACAACGCCAGCGACACGTTCGTGCTGGCGCAACGCAATCTCATGCGCTACGTGCGGCTCCCGCAGCTGCTGGCGTTCTCGACCGTCCAGCCGGTCATGTTCGTGCTGCTGTTCAACTACGTGTTCGGCGGTGCCCTGTTCCTGCCGCCCGACGTGGATCAGTACATCAACTACCTCATGCCCGGCATCCTGGTCCAGACGGTCCTGTTCGGCGCCACTCAGACGACCGTGGGGCTGGCCGAGGACCTGTCGAAAGGGATGATCGACCGCTTCCGCTCGCTGCCCATGGGCCGCGCGGCCGTGATGGGGGGACGGACGATCGCGGACAGCATCCGCAACGTCTTCGTCGTCACGCTGATGCTGATCGTCGGCGGTCTCATCGGGTTCCGATTCCAGAACGGCGTACTGGCGGGCCTCGGAGCGGTCGCTCTGGTGATCCTGTTCGGCTTCGCGTTCTCGTGGATCAGCGCGTTCATCGGGCTCGTGACGCGCGACCCCGAGACGGCGCAGGTCGCCGGATTCATCTGGGTGTTTCCGCTGGTGTTCGCCTCGTCGGCGTTCGTGCCCGTCCAGACGATGCCGGAGTGGCTGCAGGCGTTCGCGAACGTCCAGCCGATCTCGGTCACCGTCGACGCCGTGCGTGCCCTGACCCTGGGGCGCCCGCTGGACCCGGTCTGGCCTACGCTGGCGTGGATCGTCGGCATCCTGGCCGTCTTCGTGCCGCTGTCGGTACGGCAGTACCGACGCAGCGTGTGACCCGCCCCGAGTCGGGCGCCGACGAAGCGCGTGCGCCCTCCACGCCGGATCCCGGCGCCCGGGCGTTCCTGCGGTTCGTGCGGATCTACATGCGATCCATGGTGGACGACATGAGCGCGCTCCTGAAGGAACACGGTCTGTCGATGCCGCAGGTCGCGGCGCTCCAGTACCTCCACGCGGAGGCGCCGAGGACGGTCTCCGCGATCGCATCGCATCTGAACCTGTCGATCGCCGCGACCAGTCATCTGGTCGAGAGGCTGGTGCACAAGGGACTCGTCGGCAGAGCCGAGAACGCCCATGACCGGCGGCAGAAGCAGGTGAGCCTGAGCGCAGAGGGGGGTCGCCTCGTGGCCGAGAGTCACGCTAGAGCCGCCGCCGTGCTCGATGCGCTGCTGCGCGACGTCTCCCCAAGCAAGCGCGCAGCGATGGAGACCGCCGTTCACGCGGTCGTCGACGAGCTGACGGCCGTGAACGGCGATCGGAACGCCACGACCCCTTGCGGGTCACCGTGACGGCGCGAGCCGGAAACGGGCTTCGCCCGTTCCACGTCGGGCACACCTCGGTTCGTGCCCCTGCGTTCTCTCGAGCCGGCCCGCTACAGGACCTGCAGACCGAAGGCGACCTCGTCACCGGCCGAAAGCCGTTCGGTGGTCCGCACCTGCCGCTTGACGGGCAGCAGGTAGCTGGCCGACGAGCTGTCGTAGAAGATCGACGTTCTCCACGACGTCGGACCGACGGTCGCCTCGACCCGGAGGGATCCGAATCCACCGCTCATCACGCCGTAGCGCTCGTGGATCTCGAGCGACACCTCGGCGGGAACGGTGAGGAAGTGCCAGGCGGCGCGGCCGTCGTAGCGCCACAGACGGGCTGCCAGCTCGAAGCGTTCGGCCATGGGACATCGTAGCTCTGCGAGCCCAGGACGCCGTTCGGACGGTCGCCGCCGAACGGATCGATCGTGCGCCTATGCGCCGGAAGGTCCGACATGCGGCTCGCGCCGCCACGCCCGGCCCAGAAGCCAAGCGGCGGGCCCCAGCAGCATCGCCGCGCCCACGAACGCGGCCGGCATGCCCACCGCGACCGCGACCAGTCCCAGCAGCGGACCGCCCGCGACCTGACCCAGCGCGTCGGCGACGCCCGCCGCCGAAAACGCGGTGGCGCGCGTCGCGGGCTCCAGCTCGCGGTTCAGCCACGCCCGGTACAGCGGCGCGTTCAGCCGCCCCGACACGCGAGCCAGGAGGTACATCGAGACGGCCAGATCGAGCCGACCCGCCAGGCCGAACGCGGCGACCGCTCCGACCTGAAGCAGCGTGAGCGCCAGCAGCGCCGCCACGAGTGGGCGGCGGGCCCGGCCGTCGGGATCCGCTCGATCCAGGGCCCGCCGCGCCACCTCGGCCGAGGCGATGCCCAGTGCGGCGGTGACGACCGCGACGAGCGCGAACCATGTGGGTGGGCCGATCCGGGCAGGGAGTCCCGGCCCCGCGATCATCTGCGCCTCCCACAAGCGATCGAACGTCTCGGACGATGCACCCGCGAACAGAGCGACGCCGAGGATGGTCCACACCAGCGGACGCGCCCGCGCCAGGGCCACGCCGCGCCTCAGCGTGCCGACGATGCCGCGCACAGGGTCGCGGTCCACGCCTTGGCGCGGCTCGAAGCCGGTCTCCTGCATCGAGAGCGCCAGGAACAGGGCAAGCAGGAGGAACCCGACGCCCCCGACGACGAGGGGAAGCCCCAGCGAGACGCGCCCCGTCAGCGCTGCGACGGGAATGCCGACCAGGGCCGCCGCCTGCTGCACTTGTGCCGCGCGCAGGAACGCGCGACTGGCCGCACGCTCGCCGATCTCGTCAGACAGCCACGCCTCGACGGCGCCCGACTCGAACGCCGCCCCGAGGCCCCAGACCGCCTGCGCCAGCAACACGGCGGCCAGAGTCGGAACGAGCCCTTCGAGGACGAAGCCGACGCCGATCAGGACCGTGCCCACGAGCAGCGAGCGTCGCCTCGACACCGCATCCGCCAAGACGCCGGTCGGTAGCTCGGCGAGCAGCACCGTGGCCTCCAGTACGGTGCCCACCAGGACCAGCTGAAGCGGCGTCAGCCCCACCTCCTGGAAGCGGTAGACGGAGGCCAAGGTCGCCATCACCGCGAAGGCGAACGCCGAGACGCCCGCGTGGACGAGGTACACGGTCAGCGAAGGCGCGGGCAGGAGGGGAACGCGTGATCGCCGCACGATCGGCATGATACGAGGACGGTCGGAACGTTCGGGACGCGCGCCCCGGCCCCCATACCGCCCGCTCGCCTACGATGGAGCCCACCTGGGAGGTGAGGTCCATGACGGGCGATCTGCTGGAACAGCGTGCGCGGACGCATCTTCACAACCTCTGCGCCGGCACCTCCGGACGAGCGACCGGGAGCGACGGCAATCAGCGCGCCACCGCGTACGTCGCCACCGTCCTGTCCGGGCTGGGCTTCGACGTGGCCGCCCCGCGCTTCGGTTGCATGCACTGGGCCAGCGAGGGCGTCCGGCTCGAGGCCGACGGCGCGTCGTTCACCGCCGCAGCCAGCCCGTACGCGCCGGGTTGCCGTGTCACGGCTCCCCTCGCCGTCGCCTCGACCGTCGAGGAGCTCGAGAAGGTCGATGCGGCGGGGCGGATCGTGCTCCTTCTAGGCGAGATCGCTGCCGAACAGCTGACGCCCAAGCGGTTCCCCTACTACGAGACCGAGCGCCACAGGCGCATCGTTCAGGCGCTCGAGTCGGCGCGCCCCGCGGCCGTCGTCGCCGCCACCCGGCAGGACGTGGACACGGCCGGCGCGCTGGACCCGTTCCCACTGATCGAGGATGGCGACGTCGACGTCCCGTCCGTGTACATGCGGGACGAGGAGGGCCGACGGCTTGCCCGCGTCGTCGGGCGACCGATCATGCTCGAGAGCCGCGCGGTCCGCATCCCCTCGTGGGGCACCAACGTCGTGGCGAGGCGAGGCCCGCGCGACGCACGCCGCGTGGTGGCGTGCGCCCATGTCGACGCGAAGATCGGAACGCCCGGGGCGCTGGACGATGCTGCGGGCGTCGTCGCCCTCCTGGTCCTGGGCGAGCTGCTGACCGACCACGAAGGCCCGCTCCAGGTCGAGCTCGTCGCCCTGAACGGCGAGGACCACTACGCCAACCCCGGCGAGCAGGCGTACTTCGCGGCGAACGAGGGCCGCCTCGGCGACGTCGCCCTGGCGATCAACCTCGACGCCGTCGGCTACCGCAAGGGGGACGACGCGTACTCGACGTACGGCTGCTCGGAAGACCTGCAGCGCACGATCGCCAGGACGCTGGACGCCGACGGCACGCTGGTCCCAGGCGATCCCTGGTTCCAGGGCGACCACGCGATCTTCGTCATGAACGGCGTGCCCGCACTGGCCGTCACCTCCGAGCACGTCGAGGAGCTGGTCGCCACCGTCGTTCATACGTCCGACGACACCCCCGAGCTGGTCGACGTCGCCAAGCTCGTGCGCCTGGCTGGCGCGCTCCGCGTGCTCATCACGCGGCTGGCGTCGCAAGCGGCGTAGGGGCTCCATCCAGACGGCAGCCGGCCAGACGTGCGCGGGCGCGCGGAGCGAGCCCCCGTGCCTCCTCGCTCAGCCGGCCTCCTCGGCCGCCAGCATGACCTCCTCGCTCAGGAGTCCGGTCGCGCCGCTGGGCCGGACCGGGTTGCGCTCGGCGATCTGCGGCTCGCCGGACCCGTCGACGCACCGGACGGTCAGCGTGTGCTCGCCCGGCTCGAACGGCCAGTCGTACCGCCAGATCGCCCAAGTGGTGCCCGACAGCGCCGGTCGCAGCTCCGCTTCACGCCACTCGCCGTCGTCGACGCGAAGCTCGACGCGATCGATCCCCCTCGCACCGGCGTGCGCGATCCCGCCGACCGGGATCAGCGTGCGTTCGGTTTCGTCGATCATCATGTCGGTCGCGACCGTATCGATCACGGAGGTGGCACGCATGCGGGCCTCGGCGTCCCAACCGCGCTGGACCCAGTAGCCCTCCTCCCAGCCGTCGATCGCCTCGATCGAGTCGATCCACTTGGGCTGCTTCATGCCGTACACGTCGGGCACGTAGACCCGGAGCGGGAAGCCGTTGGGCTCCGGCAGCGGCAGTCCGTCCCAGTCGTACGCCAGCATCACGCGTTCGTCGGCCAGGATCGTCTCGATCGCGACGATCTCGAAGAAGCCGTCGACCGAAGCGATGCGCAGGTGGGTCGCCTCGTCGGACAGACCCAGGTCGGGCAGCAGCCGCTGGAGCGACACGCCCGTCCAGCGCGTGGTGCTGATCAGGTCGCCACCGAGCCGGTTCGAGATGCACGACAGCGTCACGAACTGGTCCAGCGCCGGGTACGCTCGGAGGTCGTCGAGCGTGAGCTGTCGCGTCCGGTCGACCAGCCCGCCGACGTTGAGCTGCCACGTCCCGGCGTCCACCGTCGGGGGCCTCAGGTTGATGTCGATCCGGTAGTGCTCGTCGACCGGCGTCAGCTCCGGGCGTGTGCCCGGCGCCGGCTCGGGCGTGGCTCCGGCGTTGGGCAGCGGGTTCCGCGACGACCACGGCCCGTCGGGGACCCCGGAGGCGCCGGCCTCCGTGCGAGCGCTCCGAACGTCGCTGCGCAACAGCGCGCCCACGCCCGCGCCTACGACCGTGATGAGCGCCGTGGCCCCGCCGACCCGGACCAGGAAGCGTCGACGGTCCACCGTGCGCGCCGTCGCTTCCGGGCGCCCAGCGGCGTTCGGCGGCGCCTCCGCCCTCCTCTGCTCGGCCCGACTCGGCACGACCAGGCGATCGCGGATCCATCCGACCGCGAGCCCCCAGACGAGGTGCGCCCCGACCGCCCACGAGAGGTAGGGAACGGGTCGGTCTCGCGTAGCGGCGTCGACGGCGAAGCTCGCGAGGAACGCGAGCACGCCCAGCAGCGCGCCCACAACCAGCGCGGCCGGGACGGCGCTCCGCCGCCCGCGCGTCCCGGCGAACAGCGCCGCCCCGACGATCACGCCGGCCAGCAGGAACAGCCCGACGGCCAGCGCCTGCTCGGCGGTCTTCGCGACCTCCGAGACGTCGCCGAGGTTCAAGGCGCGGATCGTGTCGACCATGGCGTCGATGCCGAACGTCACGACGGGGCCGGGAAGCGTCCGCGCCAGCCAGTCGAACAGATCGAACGGCAGGAACGGCGCGCCGAACGCGCGCTGCGCGAGGAACGCCAGGGCAGCCATGGGGGCCGTGACCAGCAGGCCCGCGAACGCGCCGTAAAGGAAACCGGGTCTCTTCATACGCACCTCCCGTGCGCCGGGCGACCGTGCGGTGCTGACGAAGGGGACCGGGCAGAACGCCCGAACGACCGGCAGCCCGCATCCGAAGGGGAAGGCTCGCGTGGGTCCGACGCTAGCACGAACCGATCTTCGGCCCGTAACGACCGGGTTCGCTGGCCGACGCGACGGCATGCGGCCCGAACCGATACTGGCAGTGCGTCCGAGCCGCCTGCGGCGCGCGCAGGCGTCGGTGCCGCAAAGGAGGCAGACACGCTATGACTCCTCTCCACGATCGACGCGTTTCCATGTCCGTCACGACCGCTGCACGCCGGCTCGCGTCGGCTTTGCTGGCCACGGCGATCCTCGCGGCGTTCTCGTCGACGCTGGTCGCCGCGCAGAGCGCCGGGGCCGGCGTCCTGACCCTCCCGAGCAGTCACGACTTCGCCACCACCACGGCGCAGCTCCAG
>Ga0102934_1002826_pt1 | contig 11933 bp, 12 predicted proteins | sample SalPonR2_A_D1_MG_FD_78175 | JGI IMG/M metagenome (GOLD analysis project Ga0102934, IMG submission 78175) | Salt pond soil microbial communities from South San Francisco under conditions of wetland restoration - Salt Pond MetaG R2_A_D1_MG | ecosystem: Environmental > Aquatic > Marine > Intertidal...
CCTCCTCCTCCCCACCCTCCCATGCCCCCTCCGCGCGGGGGCGTCGAAGCCAACGAACGGGGACTCCCTTCCTCCCTCCCCTGCGCGCGAGGCCGCCGGTGTCCAGGCGTGCTCGGCGCGTTCTCGGACCCCATCGCCAGGGACGAAAACCCCTCCAACACCTCCCTCTCTCCCACACGGGCGGGGCCCCTCTCACGACGCCCTGCACCACGCCCGTCGCTGCCACTCCCGCCACTGCCGTAAGCCTCACTGCTGCTGTCGCTGTCGCCGGATCCGTGGCGAAGGTGGGACCGGCGATGGCTCCCCTTCACTCCCACAGCGCCCGGGGTCCCGGGCGGAGTTTTCAAATTCAAATTTGAATTTGAATTCTCCCCTTTACGACGACAGGGCAGAGGGCGGATTGGCCGTACATTTGGACTCGTGGTCTTGCTGCTCCCGATACTGCTAGTGCTGCTCATGCTGGCATCCTTCTTCATCTCCACTGCCCGGGGAGTGCGCCGGCCCCGATCGGTGGTATCCTGACGCGCCAGAACCCCGGGGGCGAGCATGCGCCGACCCATCTCTTCCTCCTCCCCGCCCTCACTCCCTCCCTCCTCTTCCGCCAAAAGGAGCTCCTCCTCCCGGAGCCGAGAGGCTGGGGCGCGCAAAGCGACCAGGGCGACCAGACAGGCTTTCCCCCTCCTCGCCTTGTCCTGGTCCGTGAGGAACGGCAGGCGCAACAACTCCGACGGCCTTGCCCGGTCGCCTGGATCCTTCTGCAAACAGGCAGCCACGAAGGCTTTGAAAGCCTCCGAAAACAGGGCCGGGACCTTCCTCCCTTCCCCCCCCCCGCCTTCCCCCCCGCCCTCCACCTCGTCCTCCACCAACCGAGGGGGCTCGTTCTTCGGGATCAAAAACAAGGCCCGCACAGGGTGCACCTTCGCGTACGGCGGTGCGCCCTTCGCCAATTCGATAGCGGTGATACCCATGCTCCAAATGTCCGCAGTGATGTCGTAAGAAGACTGCGTGATCACCTCTGGCGCCATCCAAAAGGGGGTTCCGGCAAAGGTGTGTCGTTTCCCCGCCGTGTGTGTCAGCTGGGCCGTGGCCCCAAAATCCGCGAGTTTGATGTCCCCCGTGGCAGAGACCAAGAGATTCTTGGCCTTCACGTCCCGATGAATCTTTTTTTCCCCGTGTAAGTAGGCCAATGCCTGACAGAGCTGGCGCATGGCGGAGGCGATGGCTTCCTCTTCCAACCGATTCTGGGCCGTGTAGGACAACAGGTCTCCCAACGAGCCACCTTCCAGATACTCCATCACGATCCAGAGGGAATGATCCACCACGTAGGAGCCAAAATACCGCGTCAATTGGGCACAGTCGCAGTGAGACAGCACCTCGATCTCTCCACGAATCTCCTCCATGTCATCTTCCTCCGCCTCCAAATTGATCACTTTGATCGCCACCTTTCGGGCGGAACGAGACGATCGCGAGCGTGGCGTCCCAGGAGAAGAGGAAGGCGGGCACGGTGAGCCTCTATTTTCGTCAATCGATCCGGAGCTCTCTTGTCGAAGCCAGAGGGGTGACGGGGCAGACGGCCGGACAGGGGTCCCGACCCGCCGGTATTCTGGACGCTCAATGGCCAAATACACCGACCCAAAGCTCCCAGACCCAATCTCATCGATGAACCGAAACTGTGCTTGCGGCGATAAGCATCCCGATCCGGTGGGAGTGGCGGCCCGGGAAGAATATGACGAAGACAACTTTTGCAAGCTAGGAAGACGTGGTCGCCAACAGGGCGTGCTGCAATAACTGCTGCTTCCTTCTTTATCCATTAGAGGTTCGAATGGATGAGGAAACCGCACAAAGCAGGTTTAATGGTGGGGTTTATTGTACAGCGGGACCTATGTTGAAGACGTCATGGACGCTCTCCCTCCATAAGCTGAAGAACTCTAGGAAGGCATTTAGGGGAGATAGATACGACAGAGGTGCTCATGAGGTATTTCACTGAAGCAAAGATGTGAATGCCAATATTTTCATTCAGTAAGATGTGTATTTTCGATGAAAATCGTCGGTACTCGACGCACTTCAATTTTTCAATGCACGGATCCCCTTACTCGGGGCTGAACGTTTCAATTCCACACTTTATGTGAGCTAGATGTAATGATGTCAAGATTTGAGCAACCGGACATTGTAGCTTATTTTTATGCTTCTAATTTGAAGCACGCAACATGATCTCCGTAGCCCAGGTAAACCCATCTTTACAACCTCTGGCGGACTGTATGCACGTGTCGTGTTAAAAAAATCAAAATTCAACGGTCCAGGGAACCCAAGATTTAAAAAATTGCGCGAAAAGGGAGCCAAGATGATGCGGGGATATAAAGTCTTATGTGCTTTTCGATGGTTTGCAAAAAATCGCCGTCGCAGGCCAGAATTATTTTCGGCTGATGGATGTATTTAATTACTTTTATCTGCCCTTGGTACCGACAGAATCCCGGAGCGTCGTGATAACAGCGGAGTTGAGGGTGGGATGAAGCGCTTTACTCGGAGACGAACCTCTGACATGGAGGCCGCCCATCAAACATCCTCTTCGACCCCGCCAATTAATGTTGCTGCGGGTAGTGATGAAGCGGTGGATCTGCCCTCCTCAACCACCTCTCATGCTCAGTCCATGGCGGGCTTCAACACCGATTCACAGCACCCGGGCGCGACGTCTCCCCCTCCCACAAAACCTCCTCGCGTCGTCACCCCAACCACGGCGATGAACGCTGGAAAGTCATGGTGGTGGCCTTGGAAAAACGTTTTCATTGCATTCGGTGTTGCGTTGGTGTTAAGCGTGACAATCAAAGGTTTTGGTTCCTTCACGAATATGGAAGACAATGGCTTTGCCTTGGTCGCCGCCACGGCTCCCGGGTCGCATTGGGGCAATTGGCGGAGCATGACCCGTTGCGATTGCAAGGCCTTTCAACAATGCACTGCCGCGTTGGCGAAAGCGAAAACTCTCTCTGCGACCCGCGTCGGCCGCTTCATCCAGCTTGCGACGTGTCAGCTTGCCACGGGCCAAGATGAAGACTGCCAATTGCACGACAAGGAGCTCAAGCGTGGTCTGACCCGCTTTCGTTTCTTCTTTCCTGACCTCGTGCTCCGGCTGCGCTTGGCCGCAGATTTCAGGTGGTGGGTTCGGCTGGGCTGTTATTTCTTGATGTCTTGCGCCTTGTTGGAGATCATTTTCTACCTGGTGGAGACGACCCGTCTACGGTGGCACCGGCGACGGACACTAGGGGAAGACCCAGGAAGCTGGTGGGAAAAGGAGATATCCGTGTGGCTGTTCTTGGTTGTGTGGCACGAGGCCCTGAGCTACCTGGTCCACTACGTGTACAGCGACAGCCACACGATGTGCGACGGGGTCGGCCTCTTCTTTCGGGACGCCATGGCCCTGTACACCTTGATCCAGGTCTTTACAAGGGCCGTGGTCAAACGCGGTCCGAATGCCCACCGTGCCTGGCTCCTGCAAGCCGAACAGAAATATTTGGCCCTCCAGCACCGGCCCTGGTGGGTGCAGGTGGTCCGGGACCCGCGTGTGGGCGCTTTCCATACGTTTTCAGGGGTGGAACTGAAAATTACGGAAGACCCCGTGGGGTTTGTCAGCAATTTGGTGCTGACCCTCACGAGCATTGCCAAGAAGGTGTTGAGCTGGTTGCCCTCGGACGTGCAGGCGTTGGTGCCTGGGCTGGGGGGCGGAAGGCCGGTGGAAGGGTCTTCGTATGGTTCAAGCGGGGGGAGGGACACGTCGAAAGATGAATAAGCCACATGCGATGAAGTAACAAGGAAGATACAGAGGCTGGCAGCGGCCGACGGGAGAAATGCGAAAATACGATCGAAAAGGAATGCAAAATGCTGGACAGAAAGTCGAAAAAGATGACACCCTCCGTGGGGATCGCGGAGAGCAACTTGCCTTAGTTTCAGATAGTTATAGTGGTATAGACTCGGTACACTCGTTGTATTTTCGTACTGACTACCCTGTAGGATTTATGTACATTGTCATCCCTCCCCTTTCTCCCGGCTCGTTTTCCTCTGCTCACACCCCCCTGGTCACTATCTTTGCCAACACCGACCTTCCCAACGCAAGACCAATGAATGTGGCGGAGGCGTAGCCCAAAATTCCGGTCAGGATACCCGGAAGGACCAAACTCTTCCATCGCTTGCTTCCCGCCATCGCCGCCGCCGTGGTAGGTCCACCCACATTGGCGTTGGAAGCCACCAGGAGTTCTTTGAGCGGGAGGCGGAGAAGCCCTCGGCCGGCGCCAAGGAGGAAGGTCAGATGGAAGACAAGTTGCACGGCGGAAAGGAGGAAGAGACGAGGGGCGGTGACAAGGACTTGACTGAGTTTTCCTTGGGCTCCCGTGACCGAGAAGAAAAGATTCATGAGGATGACGGCCAGGTGGCCGGCTGGCTCGGTGACGCTGCTGCAGGCACGGGGAAAGAGCGTGGCGGTGGCGACGGAGAGGAGGGAGATGACTGGGATGGAGGAAATTGCCCCCTGGAGAAGCCCCTCACTGACCCAAGTCCCAACCATGCAGAGAAGACTTGCCAAGCTTAGGGCCTTCAAGTACCCTAAGGAAGGCGGCTCTGTCGCACTCCAGGTAGCTTGCTCGACCGGCTCACGCGTACCTTTGGGACCTCCCCCGCCCCCCCCGTTTGCATGTAGCACCTCGTCTTCTGGCTCCAAGTCTCGTGCCAACCAGAAGAGAAGGCCAAAGTAGAAGGAAACCACCAAGTTGTCCGCTGCAATGCCCGCGGCCGTCAATTCTGCAGACATGCCCAAGGTTTCGCTCACTGCCACAAAGTTCACCGCCCCTCCAATGTGTCGACTGGCAAGTGCTGCTGCTATCATCCACCCTTCCTTACCAGCAGCCCCTAAACTCCCTAAAGGTACGAACCATGCTGCAATCAGCGTTCCTAGGACAGTTCCAATGCTTCCTAGGACGAAGGACCGTAGCAAGCGGCCGGTCTGCGTCAGGACCTTGAGCAGATTAGCGTCGAGGAGGAGGAGGGGGATGGCCAGTGGCACCAGAAACTTGTTGACGGACGTGTACGCAGGGGCTGCACTGGGCAAGAAGCCGAGGTTGCAAGCAACGAGGGCCACTGCCATGGTTATGAGGGGGGAGGAAAGTGCGGCTCCGATTTTGGTGCGCTCGGCGGCAACACCAGTGGTGGACGCAAGAAGTAGCATGCTCCATACCCACCACGGAGAAGTCTGCATGCTTGCCATCAAAGTGGCGGTGAACGGAATGGCACCGCTTGCCACGTGCTGTGTACACCCCATTGCTGCTAATCGTTTCGTCGAGAAGCTGGCGGGATCGGAAATAGCTCGGAAAGGGAGGGGGGCAGGCCCACCCTTGGTAGCATATGTGGTCGGGCGCGCGATTGAAGGTCCCGTTAAGTGCTCAATCGGCATCAGTCTTGGCCGCGGCGGAACAAAAGCATCGCTTGTCATGATCATAAGGGCAGTTATCACTAGAGCATGACTTTTGGAAGGCAGCACCCGCCCCATTTCTGTAATTTAGTGTTGCAGTGAAAAAAACAGTAAGCGATAAAGCAACGTCAGGTAAGGACTCGTAGTGGTAGCTACGGCAAAACCAAACAACTGAAAGCGAAAGGCCACCCATGTGCACAATAATTTGCCATAACCACTTAAGGTCAGCCGAGCACATATTAAGTCGCCGTGACCATCAATGTCTTGATCATCGGAGGGAGTCCCCGAGCACGCGCTTGACCATTCCCAAAAGTAACCTCCTCTGTCGGCCCAGGCACAATGGGCCGGTTTTTAATTTTGGGTCACCGTTTTTCCAAAGTGGATACAATCTGGTTGACGCCATTTTTTTTCAATTAACAATATTCCTAGGTTTAAAAGCCGTTGAAAGTGATTGTGATGGGAAATTGTTGCTGTAAATCGTTACGTGTACGGGACGGGAGCGCATTTGACGAATCGAGCGCTTTAGATCCTGGAAACGTAGACAGCCGTCATTTTGACATCCAGAGGACCCTGGGCGAGGGCGGCTTTGGAAAAGTTAATGCCGTTATTAAAAAGTCTGGCCCAGATTCTGGAAAATGGTACGCGATGAAAGCGCTGGTGAAAGAAGTCATTGTCCGCAAAAAAATGCACGAGGAAGTCATGCGTGAATTGAGCCTACTTTGCGAGCTAGGAGGTAGCCATTTTGTTTGCAATGCACACTACGCATTTCAAGATAGTGCCAACCTTTATTTGGTTCTTGATTTGTACCTCGGTGGAGACCTGCGGTATCATTTGGAAAAAGCCTCCCCCCGCCAGCTTTCTGCAGCTCAAGTGTGCTTCTACGGGGCTTCCCTGTTGTTGGCCCTGGACTTCTTGCACTCCCGGGGGGTACTACATCGTGACATAAAGCCTGAAAATGTGCTCATGGACGACACGGGCTACATTGCCTTGACCGACTTGGGTGTTTCTGCCAAGGTTGCTGGTGCGTCAACAAGGGAAAAGTTAATATGTACTACTACTAGCGGAACGCCTGGGTATATGGCCCCGGAGATATTTTGGGAAACTCACCAGCATGGAATTCCCTCGGAAGCTTTTTCATTGGGCGTCTTGCTCTATGAGCTTTGTACGGGAAGCCGGCCATTTCCACACGATTTGTTCGAGAAACTCTACCACCATGGGGAGGAAGCTGCCTACTACAAAAATGCCACGACTGCTGCAGGACAACATTCTCTATTCACTAGTCACACCGGTAAAGGGACGAGCAAAGAGGCACAGGCGTTGATCCGGCAGCTCCTGAGAATGCACCCAGAGCACCGTGGGGTCAGTGGCGTGGAGGGCGTGCTTTCTCTTCAGACTCACCCTGTCTTCGCCGGACTGGACTGGGAAGCCCTGAGCTCCAAGACGTTGCCGCCACCATTTATCCCCAAGGACGAAGCGAATATCAAGGCAAATGTGGATGATCTTTTTGCAAGCGAGGATGAAGGGGGACGGGCCGCGCAAAAGAAAAAGCAAGGGGAGGTAGTTTATCTCACCCCGGAGGACCAAGCATCCTTTGCTTCGTATAAGTACGATCATCGTTATGCGATCCTGGTGTCGACCCATGGCAGTCCCGAAAAGAGGGAGGATAGCTTGAAAAGCTCTCATATCGGGAACGTATCGTTTTCGCAGGTACTGCGGCAAAGTTTGGAAGGCATGACAGGCAGAAGGCCCTCCTCGCTATTGACAGGAGTAGGGGAAAACGGGGAGCCTGAGGCCGGTTCCGTCGCTGCTTCCTCTGGTTCCATGAAGCTATCCTCTGTGTCCCCTTGCCAGGTCGAGACTCACTCCTTCGACTCACGGCCTCCACCCGTTGCGACAAGCCTGGGCTCTTATTCTCCCGTACTGCACGACGAGGGGGAGGACACCTTGTACGCAGCAACTGAAGGAGAACAACGAGGCCTCACGTCCCTCTCCATTATTGAAAACGCAAATCCCGTCCTCGCGCACCTTACCAAGAAAGAGGATGGAGAGGAAGGAACGCTGGGCGGTGGGGATGACCCGGACCAGGGTACTTTACCTACGGCAGGGTGAAAGTAAATCATGTGCTCTCGGGCCTCGAAGATTGCATTTCCATACGCGTACAATTCAGGGGGGGCAAGAATGGCAAAGACATTGCTATTTCGAAAGCGCTCCAACATGTTACAATTTGGCTTTTCATGCTCAGATTTAAATAGATGGTGGGCAATCCTGTAACTTAAGTGGACAAGCCTCCTGCCGTAATGGCGATACATAATTAATATACCTTCATAAAGTAGTACACTCCATACCAGCGGACACATTACTTCCTATCTATGTGAACTTGCTCCGTGGCCTGTTCCATCTTACCTCCTTCCTCCCTCCCCAGCTTTCAATCTTCCTTCTGACTGATAGATTTGGACACCATCATGGAAGGTTCTAGGTATGACCCTTCGTCGTCGGACCTCTCGTCTTTCGTGACGGCCCCTGTCCGAACCATTTTCACGGCCATTTTGACGATCAAGGACATCCAAAACAAATGAAGACAGTAGAGAACACACAAAAAGACGTTCAAGGAGCCTACAGAAAGCTCCTGCTGGTAAAGGTATAGCTGGGGTACCGTCAGGGTGTTACGCAGGATGTAAAGCGGGAAGAGGAGGCAGCGCGTCACGCAGAAAACCAGGGCAAAGGCCACGAAAAAGAAATCCGTCACCCCCTGGGCCCAGGTATGCACGTTCGTGACATAGTTAAAGAGTTTTGCCAGCTCAAGGAAGGAGTCGGCGAGGTCGTGAAGCACCATGACAAGGGCACCGATCCGGATGTAGTTGAACAGATAGCTCCCCGAAATCAAAGACAGGGTCGCGATGTGGTGCAGAAGGAGGGCGAAAAAATCACTGCGCCGTGCCTCAAAAAAGAGGAAGATCAATTCGTGGATGTAGATGCCGAACTCCATCACGTAATAGACAAAGACCTCGGAGGGCAAGTCAGCGAATGGGTACGATGACCAACACAACGTCAAGTCTCTGGCCCAGGCTTGCGTCAAGAAAATGTGCCTAATACCCCAATACGTGACGAATACGTGTACGATGAGCTTCCAAGCCACTTCCGCGAATTTATGCAGGGCCTTGGCCTCGCGTTCCGCGTTACGCCATACACGCATGTATTCGTCCACGTCCGCCACGGGCAGATTCAGCGCCTTGGCAAGCTTTTGCTTCTCATGCAGCATGGGGACTTTATTGACGCGAAGTGTGGCATCGATAAGAGGGACTGGACTTTTAGCAGCCAATTTGTGGTATTTCTGCTGCATGCACCACCGCCCAAAGGGTCGAAGCACGGCGTACTCGAGCACGAGGCGCAGAGCCGTCAGGAGGACGGCAATGAGCACACCGTCCCATAAATCCTCGGCCCGGGGGAAACCAAAGTCTTCAAGTTTCTTCACAGTCAGCTTCCGACTGTATCGTATCGGCAAGTATTGAGCGTAGGATGCGAAAGCAGGAGATGTCCTACGCTTAAAATTAGCCCAGCGGGCCAACACCTTGTGCACCAGGGCAGGAGCAGCGGTGGCAGCAGCCAAAGGCATCAATCAGACAAGCAAAGCAATGCAGCAATCGAAAAATTGTCGACACTGTGCCAGAGGAAAAAAAAGTGCAGGAGGAATCAGTAATGTCGGCATTAACATGAAACTCTGCTGCAAAGCTACTTAACCTCTCCTCCAGCGCCGTGTCTGTGCACGTCGATGCCTAAAAAGAGGAGAACCTAACTACCAACCACGCCTGCACCCCTGCATAAATCCCAGATTTTCTGTTCATCACTATCGTTTCCTGCAAATTGGTTCCTACGACAGAGCAAACGAAGAAAAGCGAAGGTTATCATTCGCTCGCCTCATCTCGCCAGCGGTCGATAACAAAAAGCTGCTGTTTATGGCATATGTCTCCTTTGGCCCATATGCTTGTAGACCTATGATAGCACATACTATGCTATCAGGTAGCGAATGGCGAATGCAGCACGACACGGTGGTCAACACGACATTTACTCGTATGTGTACAGGATCATTCCTATTTTTCACGCGGCAGACAATATAAAGATCTCGGAAGCAAGCAGGCATACGGCTAAACGCGAAGCATCTTTTCGCTTTAATGGAGATTGGGGGCAAGGACACTAGTATTTCAGCTGCTTAAAGCATCTACTTGAATGAAATATTTCTTTCCCTCAAAGAAAATTTAAGCAAAGTGCGGGCTACATAAGCAATATTTCATTCCCAGGTCATCGACAAATGGGTTCGCTATATCTGCTGTATGTCCTTCCAATTTAGCACCTCGGCAGGTACTTCATCAGCAATTGACCTCTTTAATCGTCTTGTTGGAAGCTTGCAAACATCTAGGATCATTGAGCAATATCAAATCAAAGAAAATGCTAGAGAAGAAGAGTCAAGAATAAACCTGAAAGCGGGTCTGGTTGATCTTGTTAATTTTCAATATATCACCTTGGCCTGTCGACCCTCACATATGCATTTTGAAGAGTCTCTTTTGCAGTCTATTTCACATCCATAAAATACGTCCCACTCGTCATATTGGAGCCTTCGTGCTGAAGCTCGCCCGTCAACACCACCACACGGTCCCCCCGTTGCACGAAGCCAAGCCGCCGGGCATGGTCCAAAACGGCCGCTTTATTCTCTCGCCAGAGGTGACCGTTGGGAATGACGATAGGGTGAAGTCCGCGATGGATGATGAGCTGTTTCGCCACCTTTTGCGAGCCGGTGAAGCACATGCAGGGCACAAATGGATGGTCTGGCATGGTGGAGAGGTGGAAAAGAGAGAAAGAGGGACGGGTGAAAGAGGGTACAACTCTGGTGTCATACAAGTTCGGACAAGGTGTGGCAAAGCTTCAAAAGGGGAAGATTATAAAAGGAAAGCAGCCCGGACGCCTCCGCTCAAGAGCAAGAAATCCGCGACCACAAACCCGTCTCCACCTTCCTTCGCGCTCCCTGAGCTTTGCCTTTCCCTTGACATAGAGCTCAGGTCTGCCCTTCCCCGCCACACGAAAAGCCTCTGGTACAGCAATTTTTTCCCGTCCGCCCCATCTTAGCCCAGGCTCTTATGTTCACCTACATTTCGCCACTGTGCGGGCCAAGGTCCCCTCTTCAGTGTGCACAATGATGCATTTGGCCTTCAGACGAAACGCTGCCTGGACCGCCGCGCTTGCCGCCGCGTCGTAGAAACTCGCCGGCGCGTCCATAATTCCCGTTTCGTGCTTCTCCATGTTGCGGAGGATGAGCTTGTGCTGGTGAACCGGGTTTCGGCTTATCCACGTCTCGGCAGCGTCGATGATGCTGCGCATAGTGGCGACGGACTCGACGGGATACTTGCCTTGAGCGCTCTCTCCCGAAAGCATCACGCAATCGGCACCGTCGTACACCGCGTTCTGTGCCAGGACCGGGAAGGGATTCATAAGCTAGGGAGCATGTCGGGCAGCATCACGCACGGCCCATGTCTGTATCCACGAGGGAGAAGAGCGAGCACTTCGCCTTCCGCCCAGCACGTGCCACGACGGCCATCCATCCACGCGTCAAGCACAACCTCCGCATGGATTCTATTCCGGGCCTGGAACACCTACCGGAACGGACGGGAGCAGGCCCTAACCCTAACCCTAACCCTAACCCTAACCCTAACCTTACCCTAACCCTAACCCTAACCCTAACCCTAACCCTAACCCTAACCCTAATCCTAACCCTAACTCTAACCTCTCCCTCTTCTCAAAATTTCAAATTCCCCCCTCTCCCTCCTCCCCTGCTCGCTTCCCCTCCCCCTCACTTCCCTGGGAGGCACTCACCGTCACGTCCGAGACTTCGGCCCGTGTGGGTCGCGGATTGATCTGCATGGACTCCAGCATCTGCGTCGCCACGATCACGGGCTTCCCCACGCTCCGACAGCGGCGGATCATCATCTTTTGCATGTTAGTCACATCGGCTTGGTCAATCTCCACCTGGGAGGGAGGGGGGGAGGGCAGAAAGGGGAGGGGGAGGGGGGCGTGAACGGTGACTCGCTTGCACACGAGGAGGGTCAATCATCACGTCTGTGTGGACCCGCACACGCACACGCATCCTCTTTTCCTCGACGGACTCTTTCCCCTCCCTTCTTCCCTCCCTCCCTTCTTCCCTCCCTCGTTACCCCCAAGTCTCCTCGGGCCACCATGATCCCGTCCGCCGCCTGCATGATTTCCTCGTAGTTCTGAATCGCCTCCGTGCTCTCCACCTTGGCGATGATTTTGGGCAGCAAATGCGTCGCCGGCCAGAATTTGCTCATCTCCTCCTTGACGTACGCCCGGATGTCGAGGATGTCCTGGGCTTTCCGAACAAAGGAGGCCGCGACGAAGTCGACGTCGTTCTGAATCCCAAAGGAGAGGTCAGCCTTGTCCTTGGTGGTTAGGGCGGGCAGGTCTACCTGAGAGA
>Ga0102934_1002827_pt1 | contig 11930 bp, 12 predicted proteins | sample SalPonR2_A_D1_MG_FD_78175 | JGI IMG/M metagenome (GOLD analysis project Ga0102934, IMG submission 78175) | Salt pond soil microbial communities from South San Francisco under conditions of wetland restoration - Salt Pond MetaG R2_A_D1_MG | ecosystem: Environmental > Aquatic > Marine > Intertidal...
GCGATGCTGAAAGGCATCATCCAGTAGTACGACATCGACCTGTTCAGGCAGTTCTATCAATTGTTCGATTCCATGAACTCGTTTTCGGTCCACTGCTACGGTGATGTCCGGGTATTTTTGCTTCATTTGCCGGGGTTCATCGCCAATCTCTTCCACGCCGGATTCCGGTGTGGCTATCCTGAAAGACCGGGTTTTTCGTTTATATCCCCTGCTGAGAGCAGCAATTTTGAACTCCGGTTTCAGGAGCTCCACAAGGTATTCTACATGCGGTGTTTTGCCGGTACCGCCAACCGTAATATTTCCCACGGAGATTACCGGAAGATCAAATTCCCGGGAGGGCAGTATTTCCCAATCAAATAATTGGTTGCGTACTCTTATGACTAAACCGTAAAGCAGGGTTATGGGGTATAGAACCAGGGATAATATGGTTACCTGACTATTTTTCATCCTTTAATCTGTGGGAGGTGCAAATTTAATAAAAAGGCCGAGACGAGCCTCTAATTGAAAAGAATGCCCGGTAATTTCATCGAATTTACCGGGCATTCTTTGTGTTTTACAATGATTTAGTAGACATAGATGGAGTAAGGCATCCTGGCCTGCACGCCATCCATTTCACGGATTTCTTTCCATTGTTTGTAATAGCGGTAGGAGTCGCCCATCTCCTTGCGGATGATTTTGGCTTTAGCCTCCCCGGATAGTTCTTTCATAAGGGTGGTGAATGGATCTTCCAGTTTGGGAAGGGATCGGATGTGATAGTTTTCCAGTTCTGCCATTTCAGCAGCGATCTCAATGGATCTTTCCAGTCCGCCAAAAACATCGACAAGTCCCACGTTCAGGGCATCCTGACCAGCCCATACGCGTCCACCGCCAATGGCATCCACCTCTTCGTAAGTCATGTTGCGGCCTTCGGCTACGCGCTGGGCGAATGTAGTGTAGATATCATCGATAGATTCCTGGATGATTGCCCGTTCATCGGGAGTAAGAGCCCGTGCAACACTACCCATATCGGCATGGGTGTTGGTCTTGACCACATCGGTGGTAATTCCCAGTTTATCATTCAGGAGTTCCTGCATATTGGGAATCAGTCCGAACACCCCGATGGAACCGGTAATGGTATTCTCGCTGGCAACGATGGTATCGGAGGGACAAACAATATAGTATCCACCCGATGCCGCCACATCACCCAGGGAGGCTATGAAAGGTTTTTCGCTGGCAGCAAGTTTGGCTTCCCGGTAGATCACCTCGGATGCAAGAGCGCTTCCTCCTCCTGAATTTACCCGGAAAACGATCGCTTTGATCTTGTCATCCTCCCGGGCTTTTCTGATCGCTCTGGCAATCCGGTCAGAGCCGATGGTACCCTCTTCCGCTTCTCCCATCACTACATTCCCCATGGCATATACCACAGCGATCGTGTTGCGGGTGGGTTCCGAATCATCCTCTTTGGGAACATTTTTATATTTTTTCAAAGCAATAGAGGGGATATCATCGTCTTCTTCGGTATCGGTACGTTCCCGTAAATCGTCAAGGATTTCATCATAATATTTTAATCCGTCAATCATCTCTTTCTCAAGAGCACTTTCATCAAGGGTAAGCATCACTTCATCGGCATAGCGATTTAGGTCTTCAACCGGTATGTTGCGTTCTTCCGAAATACCCTCAACCATCTGTCCCCACAGGGTAGTAAGCATCACATCGAGCTGTTCGCGGTTTTCTTTACTTAACTCCTCTTTCATGAATGGTTCTACGGCACTTTTGTAAGAACCATGCCTGATTACCTGCATGTCAACGCCCAGTTTGTCCAGGGCTCTTTTGAAAAAGGTTACCTCGGAATGCAAACCGGTAAAGGAGAAATTCCCGGTGGGGGTGAGGTATATCTCATCTGCCGCTGTAGCGAGGTAATAGGTTTTCTGACTGTACTGGTCGGCATGGGCGATAATGAATTTTCCGCTTTCCCGGAAATCAAGAAGTCCGTCCCGGATCTCTTCAACTGTGGCCATCCCCGCAGGTATGTTGGTCAGGCGAAGGAAGATACCCTCAATGTTTTCATCCGTTTTGGCCTTTTCCAGGTCTTCAAGGATCTGATCCAATCCTGTTACACCCTCCATGCCAAAATTACCTGACATGAATTGCGCCAGCGGATTATCATTGGCACGGTCCAGGATAGGTTTGTTAAATTTTGCCACGAGTACCGAATTTTCTTTTACTTCGGGTACATCGGCTTTGGTAGATATTCCAACAAAGATCATCAGGATTATAAAACCTATGATATTCAAAACAAGAATTCCTACAACGGTGGCTAACGTGTACTTGAGGAAACTTTTCATTCTGGTTAAAATTTTTAATTTGATTAACGACAATGGTGAACAAATTACTAAAAAAAATCTGCTCCTGAAATAACGTTGTACACTTCTTAATTGTTCTTTCCAGGTTTAATCATTATCTGTATCTTTATGGAACATGTTTCCGCAGGACCATATTGCACGGCATACCATCTTTCTGTCCCTGGGATCCAACCTGGGTAACAGGATGGATAACATTGAATCTGCACGCAGGATTTTATTGCAATCAGTCGGACAATTAGTGGTTAGCTCACCGGTATATGAGAGTGAGCCCTGGGGGTTTAAAAGCGATCACTGGTTTTTGAACCAGGTTGTAAAGATGAAGACAATGCTTCAGCCTTTTCCCCTGTTGGAAAAAATGCTGGAAATTGAAGAGCAGATCGGACGAGAGCGCAAAGAGGAGGGATATACCGACCGTTTGATAGATCTCGATATCCTTTTTTATGATGACTTTGTCATAAATGGGAAAGTTCTTACGCTTCCACACCCGGGGGTTGCTGATCGGATGTTCATCCTGAAGCCGCTCAGAGAGATAGCACCGGATATGGAGCATCCTCTGCTTAAATCTTCTGTAAAAAAGCTATTAAAAAAGTGCAGAGACAAAGGCAAGGTCAAAAAATACACTGGTAAATAGAGGCTCTTCTGCCACATTTTGGCCACAATTATCACTCAGATCACCAACCCTTCATCGGCAAAGCTGAAGTATTTATGATCGGCAATAATGATATGGTCTAACAGGTTAATGTCCATCAATTCAGCTGCATCGCGGATTTTTTTGGTGATACCGATATCTGCTTCGCTTGGCTTAATGTTTCCGGAAGGATGATTGTGGCTGATGATCAAAGCAGTGGCTTTCTTGTCCAGTGCGTGTTTGAGTATTATGCGGGTATCGATGACCGTTCCGGTAAGACCTCCCTGGCTGATTTTTACGTTGTTCAGTACTTTGTGGGCACGATTAAGAATGATGATCCAGAACTCTTCATGCTCGAGGGACCCCAGCCTTGGTTGCATTATTTCAAATGCCGACTGGCTGTTCCGGATAACCGCCTTTTCCCGGGCATAGCAATTATTCTTTCTTGACGCAAGCTCAAAGGCAGCAATAAGAATAATCGCCTTTGCTTTACCGATTCCATTGATCTGCTGGAGATCTTCTATGGAAAGTCGTCCCAGCTCGTGTAAATCGTTATCGGTTCTGGTAAGAATCAGTCGTCCCAGCTCAACTGCATTCATCTCACGTGTTCCGGATCCTAATAAAAGTGCGATTAACTCTGCATTGGAAAGGTGGCCCACCCCCATTTTAATGAGTTTTTCCCGCGGACGGTCTTCCACCGACCATTTTTTCAGGGCGAGGGGATTGTAATCTGCCATAGCTTTTTTACTTGTTTATGTGCTGAAAGGCAGAATATCGACGAAATAAAAAAACCTTCCCGATGAGGGGAAGGTTTGTAAATAAGATAACGGTCCGGCCGATCAGAGGCTGGCCATATGTTTGTCCAGTTGCGACTTGAGATTCGCAGCCTTGTTTTTATGAATGATATTTTTATTGGCTAATTTGTCGAGCATGGAGACCACTTTGGGATACTGCTCCTTGGCTTCCGTCTTATCGGTAACGGATTTAAGCTTCTTGACAGCATTACGTGTGGTTCTTGCCTGGTAAGGGTTGCGAAGACGCCGTGAAGCATATTGCCTCATTCTTTTATTTGCCGATTGATGATTTGCCATCGCTGTTCTGATTTTCTATTAACGCAATTTCTTTAATTGGGCTTGCAAAAATACAACTTATTTTCAATAATAAAAACACAGCAGTCAATAATTTAGTTGATGCGTTTGGCGAATTTCTGAAACATTCCTGTTTCCATACGAAGTGGAGACGGAAAATTACTCGCTGTTTTCCGGTGAACGTGGTAGATTACTGATTAATGTGAAGTCAATTTCCGGGTGCTTAAAAGTATTGCAATGGCATTGACAAGGAAAAGCAACAGTACCAGTCCGGCTGCTGTAATATAGATAAGGGGTTCCGGTGAATTGTTTATATCCAGGTTCCACTCGGCTGCCATCCGGGCAAATGTATTGCTTAATAAACCGGTTGAAATAAGAGCCAGTACCGTTACTCCGGCAAGCAGAGCAAGGAGAATTAGGATATACGGGATACTGATCTCCCGGTAATGAAATCCCATTTTATCCATTTTTCGGATCTTTTCTGCGGACCGGCTGATCATCAACTGTAATCCAAGGAAAAAAACAAGGAAAGCAAGCCCGATGATGATCATGGCGATGGTGACCAGGAAACTGATTATAAATTTCAGGATGATATTGAGCCGGCTGCTTTTAAGTCGTTCTTTGATGGTTTCGTATCCCTTGTTTTCAATAAACTGCATAATTGCGGGATCGGTTGGATCGTTGGTTACCAGGACCACCCGTGAGGGAGCATACTCTTTTTTATATCCGAACTTTTCATTGGCCCATTCCAGGAAATCATGGGGTACCAGTATGGAATTAATACGGTTACTGAATCCCACAATTCTTCCCGGATAATCGGGTCTCTCATTCTGTCCCCTCAGGCGAATCTTAAAATTGACCATGCCGATCACCTCTTTCGGGATCTGGGGCAGGCTCTGACTTTGGGCAAATCCAAAATTATAGAGATTCAGGTATTCACGGGGCATGATGATGGGGATATAATCCTGTCCTTTCTCCCATTTCCAATTTTCTGATTTGACATCGATGAATTCATTGGGAATCGCTTCGAAAAACAGGTCGGTGTAGAAATTAGGGAAACGTTCGCTTTGTGTGTATGCGCTTACAGGAAACAGGTTGGTAATGAATGGAGCAACCTGTTCTGCAAAAGGCTGGTTGGCGATTTCATCAATCTCCTCTTCACTGAAACCGTTTCCCTTGAAGCCCAGGGTCTGTCCAATGCCTACCTTCTTATTGATCACGATATATTCCGGGTCCAGAAGATCACTGTTTGCCTGGAGTATGCTTTTAATGTTGGTATAGAACTGGAGTCCGTTAAGCAATAAGACAAAACCGGCCAGCGTTCCAATGAATGCCCACAGCAGGTGAATCCGGCTGGTATCTTCCCATAATATTTTGAAGAGGTATTTCACGGATAATGATAGGTTACCTGTTAGAGGTTGATTGAATGGTCCAGTTTAAGATTTTCCATATTGTTCAGTGTAGTAAGGATGAAGCCCGCACCCTTTTTTTTGCATTGTTCGTCAATCAGGTAAAAGGCAGTGTGACTGTTTTTCCTGTCGATATGACTGAAACATTCATCGGCCAGAAGGAACCGGAAAGGCTGGCAAAGAGCCCGGATGATGGCAACACGTTGTTTCTGACCGAAGGACAGGATCCGGGTTTTCCTGTCCAGGAACGGACCGATTTCCAGTCTATCTGCCATGTTATTGATTTCTGCTTCAGTTTTATGATGGGTAATGCTGTTTTTCAGCCTGATGTTTTCCCGTGCCGTGAGGTCACCAAACAGCTCCAATCCCTGGAATATAAAGGAAATAGCATTTTTCCGGGTCTCCGACCAGTCTCTCGGGGAGAAGGAATCAGCAGGCTGGTTATCGAAAAAAAACTTACCCCGGTAGTCTGTGCGTAGTCCGTACAGGATGGACAGCAGCGAAGTTTTACCTTTCCCCGAAGGGGCTTCCACCAGGTAGCTTTCGGCCTGTCTGAATAAAAAAGATTCCGCTTCCCAGATAACAGAACCGGTGGTGTCCAGCTCGATCATGGGAAGCGGAATAAGCTTTTCCAGTGCAATGTTCATGAACGGTCCCTACTCTGCTTTTTCTGTTAATTGCATGATGGTATAGAGGCTGTTTTCATCACTCTTTGAAGTGATCAGCGTCATATCACTTTCGTTTTGACGTGCTTCCATTCCCAATGATCTGAATGAGGAGCTCACTGCCTCAAACATTTCCCGTTGACCGGGATTCTGGCTCATCATCTGTTGCAACTGGGATGGATAGGTAGTCATATCCAGGTTGAGGTACATCGCCATTGATCCGCCTGCATACTCTTTAAATTCAGAATCATTCAGGGTTGCTTCCAATCCGCCTTCCGACAGGGCAGCTTTATAGCCTCTTGCATTGGTAATCACCCAGATGTTCTGGGTTATACCACTGTATATCTCCATGCCATTGGTATTGATCACAAAGAAGTCGCCCTCTTCCTCGACCGGGACCATTCCTTCAACCGTCCCCATCAGGTTTTTCTGCAACGTTTCATCTTTCAATCCAAGGCCGATAAATGCTTCTATCGGGATCATTCCACCCTCCCCGGCACCATTTACAGCGATAACAAAATCCCCGGTAAAGGCATTCCAGATAGAATCACTGCCCATGCCGGTGATCTGTTCCAGCTGTGGACCTACCCCGCTGACCTGGTCGGGGGCGTAACGTGTCATCAATTTCTGTAGTTTTTCAATATCGAACGATCCGGCCACTGCCATCAGCAGATCGTTCCCGGGAGTAATTTCAAGGAGGGCTGGATTCAGTTCAGGTTTCATAACCATAAATTCTCCCACGGTCTTTTCCATCTCTTCGCTGAAAGAGGATTCAGAATGAACATATACCGCTCCGTCAGAAAACTCACAGAATACTTGTCCGTAATTATTCGCAAGTTCCATGGGGAGTTGCATGTCCATATCTTCCATGGCGTCGGTTGATTTCATGAGCTCCTGCAACTCGTCAGATGAAACCCAGAAATTCAGATCTTTCATCTTGCCTGTGAACTCTTTGAAATTGACAAGACTGGTAATTGCATTTTCTTTGGAAAGATTGAAAAGAGTTGAGGTTTCCTCTGCCCACTCCTCCTTACTCATACTCATATCGGGGGATCCAAGCAGAAGGGTTTTTTCATTGTCCCAGGCAATGCTTAATTCCTTATCGACAACTGTCTGACTGAAGCCATTGGAGGTAGTGATTTCCAGTTCATCTTCTTCATCCAGGGTTTTGAGCATGGTCTCAAAATCATTGCTGTTAGAAAGACCTGCCACGAAGCCAATCACCGGGTTTTCGTTTTTCATGTAAACAAAGCCAAACGCGTATTCATTGAGCATGATCCCTGATTTTTTCGGATTTTCAATGATGCCGCGCATGAATTCGTCATCCACATCCTCTTTCAACTGCTCCAGGGAACTGATCTGTCCCTTGTCAAAAATCTGCCGGGGATGCATAGACATAACGATAACCGATTGGTCGGGAATGGAATTAACAAAATCCGGTGCTTTCTTTGAACAGGATGTGACCAGGATACCTGCCGTAAGTGCGATTAATAGAGGGAGCTTTTTCATAAGCAAGGTTTTAGGTTTGGTATTCATGTTCACTAAGATAGATAATTATTTGTGAACTGAATATTAGTTGAGTATTAAATAATTGAAAAGGCAGGAGATCGCTTGAAGTCCTGCCTTTTCAACCATTATTGGCCTATTCCGTAGATTTATTAATCCGGGCTAAAAGTAATATCGGACACCCAGTCCGGAATTCATATTAAACGCTGTGGCCGGAAGAAGGTCGAGAATGGGTGCGACCTCCAGGAAAAGCTCGATGGGCACATCTTCAAAATGATAGGCCATTCCGAAGGGTACACGGACCCCAATTCCGGGATCATTGGATATAAGGACCCGTCCTCCTATCCCAAAATAGAGCGGCAGTTCTCCTTCATCCACATCTATGGCATAAGAGTGAAGCAGGATATCCGCATGTACATGAATAGAAGCTTCTCCGGCCAGTGACCAGGCAGCCGCGGCATCAATGGCCGTATTATCACCGGTCCACATTTTGGCACTCAGTCCCGTGGGCTCTCCGAGGATCACCCCTACACCGAGTCCGCGATCCTGACTGAATACCGATAATGAAAGTGTTGCGATAAAGATTGCGATTAGTAGTTGTTTCATTTTGATCCAGGTTATTGATTTGATAAAAGAAAAATTAATAACGATTTACACCAAAATTACAGATATCTCATGAATATCTTTGTTCTAAAGAACATCCTTTTAAGGATAATGTTCTTTGAATTCTGCAATGTTAAAACGAGGGATTGGTTAATAAGAATAGAAACAACTTGGCATGAATATTGTGTAAATAATTGGATATCAGGAAATATAAAGAGAGGATCCCGACTATTTTATCAACTTTTTATACATTTGTTCAATGATAATTTTTCCATGCCGGAGAAGAGTGACACATATACAATGCGGGTGATTTATATCCGTAACATGGTTAGCAAATGTTGTATAACCCTGATCAGGGAGAAATTACAAGAAATCAGGGTGCATGTTCATGACCTGTCACTTGGCAAAGCCACCATCTCCTATGATGAATTACACATCTCATTTTCTGACATAGAGTATCTGCTGGAAAGGTATGGATTCACCCTGGTGGAAAAGCGGGAAGAACGATTGGTCAATGCTGTAAAGACCGCCGTTGTGGAGCTGATCCATCAAATGAATAATGTTAATTCAATTGTAAGAAAATCGGAATACCTGGTTGAGAAGTTGGGATACAGTTACCCATATCTTTCAAAGATCTTCTCGGAACATGAACATATTACGCTGGAACGTTATATAATCCTGCACAAAATCGAGCGCATCAAACACTTAATAGATCAGGATGAGCATTCCCTGACAGAGATCGCCTACATGATGGATTATTCGAGCGTACAGTACCTTTCCAACCAGTTCAAGAGTATTACCGGTATGACGGTCTCCCGCTACCGGCAGAGTGATGGCACACTGAAAACTCCCCTGGAAGAACTCTGATGTATGAGACGACTCGCCAGTCTGTATAAAATTTTACACAATAAACCCTGAAAAGTGTAACATTTCTTTCACAGGAAAGTGAGACATTTACAAAATCATAGGTAAATCATATGAGACTGAAAGAAAATATCGCAATTAGTGAATCGGGCTTTCTTTTTAATCCCAATACAGGCGAATCTTATTCTTTAAATCCCACCGGCAGAGAGATCCTGAGGATGATTTCCGAAGGAAAAGAGCGGGACGAAATTTTCCGGATCATTCAAGACGCTTATTCGGTGAGTGCTCAATCGCTTCATCGTTACCTGGATGATTTTCTGGTGTTGCTTCAACGATTTGAACTGATAGAACTGGATGAGCATGAATAAACCAAAGATTCGTATTGCAATAACGGGCCTGAATAATACCGACAATCCGGGGCCCGGTATCCCGGTAATAAGGGGGATCAAAGCCTCTGAAAAATTCGATGCCCGGATTATCGGACTCTCTTATGAAAACCTTGAACCAGGGATCTATATGCCGGATCTGGTGGATAAGTCATACCTTATTCCCTATCCATCGGCAGGAATGGAGCCCTATATGCAGAGGATTCTGGAGATCCACCAGGAAGATCCCATTGACCTTGTGATACCCAACCTGGATGCGGAGCTGTACACATTTATGAAAGCTTCAAAGATCCTTGCCCAACAGAAGATACGCACATTTTTACCTTCCCTTGAGCAATTTGAAGAGCGGCATAAAGTGAACCTGGAGGTCTATGGCAACAAATACGGGATAGATGTTCCCCGAAGTACTGTTTTAACGACAGTAACAGATATTTCTAAGATTGAAGATGATTTTGAATACCCGGTTCTGGTGAAAGGGAAATTTTATGATGCTTATATTGCCTACAACCCCGAACAGGTTATGAATCATTATAATAAAATAAGTGCCAAATGGGGACTGCCGGTCATTATCCAGGAGTTTATTAAAGGTACGGAGGTAAATGTAATTGCACTGGGAGATGGAAGTGGTCAGACGATTGCGGCGGTACCCATGCGAAAGCAGTATATAACCGATAAGGGAAAAGCCTGGGGAGGAGTTGCCATCAGCGATAAAAATTTGCTGGATATTACCCATAGCTTATTTTCAAAGTCCAGGTGGAAAGGAGGCATGGAACTGGAGATGATCAAAACCAATGAAGGCAAGTATTACCTGATAGAGATCAATCCGCGCATACCTGCCTGGGTTTATTTAGCCGTAGGTGCAGGACAGAACATTCCTGAAGCATTGGTGCAGATGGCTATGGGGGAGAAGGTAGAGCCTATGACTTCCTATGAAGTGGGGACCATGTTTATTCGATACTCTTATGACCTGATCGGAAGCATCCGTGATTTCGAACAAATCTCAATTAAAGGAGAACTCTAATGGAATAATTATGAAACGAATTCTTGCCATATTATTGATTATCATCTCCTGGGAGGGGGTAAACGGACAGCTACAACTTGAAAACAGTTATTCATTTTCGGCTAATCTGGCAGACCTTGGCGGGGAAACCTACAAATATTACCTGATGGATCCGGGAACCAACCAGTGCAGAATCTACAATGAAGATCATACCATATACAAGACGATAACTTTGCCGGTTCCTTCGGGATATTACCTGTATGATATCAAATTTGTCACCAGGGATCTTTTTAATCCGGATGATTACATCGAACTCTTGTATATTTATTCCAGGACGCAGGATATAAATGGTGTTTCTGTAAATTATTATGGACTCAAGGTGATCAATGAAACAGGCACCGTGCTTTTGAGTCTGGCAGACGGGGGGTATGCTGAAATCAAGGAAGGATCTGCCGGGCCACGGTTGCTTACGTATCAGTATATTTATGTAGACTCATATTATCAGACAACTACAAATGTTTACAGCCTTGGAGTAACCACAAAATCAATTTTTCGAGACGCGAAAGAGGCGCTTACTATTTATCCTAATCCGGCATCTCATCGCATATCGGTTCTTTTGAACCGGGAAGGGCTGACAGGCACTCCGGAAATTGTGGTCACAGATTTAAACGGAAAGCAAGTAGGAATGTTTTATTTCCCGGAAGGTTCCGGTAATACGGGTATATCTACCAGGGGATGGTCCCCGGGTAGTTATATTCTTACGGTATCTGATAAGAAAGGAATTGTTGCATCGAAGAAAGTTATTTTAAATTAGGGAATAGTTATGGAAAAACCTGTATTTCAACGTCCGGTTATTAATAAGATCCAGGCGGGTGTTCCAGATAAGTTTGGTTTGCAGACCCGTCCTCAGCCCATTGATGAGATTGATGGAAATTCTGTAAGAGAATTGATTGGTTTGCATGGTTCACCCCTGTATGTGATTTCAGAAAAAGTGATTCGTCAGACTTACCGGGATGCACTGTCGGCTTTTCAGACCCGTTATCCGAAGGTACAGTTTGCATGGTCCTACAAAACCAATTATCTCAATGCCATATGCCGGGTGTATCACCAGGAAGGTTCATGGGCAGAGGTGGTTTCCGGCTTTGAATATGAAAAGGCACTGAAGAACGGCGTTCCCGGTAACAAAATCATATTTAACGGTCCGGATAAGTCCAGGGAAGACCTGGAGAAGGCCATCGAACAGGGATCATTGATCCATATTGACCATTTTGACGAATTATATGAGATCTTGGATATCACGGAAAGCAAAGACCGGGTGGCAAAAGTGGCGATCCGTGTAAATATGAATACGGGTATTTATCCAGCGTGGGACCGGTTCGGGTTTAATTTCGAAAACGGGGAAGCATGGACTGCCATCAATAAAATTATGCCGGCAGAGA
>Ga0102934_1002828_pt1 | contig 11926 bp, 11 predicted proteins | sample SalPonR2_A_D1_MG_FD_78175 | JGI IMG/M metagenome (GOLD analysis project Ga0102934, IMG submission 78175) | Salt pond soil microbial communities from South San Francisco under conditions of wetland restoration - Salt Pond MetaG R2_A_D1_MG | ecosystem: Environmental > Aquatic > Marine > Intertidal...
CCCAGATCCCCGGGGGCCTGCCCGGGCTTGGCCTGGTTGAACTGCCCCAGCGCCTCCACCGCAAAGATGGCCAGGCCGATCTGAATGGCTGCCAAGGGCCGCTCTGCCACCACCTTGTTCAGGGCCTCGATGGGACGGTCTCCCGCGGAGAAGACGCCGGACGCGTCGGGGAGGGTGTAGAAGTGCTGCACGATCTGACCCAGGGCCGCCAACATGGCAACGCGCCCGTGCTTGAGCTCAGCGGCACGGTACCAGTCCAATGTCTCGGGCTTTGGGTTGTTGGTGAATCCCTGAATGATCGGGGTGCGAGGAGAGGGAACTTTAGGGGGGGGGGCGACGGAAGGGGCGGTCGCGCGAGGCTGTTCGAGGTGCATGTCTCACCAGGGGGTCGAACTCGGGGAACTCGATGTCGCTTCCGGCTAGGCCCTGTGCAGAGGAGCCCAACTTCATGGTCACGGCGCTGGGGTGGGCCGCACAGGGTGCAAAAAGATAATGAGACGCGGTAGAGAAGTTAGGAGAGCCATGGTAAGAGCGACTGAAGCATCGAGACAGATTGCCCATCTTCCACGAGAATGCCACCCTCTGCGGACAGCCAGACAATTAATGACACTGAAGGGGCATTCGCATTGCAGGTACTTACGTGCGGCTGAACGAGCGGGCGCTGGGGAGGGTGGGGGCCAGAAAAGCCTGGGTGAGGCCCAGACCGGCGAGCAAGCAAGCGGTGGTGCGCATGGCTTAAACGGTGAAGATGAGGAGGAAGGATGCCTGTAAAAACAAGTTTATAGCACAAGAAGGAATAAGAGAGCTTCATGGTGGGCCTCGTCAACACATGAGGACAAATACACCAAGCGGGCGGGGACCGGGACCATGGCTCTGCTCTTGAACGGCGCAGTCGCCTCGATTTCCAACCATCTCCTAGCTTTCGCATTACAGACGCCATTTATTCGAGATTGAGATGAACTTCTCGACACTTTAAGAGAGAGATAATATGTTTCGTAGAGGCAAAACTTCGGACCCGGCTACATGTGCCCGTGCATCGCGCCGCCAGAGTGAAGAGGTATCTTGGCAACGCCTCCACTGCTTTCGGGCTAATCACGGCACATGACAACTGACATGACAAACTGGCTCGGTGCCGTGTTCATGAACTTCCAGAATACAACTACACACGCATTCTGCACTCAAGAAGTCCTGGAGGGGAAAACGACCACAAGGACCAAGGCCAGGACATGTCCATTTCACTCGAGAGTGGGGCAGCGCGTCCGCTTTGATCGCCTCTTCATCTTGCTCGCTGGACCGCAGCCTGTGCTAGCGGGACGGCCCATACGACAGGCAGAGGGCATCCCTCGTTTCGACGGGCGTGGTCACGCGTTTCTTTGGTTTACATTGTATGAAGGAGGCTTGCGAAATGTACACTTACATCTACAGATAAAAAGCCTAGGCGCAAATTCTCCTCATTCCGTCGTCATCACGTTTCATGCCACAGCACTTCCTACTGCAGTTCCCATGCTCTCTTTCATTTCGTTCTTCATCGTGACATCCTTTACGTTTTTACGCTCTTTATTCGCAGCGGCCGCGCGCACAGAAACCTTCCATTCCTCATATTTTGCCTTATCCTGCTCGTTTCGAAACCGGAGCATGTCTGTCGCTAGAGAGGAGTTTGCCTCCGGCCCCGCACTAGTGGAGGAAAGAGCCCGATGTGAAGCTGAAGTACTTCTTTTCAAGCACGTTTGCGTCTCGCCAGCAATCGCTTCGTCCTTGCCCGCTCTTCTGGACGATAAAAGCTCCAGAGGTGAAGGCGAGGCTCCTGCAAGATGTCCGGGTCGAGGACAGGGGTTGGCCTCGTTAGGACGGGACCGCTTCTGTGCCGGGCCCGAGGATCCCAGCAACGGCAGGTGTGAGGAGGTGGAGGAAGAGGAATGGGCTGAGGACTCGCGGGACAGAGACAGACCGCGCAGCGGGGGCGCAGGCTCGCGACTTGAAAGGAGGAGATGATCCTCAGTCCCTTCCCCGTGGGCGGGGGTCGTGCCACGTGTACGGTCAGTGGACAAGTCGGACGTCGGGGCGGTGCTCGAGAGAAGGGATCGACGATTTTTTGCAGGCGTACCAACGAGATCGGCGCAGAACTCTTGCATGGAGGCGCAGACTGCTGAAAGTTCATGAGGCTGAGCGCCGCTTAGGTTGAGTAGCCGCTTCTTGTCCACCGTCATCTGGATGAGAGGAGAAGACATATACTTATTGTACTGTGTGCACGCCTTCTGAAGGGAAAATATCCTTAAAGCCAGGCACCCGGCTTACCTTCAGCTTTTTCGCTGCGAGGAAAAAAGCGGCCCCAACGTACAACGACTGTTGAGACAAGAGCCGCGCCTCACCGCCTCCACCCTGCAGCGAGGAGCGGTAGCGGTTCTGGTACTCCGCCAAAGTGCGCTCAGCCAACGGAACAGCTTGCTCGCCCCCTAAAACGAGGGCGAATTGAGGCGCGCTCCATGACGCGGTCAACTCCAAGGCGTGCTCCGCGCGTCGGAGCACGTCCCGATACGATGTCTCCTTGACCATGGACTGTTGAATAAGGGATTCGCGAGAAACAGCCACATGTCCGCACTGCCGACATGCAAGTTCGATGCACACTGCAGGCCGGCACATCTCTCCTTTGCCCAGGCCTCCGGGCTTGCACTTGATGGCAAGCCTTCGAAGCAGTTCACTCGCCTGTCTCGCGACTTCCTTTGGGAAAGCACCTCCTAGACGCTGTATCAAACCCTCGATCTCTGTGGATGCATTGTTGGCCATGACCTGTGCATGAAGAGGTGTAATTCGATGAGCGATTGAGAAGTATTCGTAAGGACGTTCGAAGTTCTCCGGAGACTCAGGACTTGGGCAGCGGTGGCACGTAAATAGGCGCCAACCTGAGGCTCGCTAGCGCAGAAATGGCGAGGAGGACGGCCAGAAATGCACGGCTTTGAAAGTGACGGCAATTTTTGCAAGTTTTTGCAAGGCCAGCCACGACCAACACATCTTACTAAACAATGGAGCCGATCCGGTTGTGTGCACTGAGCAGAGTTTGGTAAGCCCCTTTTAATTCTTCCCTTATTTGTGCCTAGAAAATGGAGCACATGCGAGCCTACGACTTCGTCAACAACAACAGCAACACGAGTACAAGCGCCAACGCCCTGAAGACTATAGCCACGGTACGTCCATTTCATCCCGTTCGTAGTATTTGTACGCCTTCTCGCAGAAAATTTAATCTGCAATGGTCTCTACTCGCGCCTTTTCTGTGACTCGCCATTCTCTCAAATTATGCGGCGGCCCTCCACACGCCCAGGCACTTGGCATCGAGACCGAAAGATTCGATGAAAGCGAGCTGGAGGGGCAGGCATTGCTGCAGGTGCATCGCCTTAGGGGTGGAATGGCCTGTGAGGATTTCCCCAGCAGGCCCGAGGCTTGCGACGTAACTTTCATCTGTACTGTTGCACGGTCCGGAATGCCTCTTGCCTCGCGAGGCCGCCTTGGAGGTCCTGCTGCTACATCGGCCGAGACCAGATGCATGGCCACCACCAGAAACGCACAGAAACGAGAGCGGAGCTTTTCGGCGTCGTCGTCCGTGAGCACGGCCACCACGGTGCCCTCGACGGACGTGGACGAGGATGAGGACACGGCGGACTCGGAGGGGGACGAGGCGCGGGTTGCCACGGCGGTGATGGAGGCGATCGAACGGACCTCGAAGGCGAAAGGGGATGCTGCTGTTGGAACAAGGCTGGGCCAGGCGGAGGGGAGCAGGCACGCCAGCGAGGAGAAGCTGCCCCTATCGTGTGCTGCGCTCTTAGCGCCACCGCGTCTACACTCGGGTGGGGCGAGCCGAGGCAGTGTGAAGCGCAAGTCTGGGGAGGAGGAAAAGAAAGAAACGAAACGGGGTTCATTCTCTGCATCGGAAGACGGGGCGCCGATGAAGGGGAGGCAAGTGGAGCGGGAGGAAGCGGGCTGGGGGGGTTCGAATGAGAGGAGTCCCGTCTCCGCGCCACCGAGCTCCAGAATGCGGAAATATCAAGCTTCTGACAGCACTTCCGGTCCAAGTGTGCGAGTTCTGTACGCAAATTCTGTCGTCCTGGCGGAGAAAAGTGCCTACTTTCAAAGGGCGTTCCGTGGAGGGGGCTTCCGGGAGACCGGCGAGCGGGAAGTGAAGCTAGATTTCCAGGATGAGGAAGGCTTTGAGGACTTTGCGCGCTTGATTCGCCTGTGTCATGGGCCCTCCTTTACCAGCGAGGTGTCGCACGCCTCGGTAGGGCTGGGGCCGGGGCCGGCGGGAGGAGAGAAGGGAGGGCCGTGTCGACGGCCTCTGGGAGGGAAGGAGCTGCTCGGACTGGCTCTGGTCTCGGACGCCTTTGAGGTTGTCGCCTGCCTGGAAGACTGCGTGGCGGCCCTCTGCGACTCTATGAGCTACAGTCTGGCCGTGGAGACCTTCAAGCGCGTGCCCGAGGGCCTGAGTGAGCACGAACACATCCGCAGGGTCCTGGAGGCTGCGAGCGCCGCGCTGGCCCGATGGATGGGGGTCATGGACTCTGGCGTCTGGTCCCGGCGGCGGCCTGACGTCTCGCGTGGTTGGAAGGACAAGTACGTACGTTATCTCCCAGACCTCCAGCCTTGCATGCAGCGGCTCCCATTGATGGCCATCGATTTTCTCCTGCGCTCGCCCGCCCTCCGGCTGCGGAGCGAGAACGACGCCTTCGCCTTCCTGTGCGCCTGGCTGAAGGGTCGGGAAGGGTGGAGCAAGGGCCAGGCCCAGCGCGCTTTCAACAGGCTGATTGGCAACCTGCGATGGCACGCCATGACCTCGGATTTTTTGGCGACGGTCGTGTCGCAGAGCAAGCTGATGTGCCAGAGCGGCCGACTGTTGGAAGTGCTGCGGAGCGCCCTCTGCTTTCGGGACTCGGGCTCGCACATTCGCCGGTACGTCGTGCACCATGCCGTGCAGCAGTATGTGGAGGAGCAGCAGGCGCAGCAAGAACAGCTGCTTGAGCCTGGAAGCATTTCGCAGGCAGGCGCGGAGGACATGGAAACGGAAGGGATGCGGGGGGCGAAGCGGGCGGCCCTCCAGGCCTACGAGAGCCGGGCTGAGGACGACGAGGACGAGCTCTACGTCTTGAAGGGCACTTTTTCTTTGGCCAAGTGCCTCGCCCTGCCCCCCGGAAAATTCATCCGTCGGTACCTGGGCGTCGTCCAGGGCCTGCCCTGCTTCCTCGACTTGGAGAGGTCCCTGCTGGAGGGCGCCTCGATGGGCACGGATGGGGGCCGTGCTGCGGGGGGGCGGGAGGGTCCAGTCCCACCGCGGAGGGAGACCCTCGGCCTCTTCTTGGGGATCTGCAATTCGGGCAACGAGCGGGGGTTGAGTGAGGGAGGGGCGGGCGCCGGTAGCAGCAGCTGTGCTAGCAAGAGTGGAGGCAGGAGTAGGCTCAGCCCGGCAGTGGTGCCGTTGGGATGCCTGGTTCGATATGACATCACTGTCGGTAGCTGTACGCGCGGTCCGAGCATTGACATCTTTGCCAACGCCAAGCAGCCTTGGGGCTACCGAGACGTGCTCTCGAAGGAATGGGGGGAAGTGGTGCGAGAGAGCAGTCCACACTTCGACCGACGAGGTCGAATGGAGGTGGTGGCCAGATTGCGATTCCTCAGGGACGGACGCGTGCTCCCCTTTTTTGAAGACGGGCAGGAAGAGGAGGACGAGGAGAGCTCTGACGATGAGGAGGAGGGCCATTTCGAGGAGGACATAAGCGAGGATGGGGGGGAAGAGACGGAGGGGGGCGAGGAGGAAGAGGAGGATTCCGATCAAGAGGAGGAAGCGTTCATGGGGGTTATTTTGGAGGGAGGGGGGCTGAGCGAAACGACATCAGGGGATGGAATTGTGGCTGAATCAGGGGTAGAAATTTCTCCGAAAGGGGGCAGCCGGCTGTCGCTCCCTTGGTCCTTGGGGGCCTGGGATGACTCGAATCAGACTAGCAGTGAGACGTGAACGATTAAAGAGTAAGCATTAAGCGAAGAAAATTATCTCTTTGGCTGAGAACAAGTACTTAAGCATATATACCCACATTGAACATCGACACGGAGAGTACGGACGGACGCGCTTCTCTGGGAAGAGGGTTGTATAGGTGGGGTCATCCCTGCAGCAGCATGACTAAAGCTCGGTGGGGGTATGAAAGACCAAGACCAATGTGCGGAATGAGGGCAGAAGAAGAGGGAACAACCGGCGAACTGTACGGAGATTCCCACACCAAGAAATGGTGAGATCGAATGTGGGGTCAATATCAGGACAAAGCCCGTCTATCTTGACCCTGCATTCACAGGGCAAGCCAAAGCAAGTAATGTCGCTCTCTGTTGTGTACTTCTCGTCTTGCTATGCTTGGGACCATTGGTTTACGTAAAGGCTTCGTTTTCGTCAGTTGCCATCGGGCTTTTTTTCGTTGAGTCTCCACCTAGCGCTCCAGCGCCTCAACGCCCAGCGCTTCTGTTGCTGCTCGTTGTGCACTTTACCTTCCATCCAAACACATCGCTCCATCCGCTTCGATTGAATGGAAAGCATCCAAGAAGTCAGACATTCGTACATGCACGCAAGCAATCGCTCTTTTACATAAATTTGTAGTTTCGCATTGCGCCGCCATTGTTGCAGGATTTCTCTCATTTCATGGGCATGGTGCTCTGCGGCAACAGCTAGACAAGCTTTGCGTATTTGTGCTTGGCGCCATGCGCTAGCGTACCATTTGTCGAACACACGTTGCTGCACGAGTAATTCATGCCGGCATGCCAAGGCGAGCTCCATGGCCCGCAACTCTCCTTGGCGACTCACTGTCTTCGCCCAGGCAAGGAGATGGCGACTTAAAAGCCTGCGGCGCCCCATTGAGGAGGTACAGACCTTGAGCTTGGCTTGCCGGGCCCAGAAACGCAAGCTCTCACGCACAAGTCGAGAATTGAAGTGCGACCTCCCCCTTCTCCATGCCTCTCTCTGACATTGCTGACAGGTCATCCATCTATGCCAGCGCTGAAGCTTGAGACCAAGGACCCTTTCATCTTGAGCTCTTGCCATGACTTTCTCCTGTGCTTTTCGCTGAAGCCTCCGTGCTACAGCTCGTTTATGCCAGGCGCGTATAGCCCGTTGAAAGCTTTTCAGCTGATGGGCGCGAGTGTAACTGTGCAGGTACCAGAGCGTCCGTGCTGCTGGAATGTGGAGCAGAGACATAGCTCGTGTCACTGCGCGAAGTCTCTGCGACTGGAACATCACTTGCTTGGCATCCGCGTGGAACTTTCGTTGCCGGGTCAACAAGCTCAGGCGCCAGAGGGCGATGGTTGCACGCCTGCGGGCGAAAACTATGTGTGCCATACGCATCGACAGAGCTTGAAATTTCATGAATCGCTTCCGGCGGAAAATGCACCTACAGGCTTTCATCAGACGCTGGCTGCTGTAAAACTTCGCAGCAAATCGCTCATTCTGCGCTAGCCAAGCTCGGACCTGAGTCCGAGCGGCCCATGTCATCATTGTCTTGCCGCAAAGAAATCTGCGCGCACGCTCGTCGTCCACCCTGGTCCTCCACTTCCGAGATTGATAGCTCTCCAAGGCAGCAATAGCCCGGTTCAACAGAAGACGCAGTTCGGGCGGTGGCCTTAGCGTGCACAATGTGGAGAGGAGGTCGGCCTTGTCCCCGATACTCTCTACCGCACCCGGGCTCCGCGTGAACGGACATGCATCGATGAGCGAACTTGAGTAGGACGTATTCAGAGGCGTCACATTAAGGGATGATGCATCGGCTGCGATAGCGCTTTGACGAAAAGGGGTCATCTTTTGTTGCCTGAGGCGTTCTCTTGCCAAGAAGTCCCAGCACGAGAGCAGACGCCGCGCGTGGAAGGCGTCTCCTTTCTGCTCAGCCATACGTGCTCGCCGGCGTCGACCCCGATATAGAAACAGATTTGCTAGCGCTAAATGGCTCATGTTGCGATCACTAAAACGCCCCGCAATCTGCAACTGGTGGTAACGCCGCCCCCGACGCTGCCAGCAGGCCAGCCACCGTCGCAGGAACCAAGCCTCTCCGACTCGGGACAGAAAGGCAGCAGGTGCAAGAGTACTACCAGGGAGACTAGAGTTAGAGCGTGAAAAGAGAGTAGACTCTCTTTTTGTGTATGTAAACGCGTCGATGCCGTTGCCGAAACTTTGGCTGAAGCTGCCTGTAATGGCTTGGCCGTGTTCCCACGCACGAAGGCACTGCCTCCGAAAAGATTGGGCAGACACGCGGCCACATAATAGTGATCGGTGAAGGCGTTCATGCGTTAACATTTTTTCTCGCTTGTAGGCGAACGCAAAGCGCGTCCTTCTGGCCCTCCCCTCACCAAAGTTGGGGCTCCAAGAACTGCTATGATGGCGATGCCTGACGCCGCTGCCAAAGCTCAGGTCCGTCACAGTGCTTGACGATGTCACCGTCGTCGATTTGGCGTCCAGAAGGGTTCGACGAGCCGTCCGTTGAGCAAGCCGAAGTCGAAATCGTTCCCATCCATTACTGAGACAGGGATTGATACCCGGGGAGTGGCAGTCACTCACATCCTCGCCACTGAAACTGTCATCAAATGGCCTTGCTGGCAATTTTGCACAAGCCTCTAAGGATTTAGGATAGGATGCGGAAACCGCAAGAGCAGACGAAATGGTCGATTCCACCGGCATCCTCTCTGCAGTTCCCAGGGAAGTGACCCGGAGGAGGTTCCGTCAAGGCTACTAACACTCGTGATGGACCAAGTGTCACAAGCATTGACACTTGTGCGGCACGCCGGAGCGACGCATTCCCCCGAGGAAAGTCAGCAAATTCCCTGCGAACATTCAGAACGATGTAAGGGTGAGCGACGTGAACGAAATACCAAACACTGCCCATAGCAAAAAAGAAAAATTACTAGCGGTGGAGACGCGAGCGAGGCGACGGCCAGGAGGTTAAAGTCTGACAAAAGCGTTCTCACATTTTTTATCTCATTTTCACGTGCCATTGATATTGCACCATGCTTCACCTCATTCCGCTGATGCAGAGTAGGAGGGACATACGGCCGCAAGCTTACAGTCCCCGCATTTGGGCGCGATAGCCCGACAAGTTTGCTGACCCAAACCCACTAGTAGAGGGTTCACCTACGGAAGAACGCGGTTGTGAGACGTAATAACGAGTTGTGATGAGTCACTTGTGCCTTTTAAGATCCTTATGTTGACAAAGACTCACTTCTTTCCAATGCTCCTTGGGCATCCAAGACTCCAGCAACTTGCGAGTCTTCTCCGGGTTTTGAGCTTTGTGGTTCTTGAAATTCCACGTGTTGGCCCATCCTAAGCGGTTGCTTCAGAGAGGAGGATAGCACGGAAACATGTGGTTGAAGAGAGGCATTATTACAAATTCAAAATCAGTCGCTCAAATCCAGGACTACCTGATGCGGTGTACGTGTGTGTCGACGCAGATCCCTACAATTTCACCCCATCCATAAGCGCCTGCAACGATGGAAGGTCGATGACATGTCTGAGATTTTGCGCCGCCTTACGTGACCAAAATGAAACTCAGAAAAGAAATGGCATGTGTCGTGTCTAACAACTCGGAAAACGTGGAACTCGTTTCCAATCTCTTCCCCATCGCATCGTATCATGGACGACCACCGAGGCAACCAGATGCACCAAGCCCGGGAGCAACCTACACACGAGAGTGGCCATCTTGGGGCCGACTCCAGGTAGCTGCATGAGTTCCTCAAAAGTGCGCGGAATATCGCCGGCGTACTGCGTCTGTTGATGGGAGGGGGACTACTGAGCGACCACGAGACCCCCAAGTGTTTGGCAAGCCACCCGGAAAGGTTAAGAATTTTGGCCACCTTTTTACCTTCAAAATCGCGCATACTTTTAAAATGTTGCCGGCCTTTGCTGTATAGAATGAAACAGGCTTGATGGCCTGTACGATACCCTCCTCTCCCAACGCCTCTAAGCCCTCGATAGTGATCCCGCACGCGTCGAACAGACGGCCCATAGCTTTCTCGTTCACGAGGTCCGTCGTTTGGCTGCTTAGCATGGAGGAGATCAAAGTTTGGAAGCGCATGTGCTCTGGAGAAGTGGCTTTCCGTCTTCCAAGCTCAGAGCATCCAAATAGGTCTACAGGAGCCGTCGCGTCTTTGCGCATCTCACGGATAATTTCGAGCTGATCGCGCCAGCGAGGGTTGGGGATGAATGGGGGGAGTGCAGCTTTTTTTGATCTCGGTGATTTGGCACCCCCTGACTTTTTACCTTCATGTCCTGTAGAGCAAGGTGCGATGTCAGGTAGTGTATTTTTCTTTTTGCCCCGGGCTACGGGCGCAGCATCTTCGGAGGGCACTGCCGTCGTAGCAGCCAAGGATTCCTCTTCAGCTGCTGCCTCGACTGACAGCAACGCTATTCCACGCGAAGAGAACCATCGTTGTCTCCGCTCTTTTCTCAAAGATTGGTGCCAACGCGTAGGCCAGGGTTTGATGGGAAGTGTGGGGGCTACATGGCGGGTTTCCACGTGGATCTTGGGAGAGAATGCAAGGCTGCGTAGCCGGAACGGAGTCGTGAGGCGCCGATGAGTCGAGCCAAGGACTCAATTTCCACGCCATCAATGCCTTTTTTGCTCACCTGCTTCGAAACATATTTATAGTGCATACTGTTGCGCCTCCAAACTTTACCAAGTTCAGTGTCGTAAAGCGCATGGAAAAGGCAGAGGGATCGACCCGGTCTGACAGACCGGGGCTCCGGGTTGCTGGCTTCTTGAGCTGGGCCTGTCACTGAGTGATATGATAGAAAGCCCAAATATCAAGGCTGAAAAGACTTGAGGACAAATTTCTACGAGGGGTAAAGCTGCCCGTCGTAACAATGTTTGTCCGTGATGGCGGCTATGGTAGAGAGCTCCCTCGCCAGGGGCACGGTGACGTCTGTCAGCGAGCAACTTGAGCCTCGAGTGTTCCGGAGGAAGGCTGGGCGGGCGAATTGAAAGGCACATTCCCACGACACACCACATTGCTCCACACAGATTTCATTCTTCAAGCTCAGTGCTACGTACATCTCGCGAGTCAGCACTCTATCAAAGCCGCAAGGAACATGCTGCGGCGCATCCTACCCGTCTGCCTCCGTCCCCTCCCAGGTTTCACACGAGCCTTTGGCACTGTGCCTGTTGACCTTCCTGAGCACCCACCGACCGTGAATGCCTCGACAGATAAGCAGCGCTACGATTGGCAGGACCCTTTGCTCTTACGAGCTCAACTGACAGAAGAGGAAGGCATGATTCAGGACATGGCCCGTGCCTACTGTCAACAGAGCCTGCAACCCCGCATCTTGCACGCAAACCGTCACGAGGAGTTCGACAGGAAGATTATGACCGAGATGGGCGAGCTAGGATTGCTGGGGCCAACAATTCGAGGCTACGGATGTTCCGGGGTAGGCTATGTAGCGTATGGCTTGATTGCCCGCGAGGTGGAGGCTGTGGACAGCGCCTATCGTTCCGCTATGAGCGTGCAGTCGTCCCTGGTGATGCACCCCATCTACACGTTCGGCACTAAGGAACAAAAAGAAAAGTATCTGCCAGGACTGGCCAAGGGCGCTCTGGTGGGCTGTTTCGGCCTGACGGAGCCCAACCACGGGTCGGATCCGGGGGGCATGGAGACGAGGGCGCGGAAGCAGCCGGACGGGGGCTACGTCCTGAGCGGCTCCAAGAACTGGATCACTAACTCCCCGATAGCCGACGTCTTCGTGGTATGGGCGAAGGACGACGAGGGCGTGATTCGGGGTTTCGTGTTGGAGAGAGGGATGAAGGGATTGACAGCGCCCAAAATCGAAGGGAAGTTCTCTCTCCGGGCCTCGACCACAGGCATGATTGTGATGGACGACGTCGAGGTGCCGGCTAGTAACCTCCTGCCACTGGCTCGTGGGTTGGGA
>Ga0102934_1002829_pt1 | contig 11922 bp, 13 predicted proteins | sample SalPonR2_A_D1_MG_FD_78175 | JGI IMG/M metagenome (GOLD analysis project Ga0102934, IMG submission 78175) | Salt pond soil microbial communities from South San Francisco under conditions of wetland restoration - Salt Pond MetaG R2_A_D1_MG | ecosystem: Environmental > Aquatic > Marine > Intertidal...
CACGCCCCCTCCCCCCTCCTGTTCAGCCACCTCGGCTGCAGCGGCCGAGGATGGTGTTGTGTTCCTCCGAGGGACTAGGTACGGCTCCATCTCTTTCAAGGCGACCGCGTACATATATAGGTTGAAACCATCCAGAGACTGGGTGAGGGGGATAGGGAGAGAGGCGGGGACAGATGGAGTGAAGAGAGGGAGACTGCGTGGCGTCAAGGGTAAAGGGGGCAGGGGAAGAGGAAGGAAAGGAGAGGGAGAGGAGGAGGATTAGGGGGAGGAACCTTGGTAGCGTGGAGGGGCGCGAGCTCATCGATCAGCGCCTGACAGGGAGGTAGAGAGGAAAAAAGAAGGAAAGAAAGGCCATGAACTTAGATGCCGGACGGGGAATGACGATCACAAATTCCTGGCGCTGCCTCCTCCTTCCCTTCCTCCATCCCTATCCCCTTCCCTTCCTCCATTCTTCCCTCCTTTTCTTCCTCCTGCTTCTCCTCCTCAGTCCCTCTCTGGTCCCCCTCGGCCCATGCTCCCACCTGCAGGTCGGTGTTGAGGACTTGACAACGATCAAGCTGGTCCGTGATTTCCATCATGCGTTCTTCTTTCGCCTTTGAGGACAGGGGAAAACGAGGGAGGGAAGGAGGGAGGGGGGGAGGGAGGGAATGTCGCAACTGTTTAGGGGGAAGGAAGCAGAGACAAAACATCCCTCCTATCGTGCCACATACTAAAGATGGCACTTCTCCGACATTCGCACAAAACGGACGAGTACAGAGAAGGAGGGAGGAGGGGAGAATGGGAGGGAGGGAGGGAGGGAGAGCGGGAGGGGGGGAAGTCGCCATCGTCAGGGGCCACTACCCTATCTACACACAGTCCCATCCATCCTCTTCACCTTCTCTCCTGCCAAATAGGAGGCGTAAGACCGTAGAAACAATTCCTCCTGATTGATCGTCCGAGCAGGGAGCGAGGCCTCTCCCTCGCCGCCCCCCTCCATCCCTCCTTCTATCCCTGCCTCCTCCTTCTCCACTTGCAAAACATGCGCGGCTCGTCTGTATTCACCGGTGTCAAAGCACGCCTTGGCCACCAGAAAAGCGTCGCTAAACTGAAAAGCGTGAAATCGAGGAGGGAGACGAGGAGGGAAGGAGGGAGGGAGGGAGGGAGGGAAAGAGGGAGGAAGGATGGAAGGTTGGTGAATTATCCGGGAGCGAGATAGTACGCTTCAGGGAGCTGTGGGGGTACACACCGCGCTAGTCCCGGGGAAAAAGGCACGTCAAGGGAAGTCTTCCCAGCCTGGCAAGCGTATCATGGTGGAGATCACACTCCATACATAACCACCTCCTCCTGGTCATGTGCGTACCTCCGCAGGGGCAGTGCCTTCGTCCTCGCCCGCCTCCTCCTCCACCCATCCCTCCCAGGCTCGGGGCCCCGAGAACATCCCTGCAGGGTGTTCCATATTGGTGGATGGTTGCCTGTGCACCAGGGATAGGAGGCGTGTACTTATCCGTCACCCTCCGTCCTTTTCCGAATACGTCTGACCTTCATTTCAGAAGTTATATACTTCTTCTCTCTCCTCTCGTACGTACCGCAGACCAGCAAGCTGCTCGGCTGCCCACTTCGCAGCTAACTTTAAACCCCGGGCACTTAAATCTGCCACAGCCGCCCGAAGTTCCAGCCTATATTACACATCATGGGTTTACAATTGGGGAGACGAAGGGCTTATGAGGAAGAAGGCATGAGCAGGAGGTAGGAAACGAAGGAAAGTGGACAGAAACAAGACGTATGGTCGCGTCATTTAGAAATCACCTGATGGTAGAGAGCGTTTGAGGACTGACGAAGATGTCTTCTTCGTCATCCCCCTCCTCGAGGTGAATAGGATGGTCAAGTACCATGACTGCGGGGAGAAAAGGTTCGATGTGGGAACCGTCGATCAATTCCAAAAATTCCACGGGTAAGGACTCACTGTGCGCCTGTGGTAAGCAATGTAATTACATCGATGGTTGTGCTGAACGAGTGTGTGTGGAGACTGTGCTTTTTCTTCGAGGCATTTTTTTTTCCTTCCAAGGGTCCTGCCGCCGCTCCCAAAAAGCGAGGAACGGCGATGACCTTCGTTCGAAAGTCGCTCGTCTTACTATTACGTTCCAAGCTTTTATGACGTAAATCATGTCACAATTTGTTCTTGTTTGAGGGTTTCACATTCTTCCATCCGATTCTATGATGCAACAATTCTAGCTCCCCTTTGCGTCCGACAAGAAAGCGGCCGCCAAAGTTGACCTTACGGGCGTCGTTCTACAACTTTCATGTTCCATGTAAAGTATCCAAAGCATTGTCCCATCATCAAGCTTTCACAATCTATCGGATTTTTGTATGTGTAAAAAGTGAAAGAAAAGTAAACATAGGATGTCGCGTATGAAGAAACTAAATGATAAACAAAAAGTCATTCGTAACTTGATAAGCTGTTCGTTTACCGCTCGAAAAAGCTGCGTAAATAGAAAGTGTTTTTGTAGAATTTTCTACTCCCGGGAAACATCTCAAAATTCATGTGTGTCCTTTATTTATCTTCCACTTTAAGCTACGCGTAATTAGAAGTGGTCATTGAGAGAAATCTTGAGAGTAAACTGTATACAATCATGTGCAGATCGGGGTGTTGACTTCCCCAAAACTCGGTTAATGCGACAATTGCCACAACACCTGGATCTCCTCTAGTAAAAGGCTTCTTCTTCCCATATTTTGATGATCATCATTACCTGTAAATTCTAGACAATTTTTTACTGAAAGATCACGTATGATCCCCCACGCTTAAAGACAATGCAGAAAAACAATGATAGCGACCAACATCTTGTCATATTTAGGAGCAAGACGTTCTGTTCTCACTTATCTCTTCTCTAAAGATGTCCTTCAGGCTTTCCTCATGAAGCTATTTCCTGCTTTAAACGCAAATTTACAATAAATCCTGCAAGCTTGGGACCATAAGTGGTGAGTCAAAGGTGTGTACACATCAGTTTCTTGACATAAATGGTTTAAAAGTAAATTTAGACAGAGCACCAGCGGAAAAGCGTCAGAAAACTTCTCTTTAACGATATCACTCTGCGTGGCCGAAGCTATCCCTGATGCGTCCTCTATCGGACTTGGTCTTTAACGGTCCCCAGAAATAGCACCCGGTCCCAGCACCCGCTACCAATTTACCATGGCGTGCGCTGCCTGATGTGATGCTTTTAATAGGGCAGCAAAAGTGCAGGGACGATCCGTGAGTGATTACTTATGCAACGATTTAGGCAAATACAATATAAAAAGCAAAAAGCAGTCGCATTAAGATACCATAGTGGGCGTTGGCTATCTATTACGCAGCTTGCTTGGGCGCAAGAATGAAAAAATGATCCGTGCACGACAAAGAAATGCCGCCAAATGGGTAAATACGTTCTTAGACCTGGGGAAACCCAAGGCACATGCAGTTTTCAAAACAATAGGACATAGACACTCTTCCGTTCTAAGCGACCCGGATATAGCTTAGCCCGGCGACACATGCCAGCTCCCAAGTTGCCGTGCGGGTCGATGCTTTAAGACCTGTTCACCATTTCTGTCGAGGATGGTCTTGGAAATAACTGGAAAAAATACTTTTGAAAAGAGCAGCTGAGGAAAAATCAAGCACGGAGCAAAGCTTTCAAAAAACGTGCCAACTCTTTTGGTCTGCCCACTTGAGAGGTGTTAAATTTAACGTCTAACGTCACGTTTTAGGTGGAACATAGGCATGGCAGTATATGTTGACTTCTAGTGGGGCCAAGGAAACAACTATGCGGGTGTGATAGCCGTTACGTCAAATGATGATGCCCTTTGTGTCTACCTGAGAGCCTGGCATGAGAAGCAGGCAATCGAAGACCATTTTGTGATAGCCCCCAAATCAGACGCACTGACGAATAAAATTCCAACACACGGTGTTGTTCAACAGGCTCAGGCTCCATGCGCTGAGAGCTCGTAAAGTCGTGGTGCTGTACATGCCGAACAGGATGTCCGTTTGAGAATCAAAATATGGGAGAAAATCCAGATCAAGGACGGATGACTAGGGCTAAGCAGCGGAGGTTACTGTGTGCACGTCTAGCTTTCTCCAGGGATATTTTTGAGGCTAGCGCGGTACGATTATAGTAGAGATATAGATGGGTCGATGGGGGAATAGAACAAGGGCACAATGGCATTTGCACCAATGTTTCGAGGAAAGGAGGATAGCGACCGTGCTGATGGACCTACTTCAGTAGTTCTCCTGTCGAGCATTTTCTCCCGTTAGGGTTATGGTTAGGATTAGGGTCAGGGCTAGGGTTAGGGTATTGAGACATGTTTTTTTCTTGCGCAAGCCTCGGATGTCTCGATGATCGTAACACCTCTCAATTGGACATCCTATCCATGGCCAATCCCGTGAATGTGTGTCATTTTCCACTTCTCAGAGTCCTGCTTCCCTGTTGTTGCATTCCGCTCATGATGCACCCCCTGAGTGCACCCACAACTACCCCGTCACCACCCAAATCCGCCCTCTTCCCTGTAGTGTGGCGCACCGCAACGGGCCACTACGCGTGCCCTGGCGCAATTTGAGGCATGGGCGGAGAGGGTCCAAAGGGTTGGAGAGCCCGCCTCCACGGGAAGAGCACGGAGGGAGGCAGCGGCGGAGGTCCAGAGACAAGGAGGAGAGGGAGTCGGACGACGCAATGCCAGCCCTCCACGGAGCCAGTCTCAGCCTCCAAGCGCACCCCTCTCCCTGGATCAAACGTCGGCTCCCTCTAGTCAGCTCCCAAAATTGTTTTGTCTGACCGCCCCCTCCGCCTCTTTTCCTGAGTTCCCTCGACCTCTTCTACTTCCTACGGTACCTCCCAAAATCCAGCCTGTCGTGGGCCCTGCTTCAATCCCTCCCTCCCTCCCCCCCTCTCCCCCTCCCTCCCCACCCGCCGGAGAAAGATCACCAGCGCCGGCAACCTTGGGATCAATGGGACCGATATGGATCATGGCGGGGGTGAGGGAGGAGGGATTGATGGAGGGAGGGAGAGAGAAATGTGATAGCGCTAAAAAAAGCTAGCTCCTTTGTCTTTGCCTTGATCCCAGGACCCCTGATGGTGTGTGCTTCCCCTCCTCCCTCTCTCACTCCCCTCAGTATGGCAGCCTTTCCATCCGCATGGTCCGTCATTGGGCGCAGATCCTCTCCCGACACGGTGCTCGGTAAGCGATTGGGGGAGGGAGGGAGGGAGGAAGGGAGGGAGGGTGAGAGGGTGGGGGTAAACATGCTCTAGCTGAGTCTTGATTCGCCTCGCTTGGTACAGGGTCCATGCCCGTTATTGGCCGGGCAAAACACGCGTGGTGATCGTGCCCAAGGGCCTGGCGCCGGGAATCCTCACGCAGGTGGACAGATAGGGAGGGAAGGAGGGAAGGAGGGAGGGAGGGTGGGAGGGCAAGAAAAAAAGAAATGGAAAGGAATGCCGTCATGAGTGTTCAGAGTCCATATCTCACCATGTCCTTTATTGCCCTCTCCCCTCTGTCCCTCGCCAAGTTGCTTTCCCCATGTGGGGATGATGTCACTTGTCTTCACCAGGCCTGGATGGAGGAAGCCGTCCGCCGGTGTCTGTCACTGGGAGGGAGGAAGCGAGGGAGGGAGGAAGGGCGGGCGGGCACGGTGGACCTGGCACTGCCGCCTTTGAATCCTTACTATTATCACGTAAATGCGTTGCCACGTCCTGAAAAAAAGATGAACGTCGCCGCGGGAAAAGAGAAACGGCGGGGGCGACAGACGACGGAAGAGGCGGAGAAGGAGGAGGAAGGAGGAGAGGGGGAAAGCGGGCTAGGCGGAAGGCACCGACAGTTGGAGACGGCGAAATGGACGTGCAGAGGTTGGTAATTTCTTTCCTCCCCCCCGTCCCTCATGCCCTTTTTGTTTTATTTCCCCCTATCCCATACCCGGATGTCTTGCAGTCTTGCGGTGTCCAAATTGTTCTTGGGAAGGAAGGAAGGTGCATGGAAATTCGTGCTTCTGCACTTCTTGGAACACTTATCTTTCGCGGTTAATTCGATGAAACAGAGGCATCGAGAGCAGGGCTTCTGAACCATAACGTGCACCTGACAGTGTTCCTGGACGAGCTGATCGCCATCTATGACATGCTTGGGGTAAAGAGAGGAAGGAGGAAGGAGGGAGGGAAGAGGGAGGGAAAAAGGGGAACCCGAAAGAAGGGAGAACTTCCGTGAGCAATGGTCTCACTCCTTTCTCTACCTGTCCCTCTACTTGTACATTGTTCCGTCCCTTTCTCTTTCCGTGCGCCATCCTTCCCTCTTCCTCCCTTTACGCACATGCAGAGCGACATCGCGGGAGGACGGTATCGCCGGGCACAATACCATCGATTTGTGCAGATCTTGCGAGGATTACCATTTGCCATCAACAAAGATAATCTGCGTAGCTTAAAAAAAAAGCGAGGTACAAAAATAAGGAAGTCATGAGGGAGGGAAAGTATAGGAAGCGAAGACATGTGGTGCCGTGTCTCAGGGAAGCAACAGTAGGAAGGAATACATGTTGAGGAATAGAAAGAGGGGGGAAGGAAGAGAAGAAAGGGTCTATCGCCAAGTGTCATGCAGATCTTGACCCTCCCCCTCCTCTCCTTCTGCTCTCCCACTTGGATCGTTTTATTCGCCCTAAGGAATTGGGTCGTCCATGCTGAAGGATATCGGGGAAATCTTGGAGTACGGTCGGCTCTCCCGGTTGGAAGCTTTGAAGGTACCGACGAGAGAGAGAAAGAGAGAGAGGAGGAGGGGAAGGGAGGGCGGAAAAAAAGTAGGCAGGACATAAAAGGCCCATATTCCAGGATGCCAGACATTTGGCTTGCATGTCCCATCCTAACTCTCCTATCCCCCCCCCTCGCTCTCTCTTCTTCTTTCCCAGCGCAGAGAGGGCGTGGAAGCTTGCCTGAGCTTCCAGAAGGTTTGGGGCGTCGGACCAGCGACGGCCAGGGCGCTCTTCACGCACGACAAGATACAGAGTATATCGGAGTTGCGGGTAACAATGGATTGAAGGAGGGAGGGAGGGAGGGAGGGAGGATGGGAGGGAGGGAAGGAGGAGGGAAGGGAAAAAGGCTGGCGGGCTTTTGACGAGGTCGTGGAAGGGACAGGCGGAAGGAGGGGATACTGCTCGCTTTTCAAGTCTGACGATGTCCCTCTGGGGTTTCCACCTTGAGCCAGGAAGAAGGAGCGATTCTTATCTTACTCCGCATGATTGTCATCGCTTTCGTATTCACTACCTTGACCTTCTACTCTCATGAGTGCTATCGGTCATTCAAATCCTTCCATTTCTCTCCAACATAACCTTTCCCCCCCACCCTTACATGTCCCCTCCGATTGATCACCTCCTCTTCCTCCACTCCACTACGCTGCTCCTCTGCTCCACCTCTGAAGGCCCGCGTGAGGTCACATCCGGGTATTTTGAACGAGAACCAGCGTGTCGGGCTCCGGTACTACGAAGAGTTTCAAGAGCGCATCCCGCGTTCGGAAGTGCGAAAAATCGAGGAGCGCGTTCGTGAGGTGAGCTCTCCCCCTTTCTCACGCCCTTCCTCCCTCCTTTCCTCTGCCTTCCCCTCCATTCGTCTCCTTCAGTAACCCCTAGCAGTTGCTGGCCTCCCGATGAAAGCTCACGCCCTTGCCTTCTCCTCCTCCCTCCTTCCGCCCTCCCCTTCCTCGCATCGTGGCTTTTTACTCTCCGCACAGGTGACGGAAGCGCTGTATCCTGGCGTGTTCATGCTGACGACCTGCGGGAGCTACAGGCGAGGCGCCAGCCATTGCGGCGACGTGGACATTCTTTTTGCGCCTATCTCGGTGGGAAAGGGGGGGGAGGGAAGGGAAGGGTGGTTCGGGACGAGATTTTTATTGCGGGCAAGGAGAAGTGAGAGAGAGGGGAACAAAGGAATGTGTAGATGGGTAGAACAGAGGGCCTCGACAACCACGACCACCTGTCGACATCTTCCCTCCACACGCTTACGATGCTCTTCAAAAATCATTTCAACCGCTGTACGAGGATGTACTCATGCAATTCTACGCACAGGAGCGTGTTCAGGCCAGAGGGTTCCTCGGTCGCCTCATCCTGCACCTGGAAAAGGAAGGCTTCCTCACGGACCACCTCACGGTAAGTTTCCCCCCTCCCCCCTTCCCTACCCTCTTCCATTCCTGCGTCCCCTATACCCCCTTCACGATCTCTTATTTGGACGTCGACACCTTTCACAGGACGCGACTAACGACAAGTCTGACTCCTATTTCGGCGTTTGTCGGCTGGGAGACGGCTACCTGCACCGTCGTCTGGATCTTAAGGTAACCGCACCGTCCCACATTCCCTCTACTCCCCGCCACCCCACTTCGTCTCTCTTCCCAGCAATCTGTTGTCTCAGTCACAAACGCATCTTTCTTTTTCGTCCAGAAAACCTTCGACGCCGCTGAAGACAACGCTTTCTCTCCCCCCTTTCCCACGCCCTCCTCCCCTTTTTTCCCCTCAAGGTGTACTCCCGCCAGCAATATCCCTTTGCCGTCCTCTACTTCACTGGCTCCGATCATTTTAATAGGTCCATGCGCTGCTGGGCCATCAAGCACAAGGGGGTAAGGGAAGGAGGGTTCGACGGAGGGAGGGGCTGAGGGGGGGAGCGAGAGTAAAGGGCGACACTCTCACATATCTTACCATGACAACAGTGGAGCCTGACCGATAAGAGCATGGGCCCTGCAGTCTGGGAAAGAGGTACTGCCGCCCCGCCCACCCCTTGGTCTTTCCGCCCCGTCTTCCCGAGCCTCCTCACCAGGCTCACGAGACCTTTCCGTACCTCCCTCCTCGAACTTTCCTCCCACCCCGCCATCTTTCCCTTTGGCGACTCTGTAGGCAAGAAGGTCGCAGACATCGGCCCTCGCATCGTCTGCACGGAAGAAAGGGAAATCTTCCACCGCCTCGGACTCGCCTACAAACGCCCTTGGGAGCGCAACACACACGATGCTGTCAGCCTGGTAACTAACCACATGCCCTTTCTTCACCTCCCTCCTTGTTCCGACCCCTGCATGCCTTCTTGCTCCCCCGTCCTCGATGTTTGAGGTTGTTCACCTTCTTCATATCAAACAGGAAGCGCTAAAGAAGGAGCATGATGAAGCGGGGGACAGTGACCGGGAAGAGACAGGGGATCGAGGGAACAAAAAGGAAGCTTGGGCGCTCTCCCCGTCTGAGATGGAGTAATGGCAGGCATTTGAGGAGCGCCAAGGATGGGAGAAGGAAGATTTTATGCTTAGGGGGAGCCGTGACGCCGGACTGCAGGGAAAACCTTGCAGGGAAAACCTTATTAAGAGGGGTTAGTGATGGTTGTTATCGAAGACAAGGCGAAGGAAGGCATACCGATGAGGCCCCCGAATATCAACGATGAGCCTCCACACTTACGTGGATTACTTCACAGATTGTATAGGAACTAAAAAGATTGATTCTTCATATCATGTGCTTAGCTTTACAGTCTCGGATTGCTTAGATGTTGCGTACAAATCTGGTCCCCAGACTGTGGCTCCTTCTGTTGTACACTAAGGGTCAATTCACGAATCATCCGGTCAATGTCCGTACTAAAGGAAATAAACTTCTTGGAGGGAGAATAAATTTGACCAATCGATGAACCATCCATTGCACGTCCGACCTCCTGGTGGGGGTAAAGATATTTCTCTCGATATGGGCCCTCTTTAATTTCGGCGATGTGGCACGGCAGATTCGTACTTTTCAAGTTGTCCACCCATAGCCTCCATGAGGTGCTCAGTTCTATTATTTGTTAGCTTCGTAATGTTATAAAATGGTAGTGGGCGTGAAAGTGACGGAGAATTCAAGGCTTTCCATTTTATTTTTTTATGTGATTGGGTCGGTGGGCTCAAGCAACGGCTCGGCTCGCCAAGAGATGCCCTAACTAACGCCTTAAGTAAAAGGGAGAAAAAGGAATAATATTTCGATGTCTGTCAACATGAAGCATCGGGGGTCCTTAAAACTCATGATTCGTTGTGATGCTTGCGAAAAGTCGACTCAGTAGCGCGCCTTGATTAGTATAAGCGTTTCTATGTTTCCTTGACGACGTCAACTTTGAAGCAACGGCTCGCCGCTGGCTACGCTTGGACTCGCCAAGGGCTATCCCCAAGCTGCATGTAAATGCTTTATCTGTGCGTCCCAATTTCGCCAATACTAAGCCGCGGACGTGCAATGCTATGTACTTGCTGGAAGGATACCGTGCAATTGGTCCTTCTTACTCCACTTTCCTAGCAGCTGTGAAAATGCGCTCTTGACACTCGGCAGTACATATGTTAAGGGAGGAGGAGCACCTTGGACCCATGGCGCAGAAAGTCACGCAATATTCTGACCCTGCGCGCTCTAAAATTGTGCCACCTATGGACCAAGTACAAATAATCTGTATCGTATGCACATAGTAGGACACAATACAATAGAATAGACAAGTTTATTCTTTTTTTGCCGACATGTGGTTCGTAAGATATGGGGCAATTAAGGAGGTGATTCTTCTGCCTTTTCCGAGCTCTCCCTGTCCACTTGAGAAGTCATTGAGAAAATACACGCTGTAAGCTTATGTGATGCCTCCAAGCGTAAACTTTCCCGTAATGAGAGCTGCTTCGAGGAACATGCTGTTGTCAGGGACTTGAAGGCGGGGGCATGTGCATATAAAGGGACAAGCACAGAGCGACAGTATCACTTAGGTGTCTGATTGACACATCCGAACCCGACAGAATGCAAGTCACACGTTCATTGGTTTCATCTCTCCTTACAAATCCATACCAAACAGACTTCATTATGGTCCACGAATCAAGAAGTAATTCCGTAGCAAGGAAAAGAGGCCTTGGTATGTCACCGCACCGGCTTACCACCTCCTTAATCCCCCTCGGCGTCCTTCCTCCCGCCCTTCTCCTCGCTCTCCTCCTCAGCCCCACCTCCACTGTCGATGCTACCCTGTACTGGGGAAGAAGGGGCACTGGGGTCCATGCTCCTGCCCCGAGTACCTCCATTCCACCGGCATCCCCCCGCTCCCACCCCCGCGGTCCCACGCATCATCTCGCCAGCGCCACGGCGCATTTCCGCCTGCGTCCTGAAGAGGAGGACGAGGCGAAGGAAGGGAAGGAGACTACGCGCGAAGAAGGAGAGGGAGGGAGCGACTGCACCTACGCAAGTTTTCGGGCGCAAATCCGTAGGGAAGTGGAGGAAGAGAGCCGTTTAGAGGAAGAGCGGGAATTGGCTCGTGCACGGACCTCTTACGCCTTCCACCTGGCGGAGGAGCGGCGACGGACGGGCACAGGGTCGGAAAGCAAAGAAAAAGGACGGAGGGCGGGCGGGGAGATGGGTGGGGTGCGAGCCTGGGTTCGGAAAAGGTCTGGCCCCGAGGGCCGGAGGAGCAGCAGGAAGAGCGTCTTTATGGACCGAGAATCCCGCCGGGCTCACTCGTACGGTCGAAGCGGGCAGGCCGCCGCCGCTTCCGTCGCCAGTGAAGAAGGTGTGCTCGAGCGCCAAGGGCGAGAATTGCCCTCTTTCCCGCCCTCTTCCTCCGCCCCCTCCCCCCTCGACCGCAGTCCAGGCACGGAGATGGTGGAGGGCCGCGTCACGGAGGAAGGGAGGGAGGAAGGGAGGGAGGAAGGGAGGGAGGTCGGGGATGAGGCACCGGCAAATACCACCACAGCCGGTGCCGGTGCCGGTGCGCGCCAGAGCGTGATCCACCTCCAGGTTCACAAGGAGCTGCACCATCAGCAGGAGATGCTCTACGTAGACTGTGCGATCAACCACCGGTAGGGAGGAGGGAGGAGGGCGGGGGAGAGAGGGACGGCCTGGCAGGCCAGGCGAGGGAGAGGGTGTTGCACGGAGGCTTGGCTGTCATTCACGTCTCTTTCCCCCTCCTGCTCCCCTCCCTCCCTCCCTCCCTCCCTCCCTCCGCCCCA
>Ga0102934_1002830_pt1 | contig 11922 bp, 20 predicted proteins | sample SalPonR2_A_D1_MG_FD_78175 | JGI IMG/M metagenome (GOLD analysis project Ga0102934, IMG submission 78175) | Salt pond soil microbial communities from South San Francisco under conditions of wetland restoration - Salt Pond MetaG R2_A_D1_MG | ecosystem: Environmental > Aquatic > Marine > Intertidal...
CCCTTCGACCGGTTGCCCTCCCTCCCTCCCTCCCTCCCTCCATCCATCCATCCATCCCTCTCCAGGCCTGGCTGTACGGGACCGTGATGTGCACGGTCACAGGCATCTCCTGCATCGCCTTTGTCCTCTCCACCATGCCACGCTTCAACTACACGCCGTCCCAGTGCTCCCGGCCCATATGCCGACCGTCCGATCCGGGCGCGGAGTGCGATCGGGTCATCTGTTACCCGAGGGTGGGTGGGAGGGCGAGAGAGGGCAGGTTGTAGGGCGCAAGGGAGGGCGGGGAAGAGGGAGGCTTTGGAAAGGAGAAGAAATCCCCCCCTTCCCACGTCGGAACATGACCCCTTTACAGTTCCTCGTTTTCTTTCCTCCCCTCCCCCCTTTCAGCCCCACCATTATTTGATTCAGACCGAGCTCGTCACGCTCATCCTCTTCATCTTCGACTACCTTGTGCGTCTTATCACCGTCCACGCGGTGCCGCAGCGCCTCATCTATTGGGACGGACGACGCATCAACGAAGACCACAGCGTACGGCCTCCCTCCCCCCCTACCTGCCGTCCATCTTTCAACCCTTCTTTTCCGTCACTGTCTGTTATCAGTTGTAATGAGTGAGCTTCCACACAAACCTGGAATCTAATCGTAATCTTCCATCCCGCCTTCAACATATCCTTACCCTCTTTCCCGTGCGATTTCCCCCTTTTTCTCGGGCCTCAATGCGGATCCAGCCACTCCGTCGATAAAATTTTCCATTGCTTACTTACTGCCTCTGCTTCCCTCCCTCCCTCTTTCCGTCCTTAGCGTGGGGTGGCTCAACCCTCCCCCCTGGAGAAAACCTTCCGATACGCCGTCCACGCCGACCAGGTCATCGACCTCCTGGTCATCCTCCCCTACCTTCTCAATTACGTCATTTCCACCATGAACATCATGCATTGGCGGCTGTTGCGGATCACCAGGTAGGAAGGGAAGGAGAAAGGGAAGGAGGAAGGGGTATGGAAAGAGGGAGGAAAGGAGCAATAGAGAAGCAGACGAAGGGAGGGAGTCAACAGAGGTTTGGCTCCAGAGAAAGAGTGGGTAACTAGAGACGATGTAGAGAGAACAAATAAATGAAAGAGCTCATAGATTTCACATATTTCACATGATCTCTTACTACGATCGAGCAGGGTCTTGCGGGTACTGAAGCTAAGCCGTTATTTCGATGGAGGAGAGCTCGTGTGGAATACACTCAAGTAAGGGCTCGGGGGGGAGGAAAGGCGGTTCCACAGGAAGTGGGAGGAGGAAGAACTTTGAGCAGTCGTCGTGGACCACCTGCCCTTAAAAGTCATTAGGAAACTACTGTGTCTTTCGTCTTTTTCCTCTTTTTCCCTCCTTTACTTACCTTCTCCTCCCCTCTCCCTCCCCAGGAATTCGGGCCCATCGCTCATGCTGCTGACGCTCTTTACTATTGTCTTGACCTTTATCATGGGTGCTTTGGTAAGTGCGGGAGGGAGAAAGGGGGAGGGAGAGGAAGGGAATTCGGGAGGCAGGGGTGGTGGTGGGGGGTGGAGACAAAGAAAAGAGTGATGGAGGCAATGGGGAGATTGATCGCTCAAGATTGTGTATGTCTGGTCCTCTCTCTCCTACTCGTGTCATCCCTGCTTGCTTCCTCTCAGGCCTTCTATTATGAAGGTGGCATATTTAAGGTGACGGCAGATCATCCTGAAGGAGCTTTCTTCCGGCGGGCGCTTGAAGGAGGGGAAGAGGTAGGCAGGGAGGAAAAGGGGGGCGGGGGAGCAAAGAAGAGGGAAGAGATATCTTTCATCGCTCACTCTGTGGATAACGTCAGTTTCACCCGACCGTTTAGCGTCCTTTGGGTTCTCATTCATGTTTAATTCTCTAGTTCGATGCTTTATCGTCTGCCAGCCTCCCGGTGTCTTTCTTCTTCTTCCTCTCCCCCAGGCTTTCCTCCACCGCTCCCTCTGTTGACCTTCTCTCACCTCTCTTTCTTCTGTAGGTATCACCGTTCACTTCGGTGCCAGTCTCCGCCTACTGGGTGATCATTACCGCGACTACTGTCGGCTACGGAGGTTAGATTCCCTTTCTCCGCTTCTCTTTCGGCTCCACTGACTCTCCCTCCACCACGGCTATCCCATCACGATCCCCGTCATCCCTCTCCTTCTATACATGAGCCTGACCGCCCTCTCGCCTTTCCTCTTTCCTGCACTCGCCCCAGACCTCCATCCCACCTCAGGGCCTGGGCGATTTGTCGCGGCGGCATCCGCGTACTGCGGTATCGTCTTCCTTTCCCTACCCATCGCCATAGTCGTCAAGCAGGTTGCTTTCTTTCGGTTCCGCTGTGTCCGCTTGTGCTTGTCCGGCCCCACCCTCGTTTCTTCCTTTCTCTTTCAAATGGTGCCATAGGATCACGATATCCACCTCCATTCTCGTCCCTCCCTGACACAACAGTTCAATATTGCTTACGACAAGGACGCAGATGACAAGGCTGTCGAGGAGCAGCTTAAGAAGGAGGAAGAAGAAAAACGTACGGAAGTAGGAGAGGCAGCAGGCTGAAAAGGCTTTAGATCGAAATCTACTCCATGATAATTTGAAATCTACTCCATGATAATTTGAAATCTACTCCATGATAAATACTATTTCATGTGTATTTTCCCATTGGCATTGATGTTTTCTCCGCTGTAACAATCTTTCCTTACCGAACGCAAAACATAACTTAATGTCGAATGCTAGAAAAAGCGGGAGAAGAACCTACAGCTTTGTCGGCAGCGGAGGCCAAATGGAAACGTAAACACGTCAGAAAGCTGACGGAGATGAGGGAATTTATTCGGATGCAAATGGAAGAGGTACGACGGGTGGGTGCGAAAAGAACCACGGGTAGGACGCCTCAATGGGTAGGAGTTGCAGTTAAAGCTTTTCTAGCACACTTGAGTGCCAAAATCTCACTTTAAATTATTTTGTTTAAAAAAATTCATACATTGTCGCATATTTCGAGCAGGCCACTCCGATTTTCGAGACGATGTGGGAGGAGTTTGTGGCGAAGCATTTAATGGAGCGATTGCAGGACCACGAAGGAGAAATGCCCAGGCAAAGGGGAAGTCGGTCGGTCTAGGACATGCGCAAAGGCGTGGACGATAAAGAGGGGGGGCTAAATTGTAGTAAATCGCATGAATTATGAGAGGCTTGTGCATTTTGCATGTGATAGTGGTCTTCACAGACACGAGTTTCAGGCGTCGAGCAATACTTGGAATCTAGATCTTTATATATTCGTGAATAAAAAGGTGCATACTTGGAATCTAGATCTTTATATATTCGTGAATAAAAAGGTGCATGTGCGTGCACAACGACGAGCAACCAAAACCAAGCTTTGGAACGCCATCATCGTATCACCACTTAGATCTTTCATTTATGTTGCCATGAGAACTTTCATTCAACGACAACTCCCTTTCTGAGTCGAAATTCTTTGAAGTGTAAGAGAGATATCGAATTAAAAATCATCAGTCAGTGCCTAAGAGATCATACGGACCTAACTTTGAAAGATCACACCAGGACACCGAAGATTTGACGAGAAGAGGAAGTCATGGGAATCGAACAATTGTAGTGCTACAAAAATCGCCAAGCAATTCAAATTTTCAAATTTTGGCTGTGTGCCATTGAAATGCGACCACTTCAAATACCTTCTCTATCTTCGAGCCGCTCATTCAATCATATAATAAGACACCGGTCCGTATTCGGTCTGAATCTACGTCTTTTGCATCAGGCTCGGGTAATTAATGCCTTCGGCATCTCCACATGGGAAGCCTTCTGTGCCCAGGCTTCTTGAGCCTGCGGCACGGCGCAGCAGCATCATATGGCTTTTCATCCTTCTTCTTCTTGGTTGCCCTCTTAGCCGTGGGCTTTGCGCGAAAAAGTCGAGCATGGAAGTCAACAGAATAAGAAGACGGACACGTGAAACTCAGCCCACTGTCCGAGATGAGCTTTCTTCCACACCCTCCCATTCGACATACTGGCCTCCTTCCCCTTCGTTCCCTAACTCCTTCTTCTTGATGAGAACCTCTTCCCATTTTCCATATTTCTCTTCTAATTGGTCATCATTTTCATCCTGGCTCTGGCCTGATGGCTGGAGCTGGACCGTAAATACCAAAAGTCGCGCGTCCTCTCGAAATACGACGGTGGCCCCAACATCCTCCTCTACGACATCTGGCGCTGACGAAGGCAAAATAGATTACGGGGCCTATGTGCGCGAGCATGGCGTGGTGAGTGACGTAGGGAGAAGATGGATTGCCCGAAAAAGATTACAGGTGGAAAAGACGACTGACTTGCCCTTTCTACAACACACCTCTTCACTTAGGTACCTCAAGGTGGAGAGAATCCTGCTTGCCCCATCCAGAGAAGCATGGACGCAGACGGCATTCTTTGCACTGTGAGCGCTTCATGGGTTGCTCGTAAGTCAATGAGGTGCTGGACTTGAAGGGGACAAGATGCATGGCCAGAAAGTTGAAGCTTTTGGCCTGTTTTTTGGGCGCGATCGCCTCCACTCGATCTCTCTCCTGTCATTTCCGTCTGTACCCGCAGTCTTTCCGACCCTAAAGTATTTCCTTTGTGTATGTCATTGTATCACCACCAACAAGACCCATTTATGTCGGACGAAGAGGTACTCCCACATTCCCCTGGATAACATGCCTTTCCATCGTGTACATCCCACTTCCATCTCAGTGACTCTCCCTACTATCTTTTCCCATCGGACAGTCACACGGACGGTCCCCCCTCAGCTCAGACGTGGGAGTGCGGCCAAGCCTCCTCTCAATCCTCAAAATCGCTTTCCTGAGCAATTTGTCGACCTTCGCCCCCTCCCACGGACCGTCTCGGCCCACATTTCCGACCCCGAACGGGGCACTTATTATTTCCTCTATCGCTCCCTTTTAAATTTCTATGGGGTCCTGTTCCTATGGGAAACAGGCGAGGTGGAGGGAAGAAACGGGCAGTACGAGATGGCCCTGCCGGCGGAGTGGACGCAACAACGCTTGTACCCCCTGCGTGGAGGAGAACAAGAAGGGCAGCCGGCGGTGGAAATGGGAGGCGGAGGGGACGCGGGGCTCATGGAAGAGGCGCCGCTGATGATGAGCTTTGTGCGCAATGCCACAGGGGATGAGGAGGGAGGTGTGGGCACAAGAAGGAGGGTGGGATGGCCGTGGATGGGAAGGGATGAATCACGGGGACGGGAAGGATCGCTCATTTGTGGGTCATGGATTTTTCAGTGAGTGCTCGCGAGGCTGACGTGCTTTTCGTTTTCCCCGCCCCTCCTCCTTTCTTCCTAAATTCCAGCCACCCTCCTCTTGCTGATCCGTGGCACCGTTTATTCGAGCGAATGGGATCTGGACTTTCAGTATAAATATGCTGCCAGGGAAGAGGTAGCGCGTTATTTTCCTTCAGAGAAAGAAGAAAAGGAGGGACAAAGGGAGGAAGGGAAGGAAGAAGAGCAGATCCATTACGGATTTTTCCAGGCATTCGCCCGCCTGGCCGGTCCTGCGGTCCACGATGAAATGCGCGAGTTGGTCTCCAAGAGAAAAATAAAGGCGGGAGGGAGGGAGGGGGGGAAGGAGGGATTGAGCCGAGTGCTTATCACTGGCCATTCACTGGGAGGGGCAGTGGCGGCGTTATTGGCTTTGTATGCTGCGGAAACATACCCGGATTTACGTGTCGACGTGGTGACCTTTGGCGCCCCCAACGTGGGAAACGCTGCCTTTGGCCGGCGGTTCAATTCCGCTGTGAACAATCGGCATGTGAGGAAATGGAAAGGGGAGAGAGGGAGATGAGGACGGATTAAAATGGGCCTCGGGTCGCAGGAATATGAATACCGATGCAGGAAAACTCTTTGCTTCTTTATACAGGTCACGTTCACTGGCAGCGGGGCGGAGGGCGAGGCTTACTTTGTTGGAGATTGGATCAGCCAGGTAAGAGGGATGACAGGGAAACTATGGAGGTAGTCAGGGTCAAGATAAAAAGAGAAATTCGTGGCATTAGGGAATGTCGCTATCGTCCTGGCGGGAGGGAGACATTTCTTCGAAATCTATCGCTTCCATTTTCCCTTCTTTCCTTCCCCGCGCGCTCAGTTTCCTTCCTATCCTTTCAATACCTTTTCCCTTTATTTGAACGCTCTTTACTAGGTTCCGTGCGGCATAATCAATGCCTGTGACGACTTTAAAGCCAGTTCAGATCAGATGGGGGGACGCGACAATGGAAATCCTATACCTACACACGGCATTTTTAATTATACCGCAGGTAGGAAGCGAGGTTCTTGATGATACCCGTGAGGGAAAGGAGAAACATCCAACAGGGAAAACGCTGCATTTGGGGGGGCATTGGGTGCTTTTCAAGCATGCATACCGACGCTCCATTTATCTTCCGACGGCAGTGGGCGGGACGGTTCCTTTTACGGCGAACGACTTGGGCCCCGCGGCGCCTCAGTGGCGGGCTCGGAGCGACCTCTCCGGCTATCGGTACGTTGTTGGCTCACGTCGAAAGGGATGGCAAAGGGAAAACAAGAAAGAAAATGAGGCGTAGTATCTTGCCAGAAAAACGTCCTTGTCCTGAGGGATTTGTTTTCCTTCCGCAATACAGGTACAGCCCTATTGCCTGCCATGTGTGCAGCTACTTGTGCTTCACAGCCCCTGTAGTTGGCGATGAGGAGGACAGATGCCAGTTCACTTTAGACTGGAACACGACTGCCAAGATGCAAGATCGATGTCCTCATTGGATGTAGTGGGTGTAAGAAACGAGTTGTTTGTGAGGTCTGAGGGGGATGGGGGATACCTTGCTGGGCGAGAAAGGAAGAATAAGTTGTTTGAGGGGGCCGGAAACAGGTTAGTGAGGGTTATTGATGGGAAGGACAGCGCTTAGCAGGCAAATAATTAAGTTGTTTTTTCATGTTTGATTACTCGGAAGGAAAGCGTTAGAGGATTGACGTAAATGCGAGGAGTCGTAGGCGTCGGGAGATGATACTTTGACTCTACAGATATTAACACACAAGCAATCAAGCAATAAATAAAGGCAGGAGAAAGATACCAATTTTGGAGTACACAAGGATGGGTGATGATAATTTTGCCTTCTCTGTGGGATTGGAAAAACGAGGTAGAATGGATGGGCCGCTCGAAGATATATAGCCGGTTTAGACGGGGTTATAGGCTTTTCCTGTCCTGTGACAGGACTTGATGCAACAAGAAAAGGATCATTGATTCGTGGTGATAACGACCACTGACGTAATAGCGTGCTTAAAGTAGCAATCAGCCTTCCTGAAATGTACGCGAACTTCATTTGCGTTGACCGATCACTTCTTTGACCCCAAAGTCTCGTTTTTCGTAATGCAAAGAATGGGGCCGAGTAGCGCGAAAAATTGGAAGCACATGGGACCGTCATCCATTGTCACATTACCATGTGGTACATGTTCTGCGTGTCCATGATGCATCGCAATAATTCTCATCACGTGAAGGACTTTAAAGTCCTGAAATTAGCGTCCACCAGTGCAATTTCCTTGCGATAATCTCGAGTCCAAGCTTTTCAGTGGTCAAGCTCCCCCCCGCGCGCCCCCTATAGGCGATAGCGTATCCCCTCGAAGCAGAACAACGAAATATTCACCGACCTCAAAACACGGACATCCCCGCCCGTGCACATGTCCTCAAAGAAAGCATTTCATTTGCAAAAGTCAATAAAATGGCAATCAAACGAAGTATCCGAACCCGATTCCTGGGTTTTGGGTATAATTTCGTCATCGGGGCGGGAGGCAATTCTTTATTCCAATTCGGGTTCTCAAACCCCCCTCCCGATATTTGCGGGACAGCCCGTCTAATTGTTTGTTTCGACCATGCCTGACTCACGGTATGAAAAGACGCATTTTTGTTTTATCTGCATGGAACAAAAATTGTACGACTTATCGCCTATATCGTCAATTTTATAGAAATCGCGATGTAGGCGTCACTGGATGAAATCCCTCAGATATCTACGTTGAATCCGGGGTCCCGCAGTATGAGACGTCTGGGAACAGCACGGGAATAGATGATTTCATTTCATGAGCCCACTTTCTAATAAGAATTGATATTTTTAATATATCGGCACACAGGAATACGACGTCCAATCCGATTTTTCCAATTTGCACGAGGATTGCACAGTTTTCTCAGGCAATACTGTCTGGCGGCCCGTCTACTTCGGAAATAGGAGGGGAGAGGTGATCAGTGTCGTCCAAATAAATCAAGGGAGTATACTGACATTCATGATGTGTTGAATATTTGGAGGTCCATCTGGATGATTGGGAGCACGAAACAAGGGAACCAAAATTCTGATTTCACCGGCCGCTCTGTGCGAGGAACAAAGGGCCACCCCATCCGCCCATGAATCTTTCAGAGGAAATGGAAGGGTGCTCAGAGACAAGAATAGAGTTGGGTGAATACAAGGATGGGTTTGAAAATAGACAAGATCATAGAGTATGGGAGGAGAGGGCGCTGGAACTGCCATCAACACCCTCAGCTCGGGAAGAAGACGTGGGGGGAGGGAAGCATGCGGCAGCGGAGGTCGAGATGGAGGATGCGAAAGGAGGACGAGAGCGTGAGGATGCAGTATCTGCGAGGTCAATAAGGAGTCAAAGATGGCAAAGACATGCCGTTACGGTATGGGAAGGAGAGGGCGGGGGGCGGCGGAAAGGAGGGAACGAGGGAGGGTGGGTGGTAAGAAGGAAGGGAGGAAGGAATACCTCTCCTGTGTCCCGATTACCCCTCTGTCCTTCACTCGGTTAAATTCCTCTCGATTCTCTTACCCTGTTCCTTGCCATTCCGGTCCCTAGACGCTTGAATGGACGATTGAGGCTCTGAAGACTTCCTCCTCCTCCTCCTCCTACCTCTCCTCCTCCTTCGCCCCCTCCGCATCCTCTGCGAGCATATGGCAGTACACCCGCCGGGCCATAAAGTATCCGTTTCAGTGTCTGGCTTCCAAGGAGAATGAGAGATTTGGCCTCAAGAAGGAGGCGAAGGGAATCGACCTCGAGGGGGGGGGTATACGGAAGGAGAGGGTAAGTTGCGCTCTCTTTCTGCCTCTTTTTTCTTCCAGACCACGCATCCTCTTTTCGCCTACTTACTACGCCGTCGTGCTCGCACTCTTTCTTTCTGTGCATGGCCGACCTCATTTTCCCTCCGACGTCTTCCTTGTCGCCCTTTCCTCCTGTTTCCTCTCCCCCGTCTTCCCCTCCTTCTCTCCCTCCCTCGCGCCCTCCCTCCCTCCCTCAGTCGAAGCGGCGGCTAGGAACGCGGACGACGTTGCTGCAAGGTATTGCGGGAAAGACACAGTCGGGAGAGTTCACGGCCGTCATGGGTCCTAGTGGTAAGAACTGAGGGAGGGAGGGAGGAAGGGAGGGAGGGAGGGAGGAGGGAAAGTGATTCGGCGACCGCGTGCGTGGAGCATTCAGAGAGGGTCGTAACACCTCTTGCGCTCTCCCCCCCCCCAACTTGGTCTTTCCTCCCTTTTCTTCCCTCTTCAGGCGCAGGCAAGACCAGCTTCCTCCAGTGCGTCTCCCTCCGCCTGCGTCGCTTCCAGGGCGCGCTTCGGTTGAATGGCAGGAGTCCCGGCCCCTCTTACTTCACGACGGCGGCCTTCGTAGAGCAGGACGAGATGATGTTTGGGTTTATGACAGTCCGGTGCGTGGCTCGAGGAGGAGGGAGGGAAGGGGGGAGGGAGGGAGGGAGGGAGGGAGGGAGGGAGGGAGGGCGGGAGAGGGGTCGGTGTGTCCTCGGCTCAGTGTGCGGTCTGTATTGCTTTCGGTCTTGTCTACCCTTTTCCCTGTCCTCTTCTTTCCCTCTATCCCTTCCTCCTTTCTATTCCCTTTCAATACCTTTTCATTCTTACCCCCTCCCTCCCTCTCACCCTCCCTTCCTTCCTCCCTCCCTCCCTCCCTGCCTCCCTGCAGCGAGCACCTGGAGTATCACGCGCTGGCGCGCATGGGGGGAAAGCACAGGCATGCAGAGGCAAAGGAGAGGGTGACGGAGGTAGTGGAGCAGCTGGGTCTGACCAAAGCGGTCGACACGGTGATTGGAGGAACCAGCCCTTTGTTCTCGGTCACGGTAGGGAGGGAGGGAGGGAGGGAGGGAGAGGGGGAAAGAAATGACTTGTCTTGCATCGTTTATCTGCATTCGCTTGTGGTGTGCTGTCGGAGGGCTGCATCCTGGAAGTCCGTGACTTTCCTCCTCCCCTCTCTCACTCCGCCACCTTCCCCCCTTCCTCCCTCCCTCTCTCACTCTGCTACCCTCTCCTTTCCTCCCTCCCTCTTCCTTCCGTCCCTTTTCCCCTTCCTCCCTTATTCAGGGTATATCGGGGGGGGAACGAAAACGGTTGAACGTCGCCACAGAGCTGTTGACCTACCCCTCCATCCTCCTACTGGATGAGCCCACCAGCGGCTTGGACAGGTGAGGGGCCGCGAGGATGTTCTGCGTCTCTCACATCGGGGGCCAGGGCCCTGCCTTGTCCTCTATTGGATGCTCATTCGGAGCGTCTTCCTTGATTCTATGTGCCGTGGGATGCGTCCTTTTCTTGGTGTAGTCTGCTTGGCTCTTCGTTGCTTTCTAGCCTTCCTTTCCCAAGCGTGTGGGCGGATCGGGCGAGGCTTCGGGCATCATTCTCATCGGCCAACACTCTTTTCCCTCCCTTTCTCCCTCCCTCCCTCCCTCCCTCCCCCAGTGTGATTGCCGACAGCGTCATCACCTCCCTCCGCGACCTGGCTGCCGCCCGAGGGGTCATCGTCCTCGCCACCCTCCACTCCCCTTCCTCGGACGCGGTAGGTGTTGGGGGGGGAGGGGGGGGAAGGGCGGTCGTCGCCACATGGGCCCAAGTCGCCCCATTCAGTGCCGCGAAAGCGGGACGGGGAGGGATGTGTGGAGGGGGTGGGTGCATGCTTTTTATTACGGTCCGGAGGCGCCGGCATGGCGGTTGGGAGGGAAACGGGGGAAAAAAGATGTCCTGCGTGCGAGAAGAGTCCACCGACGGAAACGGCGAAGCCTTCGACGTGGACTGGACTTATTATTCAACCCGCCAATCTGGTGCCTATGCGTTTCGCATTCCCTTTCTCCCTCCCTCCCTCCCTCCCTTTCTCCCTCCCTCCCTCCCCAGGCCCGCGCCTTCTCAAACCTCCTCCTCCTCACCCCCGACGGCCGCCAGGCTTTCTACGGGCCCATGCAAGAGGCTGTCCCTTTCTTCGCCGCCCTCGGGTACGGTCTCCCCCGTTGCCCCGCCGTCCCTCCCTCCCTCCACCGGCTCCTCCCTCCCGTCTGGTTGGCTGGTTGGTATCTTGTGGATTCTCCTCACGTGTTCACCCTCCCTCTCTCCCTCCCTCCACCCTCCCTCCCCTAGCCACACCCTCCCACCCGCCTGCAATCCCTGTGACTTCTTCCTGGAGCTGGTCTCCTCCGCTACCTCCGCCCGCTTCTCCTTCCCTGCCTCCTCGTCCGCTACCCCTACCTCGCCCACGACGCGCCGGTCCACAGACGCGTCGACCTTCACCACCTCCTTCACCACTGCCTCCTCCTCCTCCTACAGTGCCGCCTCTGCATTCCCTCCCCCTCGCCAGTCCGGACCCGAGGCCAGGAGGATGGAGGAGAGGGGAGAGGAGGAAAGAGGGGGTGGGGAGGGAAGCAGCTACCTCCCTGGGCCCACGGAGACGGTGCCCTCCTCCCCCTCCCTCTCCACCTCCTCGTCCTCCTCCTCCTTCACGCAGTCTGCCCCCAGTCCGGCCTCGCCGGCGCGGCGTCGGCTTCGAAGGACGAGGGAGGAGGAGGAGGGGGAGGAGGGGTGGAGGGAAGGAGGGAGGGACGGGGGGAAGGGGGGGGCGAGCTGTGGGAGGGAAGGAGGGGAGAGGCGAGGCTGGGAGGATGATGACGGTGGGTAGGAGGGAGGGAG
>Ga0102934_1002832_pt1 | contig 11917 bp, 9 predicted proteins | sample SalPonR2_A_D1_MG_FD_78175 | JGI IMG/M metagenome (GOLD analysis project Ga0102934, IMG submission 78175) | Salt pond soil microbial communities from South San Francisco under conditions of wetland restoration - Salt Pond MetaG R2_A_D1_MG | ecosystem: Environmental > Aquatic > Marine > Intertidal...
ATTTCTGTCCAGCCCAACCGCTCACCTGCCGCAATACGCCGGAACCCGCTGACAATTCGATATGCGGATGCGTTGGCCGGCGATAAAATAGGCGGGTTGATGAATCCAATCGCTTGAATGGATGCGGCGAGCTGCGGATCGGATGGCGACGTTGAGATTTTGTAAGTCTCATCTGTCTGATCGATCCGGTCAAGGCGGACAGCGGCGAGGCTAAAATTCATATGTTTTCCCGACAAGGGAATTAAGAGCATCCATATATTTTTGTCGGGTATTTTCAATGACCTCCTCCGGGAGGGTCGGGGCGGGCGGCGTCTTGTCCCAGTCAAGGGAAAGCAGGTAGTCTCTTAAATACTGCTTATCATAGCTCGGTTGGGGACCGCCGGGCTGATAGCTCGCCTTTGGCCAGAATCTCGAAGAATCGGGGGTCAACACTTCATCGATCAGGAGTAGTTGATCGCCGTCGTAGCCGAATTCGAATTTCGTATCAGCGATGATGATATCTTTTTCCTCGGCGATGGCCGCCCCTTTTTGATAAATGGAAAGGCTCAGATCGCGAATGTGCTCCGCCGTCTGCTGGCCAATCAAGTCGACCACGGCTTCAAATGTGATATTGATATCATGTTCCCCGGACTCCGCTTTGGTGGAAGGGGTAAAAATCGGTTCAGGCAGGGGATCCGATTCCTTGAGGCCCGCCGGCAGATTAATGCCGCAAATTTCTCCGGTTTTCTGGTAGGCTTTCCATCCGGATCCGGAAATATAGCCCCGGACAACGCATTCCACGGGCAGCGGCTCGGTTTTTTTAACCAGCATGCTTCGATCTTTTAAAGCCTCCTTGTAAGGGTGGCAGGTCTCCGGATAGGCATCCACATCACTGGTTATAACGTGATTGGGGACAAGTGCCGCCATTATATCAAACCAGAAAAGCGAGATGCGGTTTAGTATTTTCCCCTTATCCGGGACTGGATTGGGCATGACCACATCAAATGCAGAAATACGATCCGTGGCCACCATCAGCAGCTGATTGCCTAAGTCATAGATATCCCGGACTTTTCCCTGTCGCGTCAACTCAAGATTCGAAAAATCCGTCTGAAATATCGCCTGTCCCATAAAAACGTGTTTTTCCCCCTATTGTAAATTTTCAGGCATTTAAATGCCGGCTATGTCGTGTACTGTTTGTGGAATTCGTTAATATAGCGTTTCAAGATGGTGTATGCTTCCGGCGGCACTTCAAGGAATTCAATACCGGACTCGAACTTATTTTCCTTGCCGCGGTTGCAGTAAACCACTTTGCCCCGAATATCGACGAGATCATCTTCCATGCCGATGGAGAGCAGCACCACATATTTGCTCTCGATCGGTTCATGAGTTTCCAACTGGAGACCGGTTTCGCTGATATTCAGGGTCCGGCCCATCCCCTGCATCCATTCCTTGCCATCTGAATCCAGACATACATAGGAAATTAGATTCAGGGAGTCATAACGCTCATGTCGTCTTTTATTCTCTGTCATTTGATACCCCTCGCCTTATTAGTCTGATAATAGTTATCCCCTCACGGCCCTTAAATCTCTATCCTATATCTAAAATTTAATTATAAAAAAATAATTTGCACATCGCTGATGCGCTATTGATCGGTCTGCCCCACGTTCATCGTGTTAAAAAACCGCCGGGTTGTCACCGATATCGAGGTGGCGGTATGTTGAATCAAATTCTTAAATGTTTGACTCATCCGATAAAATTCCTCTCTCACCGGTTTCAAATCAAGAGGCGCGTATTCAAAATCCGGAGAGACGTATAGGGAAGCGGAATGCGGTTCATGGGATGTATTTAAAAAGGGTATATGCCCGATAATGTCATTCGGTCCGAGTTGGCACAATTCGATAAAGCTTTTATTTGAATGGCGAACGACAACGGCCTGTCCGTTCTGTATCTGATAGACCGCATCGTCCTGGTTCTGGTAGTTAAATGCTTGGAAATCCTCGCCCCGGTTTTTGGCTTGCGCGCCATTGAGTATGGCCTTGGCAGAGTTTGTGGTAATCTGCCGCAGACGGTTATCCAATGAGGCCAGGATTAACTGGAAGACCGGGGACAACTCGGAAAATTCCTTAAATAACAGGTCATAGTCCATTACCCCTAACTGGACCTCCGTGACTGCTACAACGGTGGCACTTCGCTGCAGGCTACCCTTTCGCATAAATGAGCCAATACTGCCGATAAACGCCCCATCGGAAAGACGGTTGATAGGGACACGGCCCTCCGGCAGCAGTCGAATCACCTCCACTTTACCCTGCAGTACGACCCAGAACCAGTTACCGTATTTTTCCTGGTAAACAATCTCTTTGCCCGCAGGGAATTCCTCTTCATCCACGACATATATATAGTCTACCAGGGGGCCCTTAATAACCGGCAGGCCGGAGTCTTCATCCGATTCAGCACCGGCTTTCGTTTTCTCTTCACCCTCGCCGATGATTTCTATTTCTCCATCATCCACCATTCGCAAGGCATCCAGAATAATTTCCATGCGGCTTTTCTTAATGATCCGTTCGCAGGTCACAGGTTCGTCGATGAACTCATAATCTGCGTCAATCCATCCAAAAAGCCGATTCAACGCATCAAGCCCATTGTATTCACCCGCCTCTGCATTCACCGGATTGCCGTCGATGATATAGATGCGGCCAGGATGGGCCAATCGGTCAGTTGTCAATTTCAATATACCGGTACTGGCGTTACCGCCTAGCAATTGGAGCAACTCGCCCAATCCGATAAATTTAAGGCTTCCTTTTAGAACGATATTGGATTCCATGATTACTTACCTTGCGCCCATTGAAATTCTTTCTGCAAATGCTGCAGGGTTAACTTCATAACCCGGGACAGCGTATTGCCGACGCCTTCACCGGTCAAGGCACTGGCGGTAAAACTTGGCACCTTCAATTGCCGGTTCAGCTCATGATCCATCTTTTCAACCGACATCAACGGGAATCCCTGTTCTTCCAAATCCCGTTTATTATACTGAAGTACCAGGGGAATTCGTCTGATATCAATTCCCATTTTTTTAAGACTCTGATGAAGGTCTTTCAGGGAGAGCATATTTTTTTCTCTTCGCACTTTAAGGGAGTCTGCCACAAAAATCACCCCGTCCACCCCCTTTAGGACCAATTCCCGGGTCGCGCGATATTGAACCTGCCCGGGCACCGTATATAGCTGGGCTTTTATTTCACATCCTTTAATTTTGCCGAGCCCAAGCGGCAGAAAATCGAAAAACAACGTACGGTCGCCATGCGTGTCAATTGAAATCATTTTGCCTGCGACCTGCTTGGTATAATTGTTATGGATAAATTCCAAATTGGTGGTCTTGCCGCTACGCCCGGGTCCGTAATAAACAATCTTGGCTTGGATTTCCCGGCTTTTAAGATTCAGTACCGCCATAAGTAATATGATCTCCGGCCTGTGGATTTAACAATATTGTCATCATGTCCAATGGCATCTATGTTTGAATGCTAAGAATTTTTATTTCCAGACTGTAATCGCCTTTTTTCGGTCCGGCGTTGATAGTTACCTTTGAAGAAACATAGCCGATTCCGGAAAATATCGCCATGGGCGAATAGAATATCATCCCATTGAGTTGATCCCCAACGCTTAGGCCTTCGATAAGTTTTTGGTCTTTTTTGGGGACCAGCATCTTCAGGTATTTGCCCGCCTGAAAGCTGACTTCCAGCTCAACCGCCTCACCCTTTCGCGGCCCCCTGGGCAGATTAAACCGGGTGGAATTGATATCCAGAATTTCTTCATCATCCACCTGGGACTCCGGCTCGAGGTCCTTCTGAATTTTATCACGTGAAATCCTGGCATCAAGGCCGCTTTTCTGAACAAGCTCCTCAAAATAGGCGCGGACACTGTTGACTTCACTAAGCGTCAATACATTTCCGGACATCCACTGTTTTACCCGGCCCAGGGCTTTATCGACCTCATTCTGTTGCAGCCAGCACCAGACAATGTTTTTGGCCGCATCCAGCCGCAACGAATCATAAGAAAGCAGGCGGGTCAATTCCTCTATGGCCTGATCATACTGTCCGAATTTCGCAAGGGCGACCGCGCCGGCCAATGATGAGGAACCCTTGGCCTCGGGGTCATCCTCAGTAATCATTTCCTTGATAACAGATCGCGCGTCCTCAGAGACCTTCGGTGGGTTTGGGGTTGCAAACTCGGTCTCCATTTTGGCATAGAGTAAATCGATTTTATCGGCGATTTTTTTCAGCAGGCTGTCTTTGTTTTTAATGTTTTGGGTGGATTCAATTAGCGTCTGGACGTTTTTATAGGCATCCAGGGCCTCATTTAATAGCCCTTGGGACTTATATAGTTCCGCTTCCTTAATTAAAGACTTGACTTTTTCCCCAAAATTCATTTTTGCCCTAAGCCGGAATCCGTTATCTAGAAAAATGAAGTCTCAATAGGCATGGCATATCCGTTTGACTTTCCGCCAGATGGAATAAAGCCAACACCTAAATTGAGCGTTTCAAATTTTTAAAAAGTAAATTTTCTTATTCTTTTTAAGAAGTTGAAGCATTTTTCAGTTTAAAAATTTGGAACCCTCCGGGATTTCCAATTTCACCGCATCTACTGCGGCAAACTTGAAAATCGCTCAATTTAGGCAATAATATCTGCTTGATAATTGTTAATTAGATTATCCTCATTTAAACGGTTTCTCAAGAAAATTCTTAATCTATCAGCATTTCCAATTGGAGACAAGGCACACGGACAATGATTCTGCGGCAAAAATGGAGAATCGCACCGCAAATATCGGCGTTTAATAGAGGCCGCGTGATCATCCAGCATTGCAAGCGTTTCGATCAACTATAAATTCGCCAATTCTTTACCCTTAACCATAGTTATTGTCAAGGGATTAAAGAAAAAATTGAATAAATCTGGAATGATATAGTCATGCCCGGTCATGTATTTTTTATTGACACAGTTTTGCATTACTCATAGCTTATAAGAATTGATTCAGATTGAAGAATATATCTTTTCACGTCTTAGAAAGAGGAGTCGGCCATGGATAAAAAGGTAACCGTTGTCGGTGCGGGAAATGTCGGCGCAACCACAGCCCAGCGGCTTGCTGAAAAGGAATTGTGCGATGTGGTGCTGATTGATGTGGCGGAAGGCCTGCCCCAGGGAAAGGCCCTGGATCTTCGGGAGGCCGCGCCCATAGAAAAACATGATGCCGTCATTGAGGGCAGCAACGGCTATGAAGCGTCTGCCGGATCTGACATTGTGATCATCACCGCGGGCATTCCCCGGAAACCCGGGATGAGCCGGGATGATCTGTTAAAAACCAATACCAACATTATGAAATCGGTTGCCACTGAGGCGGCCAAACATTCACCGGACAGCATCCTGATCATCGTCAGCAACCCCCTGGATGCCATGTGCCACGTGGCCATGGAAACCAGCGGTTTTTCCAGACAGCGCGTTATGGGGATGGCCGGCGTGCTGGATTCAGCCCGGTTCAGAACCTTTATCGCCATGGAACTAAACGTTTCGGTGGAAAATACCCATGCCTTTGTTTTGGGTGGCCATGGCGACACCATGGTTCCCCTGCCCAGGTTTTCGACGGTTGCCGGTATTCCCATCACGGAATTGCTTTCCAAGGAGCGGATTGAGGCATTGGTGGATAGGACCCGGAAAGGAGGCGGGGAAATCGTCAGCCTCTTAAAAACCGGAAGCGCCTTTTATGCGCCCGCCTCAGCGGCCGCCGAAATGGCTGAAGCCATTTTAAAGGACAAAAAGAAGATTCTCCCCTGTGCCGCCTATCTTGAGGGCGAATACGGGATCTCGGATATTTTCATGGGTGTACCGGCTAAACTCGGCACCCGTGGCATTGAAGATATTATTAAAATACAGCTGACTGAGGCAGAAAAAACCGATCTGAACAGCTCAGCCGAGGCGGTCCGGAATCTTATGGCCGAGATCCGGCAGCTGACATAATTTGTAACGGTTAACCTCTGACTTAGTCGGCATTCAGAGTTTTTTGAATATTTTCGGCTGCCCGGCGATTCATGCCGGGCAGACCGGCAAGCTCTTCCACAGAGGCGGCCTTAATTTTCTGAATGCTCTTGAAATGTTTGAGCAGCACCGCCTTGCGTTTCTCCCCGATGCCTTGAATCCCGTCCAGGCGCGAACGTAAGGCCGTCTTGGTCCGCTTCTGCCGGTGATAGGTAATGGCATAGCGATGCGCCTCATCCCGGATCCGCTGAATAAAATACAATACGTCCCTATGGGCAGTTAAATTGAGCGGGTTTCGGCGGCCGGGGACATAGACTTTATCACTGGTCTCCCCCCTGTCCGGGTCCGCCTTGGCAATGCCGATGGCCGGAAATTCCTGGAGAAGCCCCAGTTTATCCAGCACGGAGACGGCGATATTTAACTGGCCCTTGCCGCCGTCAATCACCAAAAGGTCCGGTAAGACATCTGTGGCGGTATGGCCTGGAGCGAATCGCCGTTCCAGCACTTCCCTCATGCAGGCGTAATCATCGGCCTGATCCACATTCCGGATGATATAGCGCCGGTATTCGGATTTATTCGGCACCCCGTCCTCGTAGACCACTATGCCGGCCACCAGTTCCTGTCCGGAAATTCCGGAATTGTCCACACATTCAATCCGCCTGGGAGAGCGCTCCAGCCGAAGCTCCTGCCGCAGGCCTTCCAGCAGGGATTGATTGGCCATTTCGGCCTCGATCCGCTGGGAAAGTCGGGTTCGCGCGTTTTCTTCGGCCATGCGGATCAGCCGGACCTTATCCCCGCGTTTCGGATGGTGAAGACCGACTTTTTTGCCTTTTTTTTGGGAAAGCCATTCTTCGTATAAGGATTTATCCTCATGCTCGCAGGGAATTAGAATTTCTTTGGGAAAATCTGATGCATCTTCATAGTGCTGTTTCAGGAAGGCGCCGATAATTTCGGGATCAGTGGCCGTGTCTTCATCTACCCGAAAATCCTTCGCCCCCTGCATAAACCCGTTTCTAACGAACATAACCCAAAGCAGGGTGTATGGCGGATCGCTGGCCATGCCGATGACATCCCGATCCACGAAATCAGTGGTTACTGCCACCTGTTTTTCAAAAGTTTTTTCTATGGCAAACAGCTTATCCCTGAGCTGGGCGGCTTTTTCATATTCCTGACGCTCAGCGGCTGCCGCCATTTCGAGTCTGATCTTGGCGGGTAATTCCGAGGTGCGGCCGTTTAGAAACATGCGCACCTCATTAACGATATCATGGTATGCCGACCGACTCACCGGTTTGCAGCAGGGCGCCAGGCAAAGTCCCATCTGGTAATACAGGCAGGGCCGGCTCCTGAGCTTGACCCGGGTGGCCGTGCATTTCCTGAGCCGAAAGGTTTTATGGATAAGCTTTAGGGTCTGACGGACTGCACTGGCGGAGGCGAACGGGCCGAAATACACCGCCCCGTCGTTTCGAATCTTTCGAACCACCTGAAGACAGGGATAATCGCTTTTCATATCCAGCCGCAGGGACGGATACCGCTTATCATCCTTTAAAATAACATTATAGCGGGGCCGGTGTTTTTTGATCAGGTTGGATTCTAATATCAGGGCCTCTTTTTCGGAACTGGTCTGGATGGTTTCAAAACTAGCGATCTGCTCTACCAGCACGCCGGTTTTGATATCGGTGTGCTGGCTGCCGCTAAAATAAGAAGCCAAACGGTTTTTGAGATTTGCGGCTTTGCCTACATAGATAATCCGCTGCTGGGCATTTTTCATGATGTAGACGCCCGGGCCCGAGGGCGCGGCAGCCGCTTTGTCTTTAAGGGAAGATGTCATGACGGATAATTTCTCGTCGGTTACGGACTTGCTTCAAAATCAAAAACCATCAGCTTTTTCAGGCCATTGACTTGATCCCTGAGCTTGGCCGCTTTTTCAAACTCCAGATCCTTAGCCGCCTGATGCATTTCCTTTTCCAGCCGCTTGATTTTGACCTCCAGATTGTCACGCGAGGTATAATCCGTGAGCGATTCTGCCACTTGCTCTCCCGCATGCCCGGCCGGCTGATGATAAATGTGTTCAAACCCGGAGGCGATTTTTTTATCAATGGTGGCCGGTGTAATGGCGTGTTTTTCATTGTACGCGGTCTGAATCTCCCGGCGGCGGTTGGTCTCATTCGTCGCATTTTTCATGGATTCAGTGATCACGTCCGCATACATCAGTACCGTGCCGTTCACATTGCGCGCCGCCCGCCCGCAGGTCTGAATGAGGGAACGGGTGGAACGCAGAAATCCCTCTTTGTCTGCATCCAGAATTGCCACCATTGAAACTTCAGGGATATCCAGCCCCTCCCTCAGCAGGTTGATGCCCACGAGCACGTCAAACTCGCCCAAGCGAAGATCCTGGATAATGTCAATGCGCTCCAGGGTTTTGATATCCGAATGCAGATATTTGACCCGAATCCCAAGGTCAGCATAGTATTCGGTCAGATCCTCGGCCATGCGCTTGGTCAGGGTCGTCACCAGCACCCGCTCATTTCGCTCGATTCGTTGACGGATTTCATCCAGCAAATCATCCACCTGGTTGGCGGCGGGTTTGAATTCGATGGCCGGATCCACCAGCCCGGTGGGCCGAACGATCTGCTCGACCACCGCATTGCCGCTGTTTTCCATTTCATAATGGGCCGGCGTAGCGGAGACATATATTACCTGAGAGACGCGGGCGTTGAATTCGTCAAACCGCATCGGCCGGTTATCCAAGGCCGAAGGCAAGCGGAAGGCATAATCCACAAGGGTCTGTTTCCGCGACCGGTCGCCTTTATACATGCCGCCTATTTGGGGAATTGTGATGTGGCTTTCATCAATAAACACCAAAAAATCGTTCGGAAAATAATCCAGGAGGGTCGGCGGCGGCTCTCCGGCGGAGCGGCCGGTAATTTGGCGGGAATAGTTCTCAATGCCATTACAATAGCCGAGCTCATGGATCATCTCAATGTCAAAATTCGTCCGTTCCTCGATGCGCTGGGCTTCAATATATTTCCCGTTATCCAGAAAATGCTTGATCCGATCCTTAAGCTCCGCCTTAATCGCTTCGATGACCCGTTTGCGGGTGCGCTGTCGGGTCACATAATGGCTGGCCGGGAAAATGGTCACCCGGTCCAGGGAGAGTAAAGTATTGCCGGTCAGCGGATCGATTTCCGCCATGGCATCGATTTCATCACCGAAGAATTCGATCCGGATGGCGACCTCGTCCTCATGCGCCGGAAAAATTTCGACCCGATCACCGCGCACCCGGAACACGCCCCGGTAAAAATCCGTGTCATTTCTTTCATATTGAATATTTACCAGATCAGAAAGGATCTGATCCCTTGATATTTCAGCGCCCACGTCAAGATCGAGCCGCATGGCCAGGTAATCCTCAGGCGCACCCAACCCGTAAATGCAGGAGACGCTTGCCACGACAATGACATCGCGCCTGGACAAAACCGATCGCGTAGCGGAATGGCGCATCTTGTCGATCATCTCATTGATGGAGGAATCCTTCTGGATATAGGTGTCGCTTACCGGAATATAGGCCTCCGGCTGGTAATAGTCGTAATAGCTGACAAAATACTCAACCGGGTTTTCCGGAAAAAACGCCCGGAACTCATTGTACAGCTGCGCGGCCAGGGTCTTGTTGGGGGCAATCACCAGTGTCGGCTTGCCCACGCGCTCAATCACATTGGCCATGGTAAAGGTTTTTCCCGATCCGGTTACCCCCAGCATGACCTGATGGCCCCTGCCCTGGCGCACGCCTTTTGATAACACGTCAATCGCTTTGGGCTGGTCCCCTTTGGGCACCATTTCGGTTTGCAGTTTAAAATGTGTCATATGGATCAAATATAAATCAGGATATGGAAATGCAAACCCGGTTGACCGGGTAAACCATAAAAAAAACGGGATGCTTGATGGGCTTACTTGGCATAGCGCCAGATGGTGCCGTCCGGGCGATCCTCCAGTTGGATATGCATTTCCTTGAGCTGGTCGCGGATGCGGTCAGCGGTTTGAAAATCTTTGGCCTTGCGGGCGGCTTCCCGATCTTTGACCAGTTTCTCAATGGTCTCAACATCGACGGACGCATGCTCCAATACGGCTTCCCGCTGTTTTTCAAAATACTGGGCCGGGATTTCCGCAAGGAGCCCCAGTACATTGCCGATGTTCAGCATTTCCCGGCATATGGCCAGGATTTTTTCCTGCGCGGCGCTATTTGCGGGGGATTCATCCAGCAGGCGGTTGGCCTGCCGGACGGCATCGAAGAGCACGCCCATGCCTTGGGCGGTATTAAAATCATCATCCATGGCATGGCAGAAAGACTGCCAGAATTCGGTACCATTGGTTTCGGCTTCAGCACCGGGGTCGGCAGTTGCCGGCAGTTCGCCGAAGGTTGATTCAATCCGCTCCAACAGGGTGTAGATTTTATCCAAGGCGTTTGAGGCTTCTTTGATAGCCTGATCCGTAAAATCCACCGGTGAACGGTAGTGGTTGGAAAGCAGGAAAAGCCGCACGGACTCCGGATGGTAGGTTTTCAAAATGTCTTTAATCATCAGGAAATTTCCCAATGACTTGGACATTTTTTCACTGTTGATATTCACAAACCCGTTATGAATCCAGTATTTGACAAACGATTTTCCATAGGCCGCCTCTGATTGGGCGATTTCATTCTCATGATGGGGAAAGATCAAGTCCTTGCCGCCGCCGTGAATATCAAAGCTTTTTCCCAGATAATCCGCACTCATCGCTGAGCATTCGATATGCCAACCCGGCCGGCCATTGCCCCACGGGCTTTCCCACGCCGGCTCATTAGGTTTGGAGGCCTTCCAGAGGACAAAATCCATGGGGTTGCGCTTCTGTTTATCAATCTCCACCCTCGCGCCGGCTTCCATTTCAGATAGCTTGCGGCCGGACAGTTTGCCGTAGGAGTCAAATTTTTCCACCGCAAAAAACACATTCCCGCCCGCCTCATAGGCATAATCCTTTTCGATCAGGCGTTTGACCACCGCAATGATCTGGTCAATATGCCCGGTGGCCCTGGGCTCAAAGTCCGGCCGTTTAACATTTAATGCGTCCATGTCCGCATGAAATTCAGCGATATATTTTTCTGACAGGTCAGCGGTTGAAATCCCCAGTTCATTGGCCCGGTTGATAATTTTATCATCCACATCGGTAAAATTCCGGGCATAGGTGACCTGATAGCCCCGGAGCTGAAGATATCGGTAGATAACGTCAAAAACCACGATGGATCGGGCATGCCCGATGTGACAGGAGTCATAAACGGTCGGGCCGCAGACATACATGCGCACGCGGCCGGGGGTTATGGGTTCAAAGGATTCCTTTTGCCGGGTCAGGGTATTGTAAACGCGGATTGTCATTAAAAATGTTTGCTCCTTGATACGATATATTAATATAAATGTTCTCTCATACCGATTGCCAACCAGTTTTGTCAATCAATCAACGCCACGCACATGGCGGCAATCCCTTCTCCTCTGCCGATAAAGCCCAGGCCTTCCGTGGTGGTGGCCTTGATATTGATCCGATCGACAGGGATGTTTAGTGCCGCTGCGAGCTGCTCCCGCATCGCCGCTTTGTAGGGACTGAGCCTGGGCGCCTGGGCGAAGAGGGTGGCATCCATATTGATAATTGCCTGATGATGCGAATAAATAATCTGCCAGACGGCTTTAAGCAAATTTAGGCTATCGGCATTTTTATACTGGGGATCGGTATCCGGGAAATGCTCCCCGATATCCCCCATGCCGGCCGCCCCCAGCAATGCGTCACATACGGCATGTACCAGCACATCCGCATCTGAATGGCCGGTAAGTCCCCTATCAAATGGGATCTGAACACCACCGAGAATCAAGGGCCGATCTTCGGCAAACGCGTGAATATCATAGCC
>Ga0102934_1002834_pt1 | contig 11916 bp, 16 predicted proteins | sample SalPonR2_A_D1_MG_FD_78175 | JGI IMG/M metagenome (GOLD analysis project Ga0102934, IMG submission 78175) | Salt pond soil microbial communities from South San Francisco under conditions of wetland restoration - Salt Pond MetaG R2_A_D1_MG | ecosystem: Environmental > Aquatic > Marine > Intertidal...
CCTGTAGCAGAGATGGAGGAAGAGCTGGAGCATGCCATTGGACCAAGTCGCCTCGCGAAAGATGCGAAGGGCCAGGCTGTCGTTGTTGCGGCTCGAGCAGATTTTGATCGCGTAGAGTCTGTCATCTTCCTCTTTTTCCCGCACACCGCCCCTCGGTCCCCCTTTTCCAGCCTCTTTCCCCTCGAAAATCATCTCACCAATCTCCACCCCCATCCCTCCGAGAGCCCTGTCTCCGGACAAAGCTGGGTCTTCGGCAACGGTCGGCGGATCCTTTACAGTCTGAGAAACCAAGAAGGAGCCGTTCATCTCCCGACTGCTCGGTGCCCAAGGGGTGGGGCCCCGGGCAAGCTCCTCCAAGGCGGGGGGCGTGGAGGTCAGCGTCTGATCCGTACGCGACGCCTTCTCCGCCCCCTCGCCTCTCTTCTTCCTCCGCTCCTTCGCTATCTTTCCCCGACCGGTTTTTCCTCCCTCATCCCCTCCCAATGGAACGAAAAATTTGTCTATGTAGAAGCCCCACATCCCCTCCAAGAGCGTGTACTGCCCCTCCTCCACGTCGGGGTTCGCCTCCTTAAGGAGCGCCAGCCACTCGCCCGCCCGTCGGCCAGTGGACCGGAGGCGCTCGGCGAAAGGCAACACCTTCTTGTAGAACACGTAAACGGCGTCCTTGTAAAAGTTCTTCTCCGACTGCTCTTGCCATGTGAAGAAATTGGGCGCGATCAGCTGTCGCCTCCGTGCGTAGGCCTTGCGGGTGGACGGGGTGTGCCTGGGCGGCCTTGGGGAGGGACCGGGGGAGGTGCCAGAGCAGGGAGGGGGAGCAGGGGGGGAGGAACCGAGGCTTTCCGACACAAGTGCCCCGTCTCCATCGGTCGGGCCCGTCGTGGCAGCCCCCTCGTCTTGTCCACCGGGTGGTGTCCTCCTCCCCCTTCCCGCCGGGGCAAGATCTATCGACTCAGGGCCCCGCCCGCCACACTCTGCACTCCTCAGACCACCCTCCACTGTCGCCGGCTCGGTTCCCCAGACCAGACGAGGAGCCACGTCGGCCTCCCCTTCTCTCTCTGAGCTCACCCCCTTCAGGGTGGCATGCGAAAGTGAGCTCCAGCCCTGCTTTACCGCCTTCGCCCCTCCCTCTCTCCCCGCCCCTTTCCTTTCCTTTTCACCCGCTGCCTCCTCCCTGGGCGACGGCCCCGCCTGTCCGTCCTCGCGCTGGCTTGAACCTGCCCTGAGACCGAGGACCCTGTCCTGCAGCGGCGGGGGCGCCAGCAGGGGAGCCACGCCCACTCCCTCATCGCGCAGGCCCGCCGCAAATATCTGTGCTGGAGGGCGTGCTGTAAACTTAGCACGAGATGCCATGGGAGGGCTGTAAGACCACTCCGTAAGGGGGGCCGAAACCTCGGACACGGGAGGGTCTTCGCTCTCTCCCAGCCTCCCCGACCACTCTTCAGGCGCCGCGTCTTCTTCCCCCTCTCCTTGCACTCTACTGGTCTTGTGATCCATTTCCCCGACCGCTCCGACCCCTCCCGCGGTCAGCCCACGCGAACTAGCGTGGAAGGCGAAGTGCGGAGCGTGCCCGGGGGGCGAGAGGAAGGGCGGGCATGGCGGGGACTGCCCCACGGGCGCCTGCAACGAAGAAGGAGGATGCATCAATTGGTGCTGGTCTGGTGTATGACCATCCGGCTCGCGCGCCTGTTCGTCCTCCAAGGTTGCCAAGAGGAGCATCGCCAGGTGGGCATCGTCTTCGACCGGGCTCTCCATGTCGTCGTGATGGTTGGGTTCCTGCGTGTACATGCCCGCATGCCTTCCCGCACCGCCGCCTCCTGCCTGGTTAGCCCCATCCTCTCGGCGTCCGTCCGGAGGGTCCATCACGACCATGCAACTCACGTCCAGCCCCTCCTCCGCTCCTTCGTCGCCGAGAAGGCGGGACTGGTGCATAAGGAGGTTGGGGTGGCTGGAATGGTGGAGATGCTGGAGATGGAGGAGGGCATGGGGAGGCTGATGGACAGAAACGTTGTCACACTGGCCGTCACTATGAGCTTGCCTTCCTGCTAGTCGAATTCCAGCAGTGCCGGCGCCACAATCAACGGCCCGACGGTCCTCATTGGCAAGGGGGAGAATGCCCTCCATGGCCTGCCGCGTAAGCATACGAATCATGGCAATAAGTGTTCGTCCAGAAAGCAGTATTGATCTGTCCTGCTGCATATTTCATGTAGGTTGCGACGCATCGTCAATGCCGCCCTTAACTCAAGTTTTAGGTACGCATAGACACGCATTACAGGTATTTCCCGCACCATCTCATGTATGAGAGCTACAGACCCAAAATCAATGAAAAGATCATCTATATACTCAGAAAATTGCAAGGTTAAAATAGAATTTTCAGAGAAGGGGGGATGAACGCCACATAGTAGAAGTAGCCAAGGCATTAAAAAATAAAGCAACGTCGACGTGCACTCCTTTGGAACGAGTTATCCATCATCACCACACGTCCGCGACGCTCTGTGTTGCTGGCAGTTGACGACACAAAGGAACCCCAGACACGAAAGAGGGAGAAAATACCTCCCAACTTGCAACGCGCAAGAAGAGACCACGCAGACTGCGGACATGCACATATCCGGTATCTAGAAAGGGCATATTCAGTCCTCTCGCCAAGGACTCGAGAGAAGCTTGTCTTGCGTCCGTCTCTCTCCTCGATTTTATCTCCTCGTTTTATCCCAGCATGCCTTTACTCTTCATCGGGGTATCTCTCCGACATTCTAGGTCATCGAGATTGTACGCATCAGCCAAACAACATGAGGCAGAAATGCATTGGAGCCGCCGAGCTTCCCATGGCAAAGCGCGTGCTCCGACTACTAGTTGTTGAGGGCATCGTTGGATGTGCGCGTTCCACCATACTAAGATTTTTTTATTCAAGCAGTGTAAAAATCAAGCGACGAGTAACCTCAAAATGTGATCGTTTTCTAATCAATATTTCTATCGCTTATCTGACTTTCAAGACCACCGATATCATGATCTCTTACGTCGTAAATCATATACAGTACACAAATGATAGGGCATTATGGACTACTCTCAAGGCTTGAGCGTGTCTATATGTGTCAAAGCATGAATTTCCAAAAGTACGGCTTTCCATTCTCTTGGTCAAATTCACAGCTATATCACTCCATTTCCTTATTTCTACGGACCCTTTGTTTCCCTCGGTCTCTCTTTATCTGGGCAGTTTACTGCGCTGTTTCGGGCCCCGCCAGGAAATAGAAGCCGCCGATAGGAGTGAGACCATTTGCAATGGCAAAGGCTCGAGTATCGAATGCGTCACGACCTTTGGGGACCGCGGGGTTGATCCCCGCCTTTTGCTCGAAGAGGATGAAGGTGTAACGGTGATTGCCAGCAGGAGGAGCGGGTTGCCCGTACGGCTGAAGGACTTGACCTGCGGCGGGGACTGCCTTCTCGCCAGGCACATTTACGACAATCCAGTGGAGCCATTGCCATGCACTTTGCTGGGGGCCTCGTAAGGTCTTGATGTCAAGGACACCGGGATCCGTCATCACTAGTGTATAGAGCTGTTGTAAAGGAATATGAGAAGAAGCAATTTTTAAGGAGAGTACACCTGTCCATCTGTCATCACAAAAACTCCCTTTGAGCGGCTGCTTGCCATGTGAGACCCTTTGCGTCATGACTCAGGTTCCTCGGTCTTACCTTTTGAGGATCAGTGTCCATGAAGGTGACCGAGGGAGGATCAGCGGCCTCGGAGGGGAGGATCTGCTCCCCCATTTCCAAGGGGGCCTGCTTGCCGTATTGCACCCTCAGCGTAGCTGTAGGGTCGAAGTTGCTGATTACATCCGGAATTATATGCGCTGTCTTAAGGGATTCCAAGGATGCGGCAGCGGGAGTGGCAGGAGCTGCTAAGGCACTCGGGACTGTACAGACGTGAGGAAGGAATGACAATACAATAATGTGAGACTGGGGTGAGAGCATATAGAGTTTATGATTCTTTACAAATCAATATTGTCCATATAAATTGGCCTGCTGAATCTTACCCATTAATAAAGTCAAAGCTAAAGGTCTGAGGAAGTTCATGATGTGCCTCCTAAAAGGCGCCGAAAAAAAAAGGCCTGAGAGTAATTTCCCGAACAGCGAGACACAGACAAGGAAAAGGGGTGGATAAGTTATGAGAATATATGAGACATGAAAATTTATGTGAGTCATATATTCGTGAAAACTTGATATCGACCAGAAGCCATGTCTGTCGCTGTGATACTTTTTGTTATCAGAAAAATTCCTTCCATTCCACACGACATGAGAACGATATACCACGTTAAATAATCAAGGGTTTCAGAGCTCCTTAAAAAATTATTATCTTGGTTCAAAGTAAATGATTCAGTGTTGTGGTGAGCATTAGAAGTGCATCCCTGACCTGCTGCTTCCTTCCTCATTGCTTCCGGGATTTCGCCGAATTGGTGCAACCTGCCACCAACGGGAATTCAAATTTTCAAATGGCACGGAAGGCATCCGTGTGGTACTCCTATAGCTTGATTAGACAGCGCTTTCATTTCAATCCCGAAGAAATGATACGCAATAATGTCATTATTTTATAATGTCATAAAATCACGTCTCAATTTTTAAATACAATTTGTTTACTTGGTAAGCTTGACATGCGTTATCAAATCACGAAGGCGTAGGCACATGCCGACATGGTTTTTGCGTCCTAGGACCCGGTTCCCACTGAAAACATTTTCTTGCCCAGTTTTATTTCCCTACTTAATACATGGAAAGCCGAAGTAGCTTTTTGGGACAGCATACCAGTTTGGAACAAATGGGCGAGAATATATTTCATGCGATGTTTCCCTTGTTGACACCCACACGTTCCCTATTAAGCAGTTGCGCACTGTCGCTGATCCCAAATAATGCGTTCCCTATATGAATTTATCACTTACGATCTATTGATACATTTCACTCAGACAAATCCGAGACATTCATCGGACTGTAAAGTTTTCTACGGGGTTGCCTTCTTCCTGTCGTCCTTTCCAAAATCATACCTTGGTCAGTTTTTTTGTGTGGACACGTCGCGTCGGCGGAATAGCTCTTCGTAAGTACTATCTAAATTAGACGTGCATGTCGACTTTTAGATATCTCTATATGGGATGCACTGCTGTCTGTCCAATGTAATACGTAAAAAAGTGCGTTTACTATAGTTTTTAAATATAATACGAAGTTTTCCTAGAGCAATCAAAAACCTCTTTTAGGTGAATCATAAGGAATATAAGCGATACTAGCTCCACTACTTTTAAGAATATCTCTTTATTCAATCATCACACAGACTGATTAACCAAAAGGCGACAAGATACCGTTCCGATGGACAGCTCAAAAACTTCTGATACTCCTTCCTTTCTATTTTCCTTCCTGCTGAGTGCAGAAAACGCCTCTAAAGCTTTTTTGCTGTGGTGTTCCTTAGAGGTCCTGTTTTATTTCGTCATAAACCGTCTAATATATCCACGCATAAAGCAGCTGCGGGCCGCTCCTTCTCATCCCCCGGAAAAATCTCCTCTCGAATGTCTTGCTCGATTGACAGACGCGCTACACCGCTTACGAGGAGCCTATAGCCCTGAATCATTCTGGTCAGGATGGTTCAAGGGAGCGATGCATGAGAATATCCGGCGAAATAATGTAGAAGAGTTTCTGTGCTGGGCGATTTGGCACGTGAAGTCCTCCGAGGAGTTGGCGAAATCGGATGTGCTAGCTTTGGAAAAGACAGTTGTACTAATGGAGCGACTACAGGGAAAGTCTTTCCCGGCTGGCCATAATCCAGAGGTTGAACATGTTGCCTTTACCCGTGAGCCTCTCTACTTTGCCCATCGCTTGCTCATTTTCTACGTGGTCGTCAAATGTGCTCAGCTCATGGGGCACGGCTTTCTGCTCTTGACGGGGCATCGGCGGTATGTAACACCTACTCACAACCTAACTTACTGGCATCGGCCTTGCCAGCAAGAGGCAGGGTTAATTAAGCAACCGCCCCTTCTCTTCTTTCACGGTATCAGCCCAGGTAGGCCTGCTTGGTAGTCGTGTAGCGCAATCGATGAAAGTTTTTCCTTACATTTTCTTGCTTGTGTACAGTAGGCACAGTCCATTTAGTATAAAAACTTTAGACGGGAACTTTATTTTCTACCGCTATCTCGATGGTTGTCAGAAAGGCCGTTCGAACCTTCGCATTAATTTCCCTCCAACAACGCATTTTCGCTCCATTACAGGCATATGGTTCTACATTCCCTTTCTCACGCGGTTGGGTAGAGGCCGGGAAATCATCTTGCTGGAAGTCCCCCACATAGTCACGCAGCTGTCGTTTGAAGCCCCTGACCGGATTGAAACCGTGCAGTCCCTTGCAGAGATCCTTGCTCTGCATTCCATCTCGAAATGCGCCGTCGCCGGCCATTCTTTCGGCTCCATCATCGCTGGATGGGCCGCCACCGCCTTTCCCCAACACGTCAAGCAGTTGGTACTCATCGACCCAGTCTGTCTCCTCCTCTGCCTTCCTGACGTGGCAGTCAATTTTCTGTATCGGTCCCCCCCCACGAATCTCTTCCACCGGACACTGAAAGACTTTATTGATCCTTCCAGCGAGATCACGGTCTCCCATGCCTTGAGGCGGCATTTCTGGTGGTATCAGAATATATGCTGGCTGCAGGATGTGTCATGTCCCCTAGTCGTGGCTCTTTCATCCGAGGATGACATTGTTCCTTCCACTGCCATCCACTATTATGTGCAGCGGCATTACAGAATGCAAGAAGCGGTCAAACATGAAAAGGAGGACGATGCTGGTGAGATGACGGACCAGAGCAACGCAAGCGGGAGTGGGCGCCTGATATATTGGAGGGGCATTGGGCATGGACAAATGCTGGTGTCATTAAAAGCGCAGGACAGATTAATCGCAGCCATTTGTAAGCAGGCTGTGGAGTCGGGGTTGGCGACAAGAGCCGAAGACATCAAGAATAGCGGACAAAAGAATGTGAGGAGGAGAAGGGTGACAGCAGCGTAGTTTCTCTTAGCTGGATGTGCATGTCCAATTTGTATAAAAAAGAGCCTTGCAATGAAGGAGAAATAAACCCCAAAAGATGCTCTCGCTATTCTGGTAGTTGGGCCTTTGGTGAAGAAAGGTTGTTCCACCAACTTGACTCTCGATGAAATGAAAGCCTATGCATGTTAATAATGAAAATTTGGAGCAAATTCATGTCTACGACCACGAAAAAGTAAATAAACTTAAAATGCACTGTAGCTTTGTTTTTTCTTATTCTCAGCGCAATACTTTCTCTAAGTAGCTGTATAGCTTTGAATGAAAACGTGTATCTACCGAATAGGTAGAATTTGAAAGTTACGGTAGTACATTCCACTAAAGTGTGTTTGCTGGTATAACTTTTATTTTACATACGACAGCAAGGACGCTGACCGCTAAGGAAACATCCGGTGTATAGGCTGCGGATGCTATGCCACACATGTATACTCATTTTGTGAAAAGCGGCCGCTCGCTTTGCAAGAAGACACATGGCTGTTCGTATTACAATTTTGTGGAGTGTTGCCGTTGCGTTTGACAACGCATCGCACGACGTACCAAACAAAAACCGTATAACCTATAAAAAGCCGCCTGAGCACGGGCGGCGAGTGGAAAATCCAGTCCTGCCTTTTCCTGTTCTGTAGGACATGTCGATGGTGCAACGGATAGGATTTCAGGCGCAGTGCACTTTAAGCACGCGCCGTACACAACATGGTACTCGTGCCGCACGGACCAAATCACCGCCAGCCATCTACAGGACCGCAGTTTGCACATTTTCGTGCCCCCACGCCTCCAATGTCCGCGTCGTGTGAGAAATATGTGGCCCTGGGAATCTCGGCGCGTGAAAGTTCTCTTTCGAGCCGCTCCTGCCCCCGGGTCTGCGACAACTCGTTCGCATGTCCCATAACCCCCTCCCCATGGAATTCTAAGCATGGCTTCGAATTTTCGCAGCACGGTCTACGGGGCATGGAGTCACATCAACTCTGGACACTAGCGTTTCTGTGCCACCAACTCATGCTTTCAGTCACACAAACCTCTTCATATCTTGCCTCTACAGGAGTCGTCACGGTCGAAGCTGCACCGTCGTGACCTGTGCAAGCACCACTGAGGGCCCCGTACGAAAGCACCAAAGAAATTATTCAAAATTAGACATCATTCAACTTCAATATTCCCAGTGGTGCAATCAAAAGGCGAACATCAGTGGTATAAAGTCGACTTTGTACCACAGCGCGCGTTGTGATGGCTTCAACCGCCTCTGGAGGCCTGAAAGCAACAACGCACGAAGGGAGCAAGGAGGGATGCGACGAGGAAGCGTCAACCCCTTCAACACTACCATCTGGAAATCGCTCCTTCTTTCGCAGATTTGATCGCGCAGACAGCAAGCAGGAATCATTCGGAGGGAAGGAAAAAGAGGAAGCAGCATTGGAAGTTGCATTAACTGCTGCGGAGAAAGAAGTATCACCCAAGGCGAAAGTGGAGCGCACCCGGCCCCCGTCCTACTTAGAGCATGCTTCATGGTGGAATATTTTGACGTTCGGGTAAGTAAATTTGAGGACAATGTGACATTTCGTGTCAAAGCAACCAATATCGTGTCGATGATATATCGATTGTCTCCTTCCCCCTCCCCCTTCCTCTCTCTTTACAGATGGATGAATCCAGTCATCAAAGAAGGAAACAAGCGCTTGCTCACAGATATGGACATGCCTGCCCTAGCACGAAGGGATCAGGCAAGGCACTTGAAAGAGCTGGTTCAGGTACAGAGAGAGGCAAGGAGCCAGGCGAGGGGAGGTTGGGAGGTGTTTCGAAACTGAGAAGCAAGTTTGATAAGCAGAGTGATAAACGGAGAGATACGATGGCGACCCGAGACCAACTCATTCTCAAAATTATTAAATGTCTTCTGCTTTTTACCCCCATAAGTCTCATTGGGAATCCGAGATGAAGCTCCATCCTGACAAGCCTCAACTCTGGCTTGCCATGATCAAAGCTTTCTTCCCCATCCAGCTGCCTATGTACCTCCCCTTCGTCATCGTCACCACCTGCAAGATAGTCCAGGCACACGTAGGCATCAAGGGCCTGATCCACGTGCTGGACCGCGGGGGACCGGCCAGGGAGGTTAGTTGCAGGGTATCGAGGGTTTCAGGCAAGCAGCATCTGTGCTTATTTCTCCCTCACTCATCCACGGTAGGGCTACGTGTACGCCGGTGTAATCGTGTTTACGGGCTGGGTCATGCTCATGCTTCACCACCAGGTAAAGATCTATTCATGTTACACGATGCTGTTCATGTTGCGATCGTTTTTACCAAGGCGAGTAGGAGTCCTCGTCTCATCTGTTCGACTCCCCCCCCATCCGACATTTGCTATCTGCCTTAATATACCCAAATCGTTGACCATTTAGGTCCAGTTCATGGGCTGGCGCCTCGGTCTGGCCATTCGGACTTCTTTGGAGTGCGCTATTTTTCGCAAGATCCTGCGGATGCCGCTTTCAAGTTTTTCCTCGCAGGGCGCGGAAGGGAAGGAAGGAGACGAGGTAGTGCCGGGGAAAGAAGAAGACGTCGACGCGTACAAGAAGACTATAACGATGGCTACTGTCTTAAATCTAGCCACGACCGATGTAGAGCGGTGAGTGAGTGCCGATGTGATTGGAAAGGGCTCATAAGGGCCCGCGCGAAATTACTTGTTGCCTCAAGTGAGGCTATGGCTTTCCCCTAAATGTATCCGTACAGCTTCCAACCCGTCGCCACAACCTCTCATTACCTTGTTCTGGCGCCCTTCGAGATCTTGGCGATCATGTGGTGCGGTGTCCATGAGACTGGCCTGCCATTTCTAATTGGAATGCTGGCGCTGTTGCTGCTCATCCCAATTCAGGTGAAGATTTCATGGCATAAGTGGCAGTGTCACGAGAGCCACATTTACTCTATGGAGAATCATAATGCATTTATCGTTTTTTGGGTCTCCTACTCTACAGGGGCGAGTTGCCAAAGTGCTTCAAGACTACGGCAAGCGTGCTAGCCAGCTTACAGGTAGAGACTCTTGTCACGCCGTGTCGCTTTGATCTCGGTACACACCCTCTATATCGTGTGTCTCACCTTCTCTTTCTTGCAGACCAACGGGTGCGCCTGACTAAGCAAGCCATCCAGGGCGCGCGTACGATCAAGATGAGCGGGTGGGAGGTGTTGCTTGAGAAACGGATCAAAGAGGTAAGGTGAAGTCGCCCCACAACCTCCGAGCTTGTGAATGCTCAACTTTTTTCGTCTGTATTTTTAGGCGCGCGCGGTGGAGATGCGCGTCCTCATCGCTGCCGGGTTGGTGAGAGGAATTCATGAAGGGATCTACTTCTTCTCTCCTGTTCTTGTCGGCGCCGTTACCTTCTTGACCGACTGGGGCCTAGGCAGCCAGCTAGACGCCGGCCGAGTCTTTTCCACGCTTACCTTGTTCAACATTCTCCAGGTAAGGATTTTTTGCGGGAGAATAGAAAAATACAGAGCACGGTGAGAGGTAATTGGACCAGAAAACATGACCTCACTGTTGTTCCTCGTCTTCATTCTGCCTTTTTTGCATCCTCAGTGGGACGTGGTCAACTTTGGCGGCAAGGCCATGCAGAGCTTGGGGGAGGTGTGGGTTTCGCTTGGACGATTGGAGCATCTTCTGCGCATGCCTGAGCTTCCTTCCTACCGCCTTGAGGTGCCTTAGTCACAGTTCTCGTGCTTTCTCCAAATCAGTGCAAGGGACATCTCTTGTGAAAATAAAAATCTTCTCTCTTTTCTACTAATTTCACATACCCCAGGCCTCCACGACTCCGCCCTCTAATTCCTTTCAGGCCCCTTCCCCTCCCATGCCCACATCTTCCCCTCCTCCCGCCTCTGTCCACGTGAATGGGCTGTCCTTCAACTGGGGTGGGCCTGCCAGCAAGAGCCGTCCGACCCTACGACACGTAAGGGAGAAGGGGAGAAGAGAAGGGAAAAAAGAAAGAGGAAAATATATGATAGATAAACCGACTAACATGTAATTTTGTCTTTGCTTGTACGTGTTTTGAAATTTGCAGATCTCCTTTGATGCCCCTGTGGGCAAGATCTTAGGCTTGGCCGGGCCGGTTGGCAGCGGTAAGTCTTGGGGGATAATATATTCTTTCTTTCCAATATCGTTGCCCAGTGTTCACTCTACGAGTTTTGTCCGTTTCGCAGGGAAAAGCACCCTGCTTTTGGCTCTACTGGGTGAGCTGGGCGAATATGATCCCAAAGTTGTCAATATTGGCCGTGGCTGTCTCGCCTACGCATCTCAAGAGGTAATTATATGGCTAAAGAGGGGAAGAATAGACAGTGTCGATTTTGTTCGATAGTTTGACATTTGAAATTTTGCCTTATGCCCGTCCTTCTCTCCTTCGTGTAACAGCCTTGGATTCTGACCGGCTCAGTGCGCGAGAACATCTTGATGGGGCGACCTTACGACCATGCCAAGTACGAGGAGGACGAGAGGGAGGCCACCGGGACAGAAAGAGAGTTGAAGGAAGGAAAACGATTCAAGGGAGTGCTCTTTTTCACGCTGTCCTTTCCCAATACAGATATTTGGCTGTTCTTAGAGCTGCTTGCCTTAAGCCTGACCTATTACAATGGGATCATGCGGATTATACCGTGATTGGTGACCGCGGGGTAGGTTTTGACTTGGCGTTTCCAACCTAGTGTTATGGCTTACTTCTCTCTTGGAAGCATTGTGTTGTCACCTCTTGCACTTCATTTAATATCTCATGTCGCGTGTCTCTGGACAGGTCAACATGTCTGGCGGACAACGTGCTCGCATCGGTCTTGCCCGGATGGCCTACGGCGCCGCCTCCCTTTACTTAATCGACGATGCACTCTCTGCCCTGGATCCTAAGGTACCGTATCGACCTC
>Ga0102934_1002835_pt1 | contig 11909 bp, 8 predicted proteins | sample SalPonR2_A_D1_MG_FD_78175 | JGI IMG/M metagenome (GOLD analysis project Ga0102934, IMG submission 78175) | Salt pond soil microbial communities from South San Francisco under conditions of wetland restoration - Salt Pond MetaG R2_A_D1_MG | ecosystem: Environmental > Aquatic > Marine > Intertidal...
ACCATATCGGAATTCAAAAAGCTTAATCCTTCCTGTCGCCCGCTCCTTACTATCAATGGCCGGTAAATTTCCACTCCATTTACATAAACCAGGTTTTCATCATAATTGCCTCCACGAACAGAATATTGTGAACTCAGTTCATTACGTGCTGCCACACCAGGCATCTTTTTGATAATGGATTCAACAGATCCGGATGTGGTGGGCAAATATTCAAACTCTTTCTTATCTATTTTTATCAGACTCCGGTCTTCCGATTTTCTCCCCCGTATTTCAACAACTTCCAATTCTTGTGATCTCTGTTCCATCCTTATTTCTATATCCCCCGAACGAATCAGTTTTTGAACTGGTAAAATAACTGATTTTAATCCCAAATGAGAAAATATTAAAGAATCTGTTTTTTGAAAATCATAGGCTATAGAAAACCTGCCGGATGTATTTGTAACTGTTCCATGCTCTGAACCTTTTATGCGAATATTCACATTCGGAATTGCTTCTCCACCGATATCAACCACTCTCCCGCTTATTATATCTTGCTGACTAAAAAGAAAGAATGGAATTCCAAATAATATTAAAATTAAGGTGAACTTTTTTAACATGAAATACTTTTAAGTTATAACAATCAACATTTTCTTCTATTTCCTGTTTTTAATAATCAAATGTCTTATTTATCATTAACGGGATAAAATTAAAATTTGTATTTTGTTTGACAAATTGATTTATATAATTGAACGCATCGCTTTCTCCACAAAATAATTTTCCGCCATTGAAAAGATCAACACATGTTACCACATTAGTTTATTTTAAGCTGAGAATTCATTTGTAGAAAATTTGAATATTGGTTTTGTATTCTGAGACTCATTCTTATAGAAGTCTCCATCTTTTGATACTGCATCCCATGTAACCCTCATGTTTTATTCATTGCCTTTTGTCTGTATGTTGCAGATGAGGGTTTCATTATCATAAAAAAAATCCACCGGCTTTAAACTGAAACCAGTGAATTATCCTGTAAAAAATCAAAATATTAATATTTTTTAACAAATTATAATTTTGTCATGTCCTTTTATCAAACCTGGGAAAGTAGAATTAAGATTCTTTTCCTTTTGGAGTATTCTTATTATCATTATTTATCATCACAGAAAAAACAAAAAGAGCTACTGCTGCAGCAACAAATATAATCAATAGGGAAGATATAATCTTTTTAAGAACATCATCCAGGGATATTACGTCCCAAACACCCAGCAATGAAACAATGGTAATAATAAGAATAAAACCGATTAATACATAAGCAGTTAATGACTTTAGATTTTTCATACTTTATTGTTTTTATGATTTATATCTCCAAATGTATAAAAATTACTAAATCCTTGAACCTATTTTTCTTTTGTTTCTGAATTAAATACAGCTTTAGAAATGCTTTGGCCGTTTCTGAAGAAGAATAAACCGCCCCAGTCATGCTTCACCCTTCTGTATTCTGTTGCTACTCCATCATAATTCACAATGACTCTTCTAACTTTTCGTTTACCAAGGTCATAATTTTCTACTGTAACCCCTTCCGGGTATTCTTTCGCCAAACGACTTAAATATTTATCTCTCTCTGCCTTGGATTTAAAATTCATATCCCTCAGTTTTGAGTCTTTTTGCTTCTGAGCAGCAATTTTTTCTTCACGTTCTTTCCTTTCTCTTCTCTTTCTGGCTTCTTCAAATTGTCTCAATTTTTGGTTTATCAATTTAATCTTGTTCTTCGGATATTCTTCATTAGGCTTATATTGTAATGCTTTCTGATAATGCGATTTGGCATTATGATAATCGCTCTTATCATAATACTGATCAGCCTTATCAATTTCTTCTGCATACAGACGCTCTTTGCGTTCCTGCTCTCCTCTCTCCCGTGCAAGGCGTTTTAGTATGTCTTCAATTTTATTTATCTGGTTTTTAGGGTATTGCTCACCAGATTTTATATCCAGTGCTTTCTGATAACTTGATTTTGCCTCTGTATATTTTTCATTGTCAAAATAATCATCCGCTTCTGCAATAGCTTTTCTATAAGCATTTTTTAACTTTTCCTGTTGCCTTTTCAAAATATTCTCTATCTCTTTTATTCTCTGCTTAGGATACTGTTCCTCAGGTTTAATAGTCAAAGCCTCATTATATGCAATCTTTGAATCCTCATATTCTTCCACATTAAACAAGCGATCGGCAGTTTCAATTGCATTCTTATATTTCCTGTCAATTCCCTGCTGTCGCTTCTGCTGAGCCATTCTTTCGGCAAGAATCTCATTTATCTTATCAATCCTGTTTTGAGGATATTGCTCTTTAGGTTTAATGTCAAGTGCTTTTTCATAAGAAGACTTTGAAGGTTCATACGCCTCCTCTTTAAATAAACGGTCTGCCCGGGCAATGGCATTTTCATAAGCCTTCTTCTCTGCTTCCATTTCAGCCAGAATTGAATTGATTTTATTGATTCTGTCCCTGGGATACTGTTCTTCTGGTTTATAGGTTAAAGCTTCATTATAAAGCGATTTCGCCTGATTGTATTCTTCCATACCAAACATGGCATCTGCTTTTTCAACAGCTTCGTTGTAAGCCTCATTGATTCGTTCCTGTTTTGCTTTTTTCCTTTGATTCTCTGCCAGTATTTGATCTATCTTGCTGATCTGGTCTTTAGGATACTGCTCATTCGGCTTAATAAACAACGCCTCGGAATACCAGGACTTGGCTTCCGTGTAACTCTCCCGGTCAAAGGCTGCATCTGCTTTATTAATGGCCTCGCGGTAATTGCGGTCTTTCTCTTGTTGTTTCTCCAACTGCGCAAGCAGTTCATTAATACGATCAATCCGTTGCGCGGGATACTCTTCACCGGGTTTGACCGAAAGGGCTGACTGGTACAACTTTTTAGACTCTGTATAATTCTTTTGGGTAAACGCCGCATCCGCCTCATTGATCAGGTTGTTGTACTTCTCTTCGTTGGCTGCCTGGCTGGCAAGGATGTCATCGATCTTCGTGATCTGATCTTTCGGGTACTGCTCTGATGGCCTCACTCCCAGGGCCTCACGGTAAGAGTTCTTTGCAAGGCGGTATTGCTCTGAATCAAAATACCGGTCTCCTGCGGATATGGCATTCTTATAACGCTCTGCCTCTGCCTGTTGTTTCGACAGTATGTCATCTATCTTGCTGATCTGGTCTTTAGGATACTGCTCATTCGGCTTAATAAACAACGCCTCGGAATAATGGGCCTTGGCTTCCGTGTAACTCTCCCGGTCAAAGGCTGCATCTGCTTTATTAATGGCCTCGCGGTAATTGCGGTCTTTCTCCCGTTGCTTCTCCAATATCTTGTCAATCTTGTCAATCTGACTTTTGGGATACTCTGCTCCTGATTTCAAGGCAAGCGCATCCTGGTACAAACCTTTTGCCCCGGAATATTTTTCTTCATCAAATGCTTTATCAGCCTGATTAATTATATTATTATACTGTCTTTCTGCGGACTCACGTTTTGCTAAGATTTCATCAATCTTTGAAATTTGCTCTCTGGGATATGATTCATTGGGTTTAACTCCCAAAGCTTCATTATATTTACTTTTAGCCTGGGTATAAGATTTCCCGGAAAAGAATTCATCTGCTTTTTTAATCAACTGTTTATATTGTTGATCCCGGGCCTCTTGCTGTGCTTGTTTTGACAGAATATCATTTATTTTAGTAATTTGTTCCCCGGGATAAGGTTTTTCAGGAAATACACCCAGAGCTTCCTGGTAATATTTCTTTGCCTGAGTATAGTCCTTCCCCTCAAATTGTTGATCTCCAAGTCTGATCAAACGATTATAATTTTCCAGTTTTCCCTTTCTGGCTTCTTCTTCCGCCTTTAATTCTGCAAGTATGTCTTTGATCTTTTTAATTTGTTCTTCCGGATACTCTTTGGTTGGATCATAGTCCAACGCTTCGTAATAAACACTTCTGGCTTCCTCATATTTTTCCTGTGTAAAAAGCCTGTCTGCTCTTTCAATGGCATTCTGATAAAGAGATTTATTCTTTTCTTTTTCTTTCAATAATTTCCGGGCTCTTTTCAGTCGTCGTTTGGGATATTTATCATCAGGACGTTTATTTAATGCCTGGCTATAATATTCAATAGCTTGTCTGTATTCGGTATTATCAAAATGTTGATCGCCTTTTCTTAGGATTTTCCTATAAGCCTCTTCCTTCAGAGATTCCAACTGTCTCATGATCTTATCGATCTTTCCCATCATTTTTTCAGTATAAATCCTGTCGTACCCAAAACCCCGCTCATCTTCTATATACTTAATTTTAGTTACCGGATTATCCAGTGCTGATACATCCAGTCCCGGGTACATTTTAAAGAGTCCCAGGGAAAATTCAACCTGCCAGTCTCCTCCTTTTCTTTCAGGCAAACCTGCATCTACAAACAATTTTTTTGAAACAAATTCATCTTTAGAAAAAGTAATAGTATATGTATTTCCAATATCCATTTCCAGGGTAAAGAGTCCCTCTCCACCTGTTCTTACACTTTGTAATTTCTTTCCTTCTTGTGTTACAGTAACTTTTACTCCCCGGAGAGGCTCATAGTCCTGTCCGACCAATCCCTCAACCATTCCCTGCATCCTCAATACACCTGTTTCTCCCTGTGAAAAACTTAAGACAGCGATAAAAAAAGAAACGAATAAAAAAAACAATGTTTTGCAATAACTGCACATATTAAAAAGAGTTGAGTTAATTATGGTTCTATAAAAATACGAAAAGAAATAATAAAAGTTATTTCTGTATTGAATAAAAAAGATCAATGATCTGGTTTTTATTAACGAAAATATGACTTATATTATGTTAAAATTCCTCTGTAAGTTTATTTTTGTGTCCAAAATTTATTACTATTGTAGAACTTTTAAATTAGATATTTTATGAAAATTTCAATGGTTGGCACAGGTTATGTTGGTTTGGTATCCGGAACATGTTTCTCAGAAACCGGCATAAATGTTACTTGTGTTGATGTTGATAAAGAAAAAATCAACAACTTACAGAAAAGCATTATACCAATATACGAACCGGGTCTTGAGCCCATGTTAAAAAGAAATGTAGAAAAAGAACGCCTTTCCTTTACCACCAGCCTGAAGGAGAGTCTAAAAGAGTCATCTGCCCTTTTTATTGCAGTGGGTACTCCACCCGGTGAAGATGGAAGTGCGGATCTGAAGCACGTGTTGGATGTTGCCAGGGAAATAGGACAGTATATTGATCATTACATGGTTGTTGTTACCAAGAGTACCGTTCCCATAGGAACTGCCAAAAAAGTAAAAGCTGCTATACAGGAAGAACTTGACAAAAGAGGAGAAAATATTGATTTTGACGTCGCCTCAAATCCCGAATTTTTGAAAGAAGGAGATGCTGTGGAGGATTTTCTTCGTCCTGACAGGATTATCATAGGTACAGAATCTGAAAAAGCAGAAGAAGTATTGCGTAAATTATACAGACCGTTCCTTTTGAATCAACATCCCATATTATTTATGGATATACCTTCCGCTGAGTTAACCAAATATGCAGCTAATTCAATGCTTGCCACCAAAATCAGTTTTATGAATGATATGGCCAATCTTTGTGAAATAGTTGGAGCAGATGTCAATGAAGTAAGAAGAGGCATTGGAAGCGACAGCAGAATAGGTACAAAATTTATTTATCCCGGTGCAGGCTATGGTGGCTCTTGTTTTCCAAAAGATGTGAAAGCCATTATCAGAACTGCTGATGACAATAATCATTCACTGGAGATCTTGAAAGCAGTAGAAGATGTAAACAACAGACAAAAATCAGTATTATTTCATAAATTAAATGACCATTTTAACGGGGATCTGCAGGACAAAAAAATTGCTTTATGGGGCCTCTCCTTCAAACCTAACACTGATGATATGAGAGAAGCACCCTCGATAACCATTATTGACAAATTAATCGCAAAAGGCGCCAAAGTTTTTGGTTACGATCCGGTAGCATTAAAAGAGGCCAAAAAAGTACTTGGCAATAAAATAACATATTCAGAAAACCAGTATGAGGCAATTATAGATGCCGATGCATTGATTTTGGTAACTGAATGGTCGGAATTCAGGGTACCTAATTGGAAAGAGGTAGAAAAAGTAATGAAAAACAAACTGGTTTTTGACGGCAGAAACATCTATGATCCTGAAGAAATGAAGAAATCAGGATGGACTTATTATAGCATAGGAAGAAAACCTATAAACCGATAAAATTGAAAGCAAGGGAACTGTTCAGAATGGCTTTTCGGCACTTTTTCTTTTCTTCATAATTACCTACTCGCTTTCTGGCAGTTCCCTTTTTAATCTGAAAACAACGACAATGAAAAAAATTCTTGTCACAGGCGGAGCAGGTTTTATTGGTTCGCACCTCTGCGAAAAGCTATTAAAGAAACACAACGAAGTCATTTGTCTTGACAATTATTTTACAGGAAGTAAAGAAAACATCCTCCATCTGATCGGGAATCCTTACTTTGAAGCAATACGCCATGACATTACACAGCCCTTTTATGCTGAAGTAGATGAAATTTACAACCTCGCCTCACCGGCCTCTCCTGTGCATTATCAGTATAATTCGATAAAAACGATTAAAACTTCAGTATTAGGTTCAATAAATATGCTTGGTCTGGCTAAGCGGGTGAAGGCCAAAATATTACAGGCATCAACAAGTGAAGTTTACGGCGACCCCGAAAAACATCCTCAAAAAGAAGACTACTGGGGAAATGTAAATCCGATCGGAAAACGGTCTTCCTATAATGAGGGAAAACGATGTGCGGAATCTTTATTTATTAACTACAGGGACCAAAATAATCTCAATATCCGCATAGCTCGGATTTTTAATACATACGGTCCAAAAATGGCCCTGAATGATGGCCGGGTGATCTCCAATTTTATTCTTCAGGCTCTAAAGAACGAATCCATCACTATTTATGGCGATGGTCAACAAACAAGAGGTTTTCAATATATAGATGACTTAGTAGAGGCATTAATTAATTTAATGAACTGTGATGATAAGCATTATTACCCTGTCAATATAGGAAATCCGATTGAAATTTCAATGATCAAACTAGCACAATCAATCATAGAAATGACAAACTCCGGTTCAGAAATTATTTATCAACCACTCCCTGAAGATGATCCGACAAAACGTCAACCGGATATCTCCCTGGCTAAAGAAATAATCGGATGGGAACCAAAGATTAATCTTCAAACAGGACTCAAACAAACAATAGAATATTTTAAAAACCAATTAAAATTATGAAAGGTATTATTTTAGCAGGAGGGTCCGGAACCCGACTTTATCCTTTAACCAAAAGTATTTCAAAACAAATTATCCCTATTTACGATAAGCCCATGATCTATTATCCTTTGTCAGTACTTATGCTGGCAGGAATCAGGGATATTCTGATCATTTCAACACCTGAGGATATCGGTCTGTATAAAAATTTACTGGGTGACGGAGCTCAAATTGGTATTTCTCTTTCATATGAAACACAACCCTCACCTGATGGCCTTGCTCAGGCATTTATCATTGGCGAAAAATTCATCGGGAATGACAATGTTTGCATGATCCTTGGTGACAATATCTTTTTCGGATACAACTTCGGTAAAATGCTGGAAAAATCGGCACAACTTGAAGATGGTGCAGAAGTATTCGGGTATTTTGTAACCGACCCCGGAAGATATGGCGTGGTTGATTTTGATCCTTCAGGCAAAGTAGTAAGTCTGGAAGAGAAGCCTGAAAAACCAAAATCAAATTACGCGGTAACCGGACTCTATTTTTACAGTAACGATGTGGTAGAGAAAGCCAAAAAATTAAAACCTTCAGCCAGGGGAGAACTTGAAATAACTGACCTCAACCGTTTGTATCTTGAAGAAAACAGACTGAGAGTCAATCTGCTGGGACGAGGAATGGCCTGGTTAGATACAGGAACTCATGACAGTCTGCTGGAAGCCTCAAACTTCATTTCAACCATTGAAAAACGACAAGGCTTAAAAATTGCGTGTATTGAAGAAATAGCATTCAATAAAGGGTATATTAATAAGGAACAGCTAATGAAAATGGGAGAAAAACTGAAAAAAAATCTGTATGGTCAATATCTGATCAGACTTGCAAGAAATGAGATCTCGCCTGTAAAATAAAAAAATTATGGATGTAGTAAAAACAGATATCCCGGACTTATTGATAATCAACCCAAAAGTTTTTGGGGACAGCCGGGGGTACTTTTTCGAAAGCTATAACGAACAAAAATTCATAGAGAAAGGTATTAACTACCAATTTGTACAGGACAATGAATCTTTCTCTGCTTTTGGGACCATCCGGGGTCTTCATTATCAGCTTGCTCCTTTCGCTCAAACAAAACTGGTGAGGGTTATAACAGGTCGTATTTATGACGTGGCTGTTGATATACGGGAAAATAGTCCTACTTTCGGGAAATGGATGGGAGTTGAATTAAGCGAAGACAACAAGAAACAACTGCTGGTTCCAAAGGGTTTCGCTCACGGATTCAGTGTATTAAGTGAAAAAGCCACTGTATTTTATAAATGCGATAATTTTTACAATCCCGATTCCGAAAGAGGGATTTATTATAATGACCCCAAATTGAATATTGACTGGAAAATTGAAAGCACCCAGGCAATCATTTCAGCAAAAGATAAAATGAATCCTGAATTTGATCAAGCAGAAATGAATTTTTCAATTTAAGAGCAAGTGATTTCAACTCCAGAAAGGAATACTGAAATATAAAACAGGAAAAAATGAACATACTTGTTACCGGATCAAACGGACAATTAGGGAAAGAAATACAAACAATCAGAGAGGCACACGCCAATAGGAAGAACCAGTATTTCTTTACAGATATTGATGAATTGGATATTACCGATTACAAAAGGTTAGAGCAATTTGTAAAAGACCATTCGATATCCACGCTAATCAATTGCGCTGCATATACAAATGTTGACAAAGCAGAAGAAGAGCAGGAAAAAGCATTTTTGATCAATGATCAGGCCGTAGATAATCTGGTTAACATTTCTCTGAAGCACGATATTATCCTTATACACATCTCCACCGATTATGTTTTTAACGGTGAAAGCTTCAGGCCCTATAAGGAAACAGATCCGGTAAATCCTGAAAGTATATATGGAAAAAGCAAATTGGCTGGTGAACAAAAAATAATAGAGAAACGGGCAGGAATTATCATTCGGACATCCTGGCTATACTCTTCTTTTGGAAAAAATTTTGTGAAAACAATCGAACGTCTGGCCAGGGAAAAAGAAGAACTGAAAGTTGTCTTCGACCAGGTTGGCAGTCCAACGTATGCAAGAGATCTTGCAAAAAGCATTCTGAAAATTATAAATCATTCGCCGTCTTCAGCTCAATATGGAATTTATCACTTTTCCAATGAAGGAGTCTGCAGTTGGTATGACCTGGCCAAAGAAATTGCCGATAAGCAACAAATAAATTGTGAAATTCATCCGATAGAAAGCAAAGATTTTCCCACTCCTGCAAAACGTCCGCACTATTCAGTGCTTAACAAAACGAAGATAAAAAAGGTGTTCAAACAGACTATCCCTCACTGGAAAGAGAGTTTGCATCAAATGCTCGATTCAACAAAATGAGGGATGGTGATTTATTCGTTCACTTAAATTTTATAAATTTATACCAGTAAACTTTTCTTTGGTAATTTCGTTGAAGAAAAAACAGCAATTAATAAAATATAATAATAAATCCATCCTTATGGAAAACAATATGTTACTTAATCAGGTGAAAGAAAAAGCCAATTTTTGGTTGAAAGGAAATTTTGATAAAGAGACCAAAGATCAGGTAAGAGACCTCCTTGAAAAAGACGAACAAGAATTAATTGATGCCTTTTACAAGGACCTTGAATTTGGAACAGGAGGCTTAAGAGGAATCATGGGAGTTGGAACCAACCGCATGAATATATATACCCTGGGGATGGCCACACAAGGTTTATCAAATTACCTAAAACAACAATTTCAGCAACTGAAACAAATTAAAGTGGCTATTGCTTATGATTCAAGAAACAACAGCAGGTTATTTGCAGAAAAGACTGCTGAAATATTTTCAGCCAACCAGATTAAGGTTTATCTTTTCGATAAGCTCAGGCCTACTCCTGAACTTTCTTTTGCTATAAGAGAGCTAAATTGCCAGGCCGGTGTCGTAATTACTGCATCTCACAATCCTAAAGAATACAACGGCTACAAGGTATACTGGGAAGATGGGGGACAAATCATTACCCCCCATGACAAAAATATTATCAGCGAGGTAAAAAAAATTACCGATATAGATTCGGTTCATTTCAAGCCCAACAAAAAGCTCATTGAGATAATCGGCGAAAAAACAGACAAACGTTACCTGGATAAAATCCGGAAACTGTCGCTTAATCCTCAAGTCAACAAGAAGCATAAAGATATGAAGATTGTCTATACGCCTCTTCATGGGACAGGAGTAGAATTAGTCCCTGCTGTTCTTGATAAATTCGGCTTTCAAAATATAATACATATTCCTGAACAAGATGAGATTAACGGTGATTTCCCAACTGTTGAATCCCCTAATCCGGAAGAAAAAGCGGCTCTTAATGCAGCTATCTCGAAAGCTGAAAAAGAAAATGCAGACATTGTAATGGCTACCGATCCGGATGGCGACAGGGTCGGAATAGCTGTAAGAGACCTTAATGACCGGATTGTAATCCTTAATGGAAACCAGGCAGCCGCTTTGTTGTTGCACTATCTGATCTCCCAATGGAAAGCCAAAAACAAACTCAAAGGACAGGAATATATTGTCAAAACCATTGTCACCACGGAACTGCTATCAGAAATAGCCGAAGCCTACAATATTGAATCATACGATGTACTCACAGGCTTTAAATATATTGCCGATAAAATAAAACACTTCGAAGGGAAGAAAACATTTATTGGAGGAGGAGAAGAAAGTTATGGTTACCTGGCCGGAGATTTTGTAAGAGACAAAGATGCGGTCATGTCATGTGCTCTCTTAGCCGAAACTGCAGCATGGGCAAAAGAACAGGATAAGACACTTTTCGAACAGTTAATCGATATTTATGTGAAATACGGTTTTTATAAGGAAAAGTTGATATCCATCGTAAAAAAAGGGAAAGAAGGAGAGGATGAGATTAAAAGAATGATGAACAATTTCCGTAACAATCCTCCGGATTCTATAAACCAAAGCGATGTGATGCTTGTTCATGATTATTATAAGCAGAAAACAACCGATCAAATAAGTCATCTGCGCTACGATATTCATTTGCCAAAATCCAATGTACTGCAGTACATATTAAAAGACGGATCAAAAATATCCATCCGTCCATCTGGAACTGAGCCTAAAATAAAATTCTATTTCAGTGTCAATGACAAACTGGAAAGCCACGATAAATACGACAAAGTGAATCGAATACTGGAAGAAAGAATTGATAACATCATCCGTGATCTTGGAATATAGAACCCATTGTCGAACCTTAAAAAACAAATAATCATGAAACAATACAGAAAAGAATTATGGTTTAACACAAAACACAGAAGAGAACTTATCAATATAACTCCAGCCATAGAAGAAGCTGTTGATAAAAGCGAAATTAAAGAAGGAATGGTTCTTGTAAATGCCATGCATATTACAGCAAGTGTCTTCATTAATGATGATGAATCAGGTTTGCATGAAGATTTTGAAAAATGGCTTGAAGGACTGGCTCCGGAAAAACCGTATGACCAGTATAAGCACAATACGGCCGAGGACAATGCTGATGCTCACCTGAAAAGGTCTGTAATGGGACGTGAGGTGGTTGTTGCCATCACAGATGGTAAGCTTGATTTTGGTCCCTGGGAGCAAATCTTCTACGGAGAATTTGACGGCAA
>Ga0102934_1002836_pt1 | contig 11906 bp, 10 predicted proteins | sample SalPonR2_A_D1_MG_FD_78175 | JGI IMG/M metagenome (GOLD analysis project Ga0102934, IMG submission 78175) | Salt pond soil microbial communities from South San Francisco under conditions of wetland restoration - Salt Pond MetaG R2_A_D1_MG | ecosystem: Environmental > Aquatic > Marine > Intertidal...
AAGATTTTAGAAGCCGAACGCAGGTCAGATTATGTTGTTGTAAGCATTCATGCTCATCAAATGAAACAAGAAAAAAATAAACCCGCCGAATTTATTGAAAAATTTGCTAGAAAATGTATTGATACAGGAGCACATGCAGTAATAGGACATGGCCCTCATGTTTTAAGAGGAATTGAAATATATAAAAAAAGACCAATATTTTATAGTTTAGGTAACTTTATTTATCAATCTGAAACTGTTAAAAATCAACCTCATGATTTTTATAAAAAATATGGATTGGGACATAATGACAATATAGCAGATGCTTTAGATGCAATGAATGATAATTATAATAGGGGCTTATGTATTAATCCTTTAGTCTTTGAATCAGTAGTTCCTTATTGGACAATGAAAGATGGCAAATTAGATAGTTTAAAATTATATCCAATTAAGTTGGGATTTGAGGAACCTATCTATAAAATGGGATGGCCTAGACTATCTAAAGATATAAATATATTAAAGCGCATCCAAAAACTTTCTAGTTGTTATAATACAGAACTTAAAATAAAAAATAATATTGGTATTGTTAAATTAAATTAATCTAAAAAACTATTACAAAATTTAAAATAAATATTAAAACTTTTAACTCATTAAAAACAAAAAGGAGGAATATTATTATGAGTTATCCAGATGGAAATTTGACTACAAGAGCAATTGTAAAACATGGTCAGTATGCATTAATACCACCCGAAGGAAGAGTAAATAATAATGTGCCGGGATTTGAAGACTGCAATATAAGTATTATTGCTTCCCCAGAACTTGGTGCAGGTTTTGCTCAATATGTTACTGAAGTTTTACCAGGTGGTAAAACAACAGAAATATTTGGTGGTGATGGTTTAGAAACCTTTATTTACACCCTGGAAGGTAAAGGCAAAGTAACAGTGGAAGGGCAAACAGAAGAATTAACAGAAGGTGGATATGCTTATGCTCCACCTACCAGTGGTATGGAGATTAAAAATGAATCTGATGAAAGTTGGAGAGTTTTCATGCATAAACAGGTATATGAACCCCTTGAAGGTTATTCTGTAAGACCTGTTTTTGGAAATTCAAATGATCTCGAAGGTGAAATTTATGAAGATATGGAAAATGTCTTCTTAAAAACATTTTTACCTGATGAGATGGGTTTTGATGTTAACTTTTATATTTTAACATTTGAAACCGATGGATCTCACCCCTTTATTGAAACCCATATGCAGGAACATGGATTATATTTCCTACAAGGCCAGGGAATGTACTTACTTGATAATGAATGGGTACCAGTAGAAAAAGAAGATTATATATGGTTTGGACCTTATGTTCCACAAGCATATTATTGTACAGGTAGAGAAAGCACTTCCTATATTTATTCCAAAAACTGTAATAGAGATGTACCATTAAAAAAATAAGGAGGTATTATTAATGTCTTTATCTGAACTAAAAACAAGAAGAAGTATTAGAAAGTATACTGATAAGGAAGTAGAAAAAGAAAAAATTGATAAAATTATTAAGGGAGCACTTATGTCTCCTTCAGCTAATAATAATTGTCCATGGGAATTTATTGTAGTAACGGATGATAATGTTCTAGATAAATTAGCAGATTCTAAGACTGGTGGTTCTCAATTTCTAGGAGATGCATCAGTGGGGATTGTAGTATGCGCTGACCCAGAGGTTAGTGATGTTTGGGTTGAAGATGCTGCAATTGTTGCGATGGACATGATGTTAGTTGCTGAGGAATTAGATTTAGGCTCCTGTTGGATCCAAATCAGGAACAGAATGCATTCTGATAATGAGGATTCCAACACTTATGTTAAAAGGACATTGGACATTCCAGATAATTTAGTTGTAGATTCTATTATTTCTATCGGATATCCAGCTGAAGAAAAGAGTGCTCATAAAGAAGAAGACTTATTATATAATAAGGTATATTCAAATAAGTATAAAAATGAATATTATAAATAAATTATACTTTTAATAGCATGAATTTATTTAAGGGGGGGTGTTGATATGGATTTAGATAAATTACAAAAACAAGCTAAAGAAATACAAAATTTCTTAAAAATAAAAACAAAAATTGTTGGTTTAAAATTGTTAAAACCAGATGAAAAAATTCCTCATGGTGCAAAACAACCTACTAAAGATTTTGGATATCATTTAGATTTATGTCAAGCAATCGGAATGTCTCGTACTCAAAATGAATCTATTGCGATGTTAAAAGAAGACATGTGGTGTTTTGAACCAGTAGTAGGTTTAGGTATGGCAGAACCCCCCAAAGAATTTTTGGAGGGCCAAAACCGTTATCCCTGGTCTGTAATGGATAAAGCTGATGCAGCATTATGGGCTCAAAACTTACCCAAATTTGAAGTGGGAACATATAAAGGAGTTGTTACTGCACCACTTGAAAGTTGTAATTTCGAACCAGATATTTCTTTAATATTTTGTGATCCTGAGCAGTTAACCCATTTACTAATTACTAAAAATTGTATAGATGGGGAAGATTTAAACTGTACAATGTCTGGACATGCTGGATGTGTATATACAATGGTCCCCATAATAAAAGAAAATGAATGTAAAGTTGTATCTCCCTGTAGAGGTTTTAGAAGTTATGCTATGACCCAGAGAGATGAACTAATTTTTTCTTGTCCAGCAGATAAAATTGGTGATTATTTAGAAGGATTTAAGTACTTAGATAAATATGATTGGAAATATCCATATACAAGACATGTAAAACCAGAAAGAAGATTAAATGATAATTATAAGAAATTAGGTAAAAAAATGGGTCTTGATTATTAAAAATATGTTATTAATAATAAAATTAATGTTAAGACTTAAAAATTAAAAAATTATAATAAATGGAGGTATGATTTATGAAATTAACAATCGCATTAGGTGGAAACGCAATATTACAACCAGGACAGGATGGAACTGCTGAAGAACAGTTTACTAATGTATTATCCACTAGTAAACAAATCGGACAATTAGTAGATGAAGGACATGAAGTAGTAATTACACATGGGAATGGACCACAGGTAGGAAATATTTTAATCCAACAGGATAAGGCAAGAGATTCTGTTCCAGCTATGCCTCTTGATGTTTGTGGTTCACAGACACAAGGTTTTATTGGCTATATGATGCAAAATAGCTTGCATAATGTATTTGCTGAATTGGGTTTAGATAGAAATGTAGCAACTGTTGTTACTCAGGTATTAGTTGACAAAAATGATAGTGCCTTTGACAATCCTACAAAGCCTGTAGGACCATTTTATGATAAGGAACATGCAGATAAAATGGTTGAAGAGAAAGGTGAAGATTGGATTGAAGATAGTGGAAGGGGTTGGAGAAAAGTTGTTCCTTCACCAATTCCTAAAAGAATTGTTGAGGCTCCCATTATTAATGATTTAGTAAAAAATGGAGAAATTGTTATTGCATCTGGTGGAGGCGGAATTCCAGTAGTTGAAGAAGATAACAAAATACATGGTATAGAAGCAGTTATTGATAAAGATAGAGCCGGCTGTATTTTAGCGGAAGAAATAGATTCTGATATTTTCTTGGTCTTAACTGATGTTTCAAATGCATATATCAATTATGGTGAAGAAGATGAAGAAGCAATTGGAGAAATCAGTGTAGAAGAAATGGAAGAACATATTGAAAAAGGACATTTTGGTGAAGGCAGTATGAAGCCAAAGGTTCAAGCAGCTGTAGACTTTGTTGAAAATGGTGGGGACCAAGCAATTATAACTTCTATTGAGAAAGTTATCGAAGCTGTACACGGTAATGCAGGAACAAGAATCAATAAGTAATATATAATTTTGATAACAACTTTAATTTAATATAATTCAAGTAGAAGAGTAAAAATAAGCTGGGGTAATTTAATATTACTCCAGCTTAACCCTATCTATAGATACTAATATATTAAAAAGTATAGATTTAAAAAAGAAGTATAGTTTAAAGTAATTTTAAATTACATAACTAAATATATAAAGAGAGGTATTTATAATGAATGAAAAAAAACAAAATTTTTTAAAAAATCCACCGATATTGATTGGGGCTTTGCATTTACCACCATTTATAAATAGTGAGTTAAAAGCACAAAATTTAAATTACGAAAAGATTGAATCCTATGTTATTAAGAATGCCAAAAAATTTCAAGAAGGTGGTTTTGATGGTATATATATTCAAGACCAAACTCCTGGTAATAAAACAAGCTTACAAACTGTAGCATGGACTTCTGCGCTTGCAAGAGTTGCAAAAAGAGCAGCGCCTGAAATTGAAATAGGGATTGTGATTCAATCTGATGACCCAGAAGCCGCTATAAATATAGCAAGTGCTGCGGGAGGAAGTTTTGTGAGAATAAAAGTATTTGTAGGGGCTATGGTTAAATCATATGGTATTATAGAAGGATCTGCTGGTAAAGCGGTAAAAACCCGTTCTGACCTTTATTCTAATATAAATTTATTAACAGATATTTATGATCGTACCGGTGATCCATTAGGCGATATTCCTTTGGAAAAAGCTATTCAACAAGCAGTAGTAAATGGTAGTAATGGAATAATATTAACTGGGAAAAATTATGAACAAACCCTTCAGTATATAAAAAAGGGGAGTAAAGTAGTTGATAACTCTTTACCCGTATTTGTAGGGGGAGGCGTAACCCACGATAATATTAATGAGTTATTAGAATTTGCTGATGGAGTAATTGTAAGTTCAGCTTTAAAAAAAGATAGTGGTGAAGGTTGGGACCTTGATAAAATAAAAGAAATGGTAGAAAAAGTTAAGCCAACTACCCCACCCAAATCATAGATAAGTTTTGGGTGAGGCTCCTCTGGAGCCTTGTTGATTAACCTGAGTTTTAATTGAATACGATATTTAAGAATAGATAATTACTTTAAAATATTGCCCAAGCTTCTCACTCTGTGATCAGTGATTAAAAGATTAAAAATCTCTGCAGAGCTTAAGGAAAGTGTTGCTGACCTAGAAAACCCATGGATATCATTGGCGATCTGGATTGACAGGATAGTGGTTTACCAACATTACTGATTCCCATACACTAAAGGTTTTTTAATATTGGTATAGGCTAAAATCTAATACAGAGAGTGAGTGAAGTGTAAAAACTACTATGGTAGAAGGAAACTAGGGATAGGGCAGATAAATAAGTAAGTTGCAAAATTATGTATATGTCATCACTAAAGTAGGCAGTGCCCTAATGTCACCCAAAAATTCGGGATGGTAAGGCATTTTCTTGATGATAGGGCTGTACCTGTAAAGATCAAGCTTTTTACGATACATCTTACCTATGAGACCGAGCATCATACACAGGATATTAAATTGCGGGTTGATACAGGTTATCAGAATATCGGGGTATCTGCTGTAATCACAAAAGCCGAGATTTTTAATACCGAGATTGAGTTTTCAAAGAAGATAACAAAGCGTATAGAGGAAAGAAGGAAATACCGCAGTAATCGCAGGAGTAGGTTGAGACATAGAGAAAAACGGTTCAGTAATGCAGGCAACCTGCTTTATGGATGGGAGCCTGAGCTAAAGAGTTTCAAGGTACAGATCTTTATGAGTATAGTATGTTGGCGGATGGTCAATCGGCTAAAAGGAGATTTTAAAGAGGTGGAACACACCTACGGTCATCTTGCCAAATCCAAACGGGTTGATTTAGGGTTAGAGAAATCTCACAGCAACGATGCTTTTGTGATTGCAGGAGGTACCACTCAAAAACATAATGATACCTTCAAGGTTAAGCAGATTAGAAGGAATAATCGCTCTCTAGATAAATTCTATAATGCCAAATATCTTGACTTAAGGGATGGCAAGAAGAAGTCAGATTCAGAGCTGGCAGACCAACGTTGCAAGCGAAATACCGAAAACAACATCAATTTCAGGGTTCACCGTAGGCACAAAATCAAAAAAGGTGGTTGTTGTATCAGGAAAAAAAGTTATCCTTTCCACCCCAATGATGTAGTGATTTATGATGGGGAAACCATCAATTCCAATGTTCAAGAAGTAGTGCCATATTGTTATGGAAAAGGTTTTTGTTATTTATAGGTTAGGAATTTCGCATTCATCTCCCGCTAAATCAAAGAATTAAAAGGAGTTTTCTAAGACAGTATTTGGATATATTAACCTTAAGTTATTAATATTGATAATAATATAAAAAAGGCTTCCCCCCTTTTTTTGTTGAATATAGTTAATAAGGGGGAAAACTTACAAAAAAGAGGTGAAACTTATTAATAAATATATTCAGCAGATGAAACTACCTATCTCGGAAGGATTGTTTAATCTTTAAGGAAAAATGAGATTGAAATTAACCTTTGAAAACATTGATTTAAATCATTTTTTTAAATTTTTAAGCTATAGTTTTAAAAAAGAACCAAATGGATATTACATCAAATTAATTGATAGTATTTGTAAAACATTAATTTTAGTATAATATATTAATTAAGTATGTCCAAATAAAATGAATTGATCATAATTATTTTTTAAAATATAAGAGGCAGTTATGTAATGACCTTAAATGAGCAGAGTTGCAAAAAGGAGTGATTTATAAATGTTAGATTTATTATTAAAAAATTGTCATGTGGTTACAGAAACCGAATCATATAATGCAGATATTGAAGTTAAAGACGGTAAAATTACAGGCATTGTGAAGAGTGGAAGTGGAAGAGATTCTAAAAAAGAAATAAATTGTGAAAATAAGACAGTCATTCCTGGTTGTATAGACACTCATGTGCATTTTAATGAACCGGGTTATGAATATAGAGAAGGATTTATAACAGGTTCAAGAGCAGCTGCTGTAGGTGGTATTACATTGGTTGCAGATATGCCTGTAGCCAATAAGCCACATGTTAAATCTTTAAAAGATCTAGAAATCAAAAAGAATGCAATTAAAGATAAAAGTTATGTTGATTATAGTCTTTGGGGAGGATTAGTTGATAATAATCTTAATGACTTAGAAGGATTAAAAAATGGTGGGGTCTTAGGTCTAAAAGCTTTTACAGTTGATCAATTATCGGATTTTAAATGGATCAATGATGGAGTAATGTATGATGGGTTTTCAAAATGTTCAGATTTAGATTTAATGGTAGGTTTACATTGTGAAAACAATCAAATTATAGAATACCGGCAAAATAAAATTGATGACAATAAATCTTATGAAGACCAAATAAAGGATTTTCTATGGGTATTTGATGAAGAAACTGAATTAACTACAGTTAATAATGTGATAGAAATTGCTAAGAAAACAAAAGCAAGAGTACATATATTACACGCTAGTTTACCTGAAACGGTGAAGAAAGTAAAAAAAGCCAAAAAAGAAAATGTGAATATCACTGTAGAAACTTGCCCACATTATTTAGTTATGAGTAATAATGATTTATTTGATAAAAAAGCCTTTGCAAAATGTACTCCTCCTTTAAGAGATAAAGAAGCTGTAGAGGGTTTGTGGGAACTTATAAAAAATGACGATATTTATTTAATTTCTTCTGATCATTCACCATCTACTATAGAAGAAAAAAGTTCAAAAGATAGTTTTTGGAAAGCATGGGGCGGAATCCAAGGAGTCCAATTTATGGTACAATTGTTACTATCAGAAGGTGTAAATAAAAGAGGACTTTCACTTCATAAATTTGTTAAGTTATTATCAAGTAATCCTGCTAGATATTTAGGTCAGTATCCAAAAAAAGGCACTATTCAAATCGGTAGTGAAGCAACTTTTACAATAATAGATTTAGATAAAAAGTGGGAAATCACAAAAGAAGATATAGTATTTAAAAACAAGCATACTCCTTATCTAAATATGAAAGGTAAAGGACTTCCTGAAAAGACCATTTTAAGAGGCGAAGTAATTGATCCTGAGAGTAAAGAATTTAACGGTAAATTTATTGGTTAATTATATTTAAAATAATATTTCTTAAAATCGCACAAATATAAAAGTTTGTATGAGAATTAAATTTATGGTATTGTATATTTAGAATAAAGTTAAGGTAAATTTTAATATTAATTGACTATTGCAAGATAATGTTTTTAATTATTGATTATTTAGAAAATTGAAGGAGGGGAAATATTGGGAATTCCTCTTAGAAAAGTTTTAGAAATGGATAATTTTAATATATGTGAAATTGTTGCTGGAAAAGAAGGAATAGATAGAAAAGTATTTGGAGTAACCATTATGGAAGCACCTGATATTGCCAAATGGCTTAGAGGTGGCGAACTAATATTAACTAGTTTATATCCTATAAAAAATTCAAAAGGTGTGGAAAAAGAAATAATAAAAGAGATCGTAGATAAAGGAGCTGCTGGTTTAATAGTAAAAACCCATCGATTTATTGAGGAAGTTCCAGATGAATTAATTGCGATGGGAAATGAATTAAATTTTCCAATTATTGAAATCCCACAAGATGTGAGATTTGTAGATCTAATGTACCCTCTGATGGAAAGATTATTCAATAAACAGGTTTCAAAATTGAAGTATTTCAAGGATATTCATGATAGTTTTACAGAACTTGCTTTAAAAGGTGGGGAAATGAGTGAGATAGTTGATTCTCTGCAAGAAAAAATTGACAATCCAATTGCTCTTGTAGATAAAGAATATCAAAGTATCTATAGTACCTTTGATTGGGAAAATGCATATGATCAAGAAAATAATGAAATCCAATTGGATAAATATATTGATGATAATATGTATAGGGAAAAGGGTGTTAAATATAAAGATGATGAGATTACTCGTATAGTTGTACCAATAAAAGTTAATAATGATTTAAAAGGTTATTTAATGTGTTTTGAATATAATAATAAATTGTCAGAATTAGACTTTATCTGTGTTGAACAAGCAAGAACTGTACTTAATTTGAAATGGACAAAGCAAACAGCCGTAGAAGAAGTAATACAAAGGTTTAAAAATGATATAATTAATGATCTAATTACAGGTAAAGTAGATTCTTTAGAATATTTTTTTAATAGGGGGGAAATGATTGGTTGGGATTTAGATCATCAATTTATTCCTGTTGAAATTAATATTAAAAATATAAAGGGACATCATTATCTAACCAAAGAAGGGCGTAATTTTTCTATAAAGAACAACTTAGTTTCAATTGTAGAAAAAGTATCAGATAATTTTAACAAACAAAATATGGTTGGCAATAGGAGTAATTCAATAATTGTTTTATGGCCACATGAAGAGGATTTAGAATTTAAACAGGAATTGGAAAAAATCAAGGAATTTGGTAATAATATTAAAGAAAAAATCAAAGAAGAAATAGAAGAAGGCAAAGTAAACATTGGTATTGGAGATATGGCAGAAGACTTAAGAGAAATTTCTGATAATTACAGAAAGGCAGACCGGGCAATTAATTTGGCTGAAGATATATATGAAGATGAATTTGTAATATCTTTTTCAGAATTAGGAGTTTATAAATTATTATGTGAGTTTTATAATTACAATTCCCTTGAAGATCATGTACCACAGGCAATTAAAGAATTATCAGATTATGACAAAAGACATAATACAGAATTACTTAAAACAATGGAAGTATATATAAAATCAAATTTGAATGCTTCAAAAGCTTCGGATAAATTATTTATACATTACAAAACCATGTTATATAGATTGGAAAGAATAGAAAAAATAACAGGTATTGAATTAGATGATTATGAAAAGAAATTGGAACTAGAAATAGGACTTAAGATTTTAAATATTATAAATAAGGATTAAGAGTAATTTTTTATAAAACGAGGAGGATTATTTAATGAAGATAGTAATGATGGAACCGATTGGATTGAATGAAGAAGTCTTGAATAAATATAGAAAAGAATTGGAAAAAAGAGGTCATGAATTTATCTCTTATGATGATAGGGTTGAAGATGATAATGAAATTATAAAAAGAGCTAAAGATGCAGATGTAATTATTATTACTAATTTACCTCTTTCTGCTCATGTAATAAATTCTTGTCCAAACTTAAAGTTAATTTCTTTAGCATTTACCGGTTTTGATCATATTGATATGCAGGCTTGTAATGAAAATGATATTATTATAAGTAATGCTTCAGGATATGCTGACCAGGCTGTAGCAGAATTAGTTTTTGGTATGTCTATAAATCTTTTAAGAAATATAAAAGAAAGTGATCAAGTTACTAGAGAAGGTAAAACAAGAAAGGGGCTTATTGGTAATGAATTAGCCGGTAAGAAATTTGGGATTATTGGAACAGGTAATATAGGAATGCAAGTTGCTAGAATTGCAGATGCATTTGATGTAGAATTATTAGGACATAGTAGATCTGAAAATGAAGAAGCTTTAGAATTAGGTATGAAGTACTTATCTTTAGAAGAACTGCTATCAGAAAGTGATATAGTTAGTGTGCATGTTCCTTTAAATGAAGCTACAATAAACTTGATTGATAAAGAAGAAATAGCTATGATGAATGAAAATGCGGTGCTAATAAATTGTGCAAGAGGTCCAATTGTAAATAGTGAAGCTCTGGCTGAAGCTTTAAATAAAGAAGAAATTGCAGGCGCAGGAATTGATGTATTCGAAGAAGAACCGCCAATTTCTAAAGATCACCCATTATTAAATAGTAAAAATACTATTGTTTCTCCACATGTTGCTTTTGCAACTGAAGAAGCTTTTGAAAAAAGGGCAGAAATTGTATTTAATAATATTTACAAATGGTTAGAAGAAGAACCTCAAAATGTGGTAAATAAGTAATGTAGATAAAAAAAGAAAGTTAAAACAAAGAAACTTGCTGAGACAGGTATTGATGAATTGAATCTAGGGGCTAAAGGGTATAAAAAAACAGATTGTACTAATAAGATTCTAATGAATTGTTAGCTAATAACAAAGTTGAATTATATACTCTTAAAGGCAAATTATATGATACTAAAAGATAAGTGGTAATGTTCAATATTCATTTAAATTGAAATAAGATAATTCAATCTTTTTACAAATTATAATTTTACTGAATTATAATAAAAAATTGGAATGCTGGATGATGGGATAAATGCTTATCTAATGTATATATAATTTCCACTACAAGGCAGATAATAACTATAAATAAATATAGAAGGTATCAAATAATACTTGCCACAGTCAGAATAAATAACTTTTTATATACCGTAGTTATAAATTTAAATAATAATTCCCTATCTAAAAATATTGAATTTAGGAATGATAAGCTGGTAATATTAAAAATATAGAATTCTATGATAATTAAAGCAAAATTTAGAGTGAAAAAATAAAGTAAAAAAGCATATACTATAAATTTTGAATAATATTTAACTGAGGGGTAGATACCCCTCAGTTTCATTATTTTCAAATCAGAAAAATATAACCATAAAAACTTGGTTCTTCTTTAAACTTGTAGGCCTTAAACCCGGAAAAGCCTGATGAATCTTTAACTTAAAGTAATTTATATCATGATAACCATAGGCTCGTCGTTTAACCTCTTTAATTTTGTTATTAGTACCTTCTAGTTTAGAGGCATGAATAGGAAATTACCATAAGTAATTATTCCATATTTGTATCTTTGGACTGTACCAGCAAAATTGCTTACTGGTTTTAGTCCTGACTTTAATGCTAATAAACACCAATTATCTAAAGCTTCTTTCATATCAATAGAATTCTTGGTTTCCAGATGAGGTTAAGTTTATCTTTAAATATATAAAATACTCCAACAACACAAACATAAATTCCATAAAAATGAATTATTTTATCAAATCTTAAAATACCCGGAATTAATTGTAATCCATAAAGTCTTGTTCCTTCAATTATCAAATATCCCCCTAACATGTGTCCTATGGAGAGGAGAGTTAATGCAACTAAAACACCCATTGGAAATTTTATCTTTCTATGAATACTTACTACTAAGAGAATTATTAAAAGAACAAATGCAGA
>Ga0102934_1002837_pt1 | contig 11906 bp, 10 predicted proteins | sample SalPonR2_A_D1_MG_FD_78175 | JGI IMG/M metagenome (GOLD analysis project Ga0102934, IMG submission 78175) | Salt pond soil microbial communities from South San Francisco under conditions of wetland restoration - Salt Pond MetaG R2_A_D1_MG | ecosystem: Environmental > Aquatic > Marine > Intertidal...
AGATACGGCATGGCCCCGGCGAAGCGCTCGGTCATCCCGGACTGCGCGAGCATCCAGTCGGTCGCCTCGCGCAGGCTCTCGGTGGCCTGCCAGGCCGGCCCGGCCAGATCGGGCAGCGCGGCGCGCGCCGCCTCGGCCTGCGCCTCGATCTCGTCGATGAGGGCGAAGGCCGCCTCGCCCCCGTCGGCGAGCTTGCGGCCCACGAGGTCCATCGCCTGGATGCCGTTGGTGCCCTCGTAGATCGCGGTCACGCGCACATCCCGCAGATACTGCGCTGCCCCCGTCTCCTCGATATAACCCATGCCGCCGTGAAGCTGCACACCGGTATTGGCCACGCTGATCCCGGTCTCGGTGCCGCAGACCTTGGCGATGGGCGTGAGCAGGGCGGCGCGCGCGCGCCAGTGATCGCTGCCTGTCGCGGTCTCCATGTCGATGGCCTTGGCGCAGGCCAGCGCGATGGCGCGCGCGGCGAAGGTCTCGGTGCGCATCTGCGCCAGCATCCGGCGCACGTTGGCGTGCTCGATGATCGTGCCACTGCCGCCCTCGACCGGGGTCCGGCCCTGGCGGCGCTCCTGTGCATAGGCGAACGCGTGCTGACAGGCCCCCTCGGCCACGCCCACCCCTTGCCCGCCGACGCCGAGGCGGGCGTTGTTCATCATGGTGAACATCGCATGCATCCCGTCATGGGCTTCGCCCACCAGCCAGCCGGTGGCACCGTCGTATTGCATCACGCAGGTGGGGCTGCCGTGCAGGCCCATCTTGTGCTCGAGGCTGACCACCGACAGGCTGTTGCGCTCGCCGGGGTTGCCGTCGGCATCGGGGATGAACTTGGGCACGAGGAACAGGCTGATCCCCTTGGTGCCCGGCACCCCGTCGGGCAGGCGCGCCAGCACGAGGTGGCAGACATTTTCGGTGAAATCGTTGTCGCCCCAGGAGATGTAGATTTTCTGGCCGGTGATGGCGTAGGTGCCGTCGCCATTGGGCTCGGCGCGGCTGCGCAGGGCACCGACGTCCGACCCCGCCTGCGATTCGGTCAGGTTCATGGTGCCGGACCATTCGCCGCTCACGAGCTTTGGTAGGTAGAGCGCCTTGAGCGCGTCGCTCGCGTGATGCTCCAGCGCCTCGATTTGCCCCTGGGTCATCAGCGGCGCGAGTTGCAGCGACAGGCAGGAGCCCGCCATCATCTCGTTCACGGCGGTGGTGAGCAGCATCGGCAGGCCCATGCCGCCATGGTCGGGATCGGCACCGATCGCGATCCAGCCACCTGTCGCGATGGCGCGGTAGCCCTCGGCGAAGCCGGGCGAGCTGCGCACGACGCCGTTTTCCAGCCGCGCGGGGGTCAGGTCCCCGGCGCGGTTCAGAGGGCCGAGCACCTCCTCGCACATGCGGCCCGCCTCTGACAGGATCGCGTCTGTCATGTCCGGCGCGGCCTCGGAAAACCGCTCGGTTGCGGCCACCTCGGACAGGCCGACCACGTGCTCGAACAGAAAGCGGAAATCCTCGATCGGGGCGCGATAGGGCATTGTGACCATTCCTTTCCATCCTGCCGGCGCGGCTTGGCAAGCGGGCCGGGGGGCTGTATCCAGCACCTTTCCGCCGAGGTTAGCCGGTAGCACCGTGGCGGCAAGCGAAACGCCGCGTCAGAGGGTCTAGATGCCAAATGCAACCGAAGTATTGCAAGCCGATGCGCGCGGATTTGATCGTGCCGCCGCGATCTGGCGCGACGGCGGGCTCGTGGCCGTTCCGACCGAGACGGTCTATGGCCTCGGTGCCGATGCGCGCGACGACGTGGCGGTGGCACGCATCTTCGAGGCCAAGGGGCGGCCGAGCTTCAACCCGCTGATCGTGCATGTCGAGAGCGCGGCGCGGGCGCGCGATCTCGTCGCGTGGTCCGACGCGGCGGAGATCGTGGCCAGCGCGTTCTGGCCGGGACCGCTGACGCTGGTGCTGCCGCTGCGCGCCGGGGCGGGGCTGTCGCCGCTGCTCACCGCCGATCTGCCGACGCTCGCCGTGCGCGTGCCCGCGCACCCGGTGGCGCGCGCGCTCTTGGCGGCATTCGGCGGGCCGGTGGCCGCGCCCTCGGCCAACCCGTCGGGGCGGATCAGCCCCACCGAGGCAGCGCATGTGCTGGCCGGTCTCGGGGGCCGGATTGACGCGGTGGTGGATGGCGGGGCCTGCCAGGTGGGGGTGGAATCGACCATTCTCGGGCTGGTAGGGGCAGCAACGCTCCTGCGCCCCGGCGGCGTGCCGACGGAGGCGCTGGAGGCGGCTCTGGGCGGCCCCGTCCTGGCGCGCGACGACGCGGACGCGCTGAACGCGCCGGGGCAGATGCGCGCGCATTACGCGCCGGGGGCAAAGGTGCGGCTCGGCGCGGAGGAGCGGCGCGCGGGCGAGGCGATGCTGGGCTTCGGCGCGGTGGCGGGCGATCTGACCCTCTCGGAGACGGGCGATCTGGTGGAGGCGGCGGCGAACCTCTTTCACCACCTCCACGCGCTGGATGCCACCGGGGCGGCGGGGATCGCCGTGGCCCCCATCCCCGAGCGCGGCCTTGGCCGGGCGATCAACGACCGGCTGCGGCGCGCGGCGGCAGAGCGGGAGTAGAGCGTGTCGCGTGAATGCGAATGAACGCAACCCGTTCCAGGGGGCGCTGCCCCCCGTCGCGCCTCCGCGCGACTCCCCCGCGAGTATTTCGGCCGAGAAGATGCCCCTCAGCCCATCAGGGCGAGGCCCGCGAAGAGCGTGAGCGCGCCGCAGGCGATGGCGAGGATCACGTTGCGCGTGGTGTAGCCGAGCCCCAGCGTCACGAGGGCCGCGGCCATGCGCGGCGCGTCGAGCGTGCCCCCCGTGGCGGCGGGCCAGACCACCAGCGGCGCCACCAGCCCCGGAAGCACCGCCACCGCCGTGTAGCGCAGGTGCCGCAACAGCCAGGCGGGCAGCGGGCGGCTGCCGACGAGCCCGAGAAAGACGAAGCGTAGCGCGTAGGTGCCGAGACCCAGCGCGGCGATGAAGAGCCACAGGGCGGGGCCGTCGATCATGCCCGGCCCGCCTTGCGGCGTTCGAGCATCACCTCGGCCTGTGCGCCCGCCATCATCCCGGCAAGCCCCGCCGCCAGAAGCCCGAGATTGTAGGGCAGCCATGCCAGCACCAGCGCCAGCGTCACCGACACCAGCGCCGCCACCACGTGGGCGGGGGTGCGCAGCATCGGGCCGATCATCGCGAGAAAGGTGATGGGCAACGCGAAATCGAGCGGCAGGCCGCTGGGGACCGCGTTGCCCACGAGCGCGCCCACCAGCGTGAACACGTACCAAAGCGGGCAGATCGGCGTGACCACGCCGAAGAAATAGGCCAGTCGCTCCGCCACCGACCAGCGCGGTTCCTGTTCGAATTTCACCACCGCGCAGGCATAGCTCTGATCGACGGTGAAATAGGCGGCGATGGCGCGCTGCCACAGCGGTGCCGCCCCCAGCCATGGCGTGAGCGAGGCCGAGTACATCGCCATGCGCAGGTTGACCGCCAGCGCCGAGACGAGCGCGATCAGCGTCGGCGCGTTGTCGGTCAGCAGTTGCAGCGCCGCGAACTGTGCCGCGCCCGCGATCACCAGCACCGAAAACGCCATCGTCTCGGCGATGTGCAGCCCCGCCTCGGTGCCCACGACACCGAACAGCATCGAGAACGGCACGATCACGAGGACGAAGGGCGAGCCGTCGCGCACGCCTTGCCAATAGGGCGATTTGGTGGTTTGGCTTGACATGGAAGGGGCGCTCCGGGGTGGTACGTGCCCGTGGCCTAGCGGATGCAGGGAGGAGATGCAATTGACCGCTCGAAGCGACCTGTCGGACTATCTCATCGCGCCCGACCCGGGCGCGGCGCGGCTCACCCGCGCGGTCGAGGGGGTGGATCACGAGGGCAATCCCGCGCGCATCTCGGTCGTGGAGGAACGCCCCCTGACCATCTTTCTCAACGGGCAGGAGATCGTGACGGCGATGACCATCGGCGATTATCCCGAATACCTCGCACTCGGATTCCTGCGCAACCAGGGCATGTTGGCCGCGGGCGAGGTGGTGCGCGGCGTCGATTACGACGAGGACCTCGAGACGGTCGTGGTGCGCACCGACGCGCAGACCTCCTACGAGGAGAAGCTGCAGAAGAAGACCCGCACCAGCGGCTGCGCCGTGGGCACCGTATTCGGCGACATGATGGAGGGGCTGGAGGGCGTGACCCTGCCGCAGGTGGAGGTCAGGACCTCGGATCTCTACGCGCTCGCCGCCAAGATCAACCGCACCCCCTCGCTCTATCTCGAGGCCGGGGCGATCCACGGAACGGTGCTGTGCCACGGGGCACAACCCCTTGTTTACATGGAGGACGTGGGCCGTCACAACGCGGTGGACAAGATTGCCGGATGGATGTTCTCCGAAGGCGTCGCAGCGGACGACAAGACGCTCTACACCACCGGGCGGCTCACGTCGGAAATGGTGATCAAGACCGCGCTCATGGGCATCCCGGTTCTGGCCTCGCGCTCGGGCTTTACCGCCTGGGGGGTGGAGATCGCGCGGGAGGTGGGGCTCACGCTCATCGGCCGGATGCGCGGGCGGCGCTTCGTCTGCCTGTCGGGCGAGGAGCGGCTGTTGCGCGACGCCGACCCGGCGCAGGTGGCCGAGGAAAGCCCCAAGCATCGCCGCAAGAGTGCGCAGGGATGAGCCCCCTTCCCGGCGTGATCCTCGCGGGCGGGCTGGCCACGCGCATGGGCGGCGGCGACAAGGGGCTGCTGCCGCTTGGCCGGGCGACGATCCTCGACCACGTCATCGCGCGGCTGGCACCGCAGGCGGGCGCGCTGGCACTCAACGCGAACGGCGATCCGGCTCGCTTCGCCCGGTTCGGCCTGCCTGTGCTGCCCGATCCGATTGCAGAGTTTCCCGGGCCGCTGGCCGGGGTGCTCGCCGGGCTCGACTGGGCAGCGGGCGGAGGCGCGGAGACCATCGTGACGGTGGCGGCCGACACGCCGTTCTTTCCCCGCGATCTGGTGGCGCGGCTGCACGCGGTGGCGGAGGGGATGAGGCATCCGCTGGTGCTCGCCGCCTCGCCGCGCGGCGACGAAGAGACCAAATCCATGAGCCGCGGCGGGCGGGTGCGCCACCCGACCTTCGGCCTCTGGCCGGTGGCGCTGCGCGATGATCTGCGCGCGGCCCTCGGGGACGGCTTGCGCAAGGTGGTGCTCTGGACCGACCGGCATGACGGACGTGAGGCGCTGTTCGACGACGCGGAGGCGTTTTTCAACGTCAACACGCCCGAGGACCTGGCCCGCGCGCAGCGGAGGGCGGGGGCATGAGGCTCTATGGCGTGACCGGCTGGAAGAATGCCGGCAAGACCGGGTTGATGGAGCGGCTCGTGACCGAGATCGCGGGGCGGGGGCTTTCGGTCTCGACCGTCAAGCACGCGCATCACAGCTTCGACGTGGATCATCCCGGGCGTGACAGCTATCGCCACCGCGCGGCGGGGGCGACCGAGGTGCTCTTGTCCTCGCGCAACCGCTTTGCCCTGATGCACGAGATGCGCGGCGAGGAGGAGATGCCGCTCGACGCACTCCTGGCCAAGCTCGCCCCCGTCGACCTGGTACTGGTCGAAGGCTACAAGCGCGAGCCCCACCCCAAGATCGAGGCGTTCCGCGCCGGGACGGGCAACGCGCTCATTGCCCCCGGCGATCCGACGATCCGCGCGGTGGCAAGCGATGTGCCGCTCGATCTGGACCGGCCTGTCTTCGATCTGAACGACACGGGCGCGATCACCGATTTCATCCTTGCAGAGGTGGGGCTTTGACCCCATTCGACAGTTTTGCCATGCTCGACTGGTCGAGCGGCAACGATACCGGGCCGCGCCCGCGCCGCGATGCGATCTGGCTGGGATGCGTGCGCGGCGGGGCGGAGGACGCGCCGTGCTACCTTCGCAACCGGGCAGAGGCCGAGGCGGCGCTTGTCGATCTGATCGAGGCGGAGCGCGCGGCGGGCCGCCGCCTGTTCATCGGCTGCGATTTTCCCTTCGGTTTTCCTGCGGGCTTCGCGCGGGCGCTGACCGGGCACGCCGATCCCTTGGCCGTCTGGGACTGGCTGGAGGCGCTGATTGAGGACGCCCCGCGCGCCAATAACCGCTTCGACGTGGCGGCCGCGATCAACGCGCGCTTTGCCGGTGTGGGGCCGTTCTGGTTCAACGGGTTGAAACGCGAGATCGAGGGCTTGCCGCGCCGCGACACGCGGGCCGGGCACGGCCTGCCCGACCGGCGGCGCGCCGACCGGGATGCGCCGGGATCGTTCAGCGCCTGGCAGATGGGCGGCGCGGGGGCCGTGGGCGGGCAGGTGCTGATCGGGCTGCCGGTGCTGAACCGGCTGCGGCGGCGTTTTGCCGGGCAGGTGGCGGTCTGGCCGTTCGAGGCGATGGACGCCGCGGTGGCGCTGGTCGAGGTCTGGCCGGGGCTGATCAACCCGGTGGTCAAACGCGCCGAGGCCGGGGGCGGCATCCGCGACGCGCATCAGGTGCGGCTGATGGCGCGGGGGCTTGCGCGCTTGCCTCGGGCGCGGCTCGCCGCCATGCTGGCGGTCGAGGCCCCGGAGGCCCCCGAGGAGGGCTGGATATTCGGCCTTGGGCACGAGGAGGAACTGATGGCCGCCTGCGACGACCCGCTGAAGCCACCGCCCCTGCGCGACGATTGTTTCGCGCTGCCCGCCGGGGTGGACTGGACGCCGGTGGATGACGCGCTGGCGCTGCTGCGCGACCGGCTGCGCACGGTTGTGGGGCAGGAGCGGCTGTCGATTGGAGAGGCGGCGGGTCGGGTGCTGACCGCGGACGTGACGGCGCGGCGGGCGAACCCGCCCGAGGCAAACACTGCGGTGGATGGCTATGGCTTTGCCCATGCCGCGCTGGGTGAGGGCGATCAGATCCTGCCGCTGGTCGAGGGGCGCGCGGCGGCGGGGGCACCCTATCCGGCTGCTTTGCCGCCGGGCCACGCGGTGCGGGTGCTCACCGGCGCGGCGCTGCCCGAGGGGGTGGATACCGTGATCCTGCAGGAGGACGTGAGCGTGGGCGAGGGCCGCATCGCCTTTCGCGGCGACGTGCGGCCCGGGGCCAATACCCGCCGCGCGGGCGAGGATGTGGACGCGGGCGCGACGGTGCTGGAAGCGGGGCGCGTGCTGACGCCCGCCGACCTTGCGCTCTGCGCCGCCGTGGGGCTGTCGGACCTGCCGGTCTTCGCGCGGTTGCGCGTCGCGGTGATCTCCACCGGCGATGAACTGGTCGAGGCGGGAGAGACCGCGCGCTCCGGGCAGATTTACGATGCCAACCGCCCGATGCTGACGGCTCTCGTGCAACAGATGGGATATGACGTCGTGGACCTAGGAAGGGTGCCCGACGACCGCGCCGCGCTGCGGGCTGCAATGGACCGGGGGGCGCGGCAGGCGGATGTGATCCTGACCTCGGGCGGCGCGTCCTCGGGGGACGAGGATCACGTCTCGGCGCTCCTGAACGAGGCGGGGGCGATGGCGGAATGGCGCATCGCGCTCAAGCCGGGGCGGCCCCTTGCGCTCGGGCTGTGGGGCGGCGTGCCGGTCTTCGGCCTGCCGGGTAACCCGGTGGCGGCGCTCGTCTGCACGCTGATCTTCGCGCGCCCCGCGATGGCGGCGCTGTCGGGGGCGGGCTGGCACGCGCCGCAGGGCTTCGACGTGCCCGCCGGTTTCGGTAAACGCAAGAAGCCGGGGCGGCGCGAATACCTGCGCGCGCGCATCCGGCAGGGCCGCGCCGAAGTGTTCAAATCCGAAGGCTCGGGGCGCATCAGCGGGCTCAGTTGGGCCGAGGGGCTGGTGGAACTGCCCGACTCTGCTGCGGAAATCCGGCCCGGAGATGCGGTGCGCTACATCCCCTTCGGCAGTTTCACGGGCCCATGATGCGGCTCCTTGTCCTCGGGGCCACGGGCACCATCGGGCGCGCGGTTGTCGATGCGGCGCTGGAGGCGGGGCACGCGGTGGACTGCCTGCTGCGCCCGCATCACGCGCGGGGCGGGCACGGCTTGGTGGATGGGGTCGGCCTTCATTTCGGGACCGTGGCGCAGGCGCTCGAGGCGGGCGGCGCGGAGGCGGTGATCTCCTGCATGGCCTCGCGCACGGGCGCGCCCGCCGATGCCTGGGCGGTGGATCACGCGGCCACGGCGGCGGCGATCGCGGCGGCGCGCGCGGGCGGCGCGCGGCATTTCGTGCTGCTCTCGGCCATTTGCGTGCAGCGCCCGAAGCTGGAGTTTCAGCGCGCGAAGCTTGCGGTCGAGGCGGAACTTGCCGCCTCGGGGCTGCGCTACTCCATCGTCCGGCCCACCGCCTATTTCAAGTCGCTCTCGGGTCAGCTGGAGCGGTTGCGCGCGGGCAAGCCGTTCCTCGTCTTCGGCGACGGGCGGGTGACTGCGTGCAAGCCTATCAGCGACGGCGATCTCGCGCGTTACATGCTGGGCGGTCTCGACGATCCCGCGCGCTGGAACCGGGTGCTGCCCATCGGCGGGCCCGGCCCCGCCATCACGCCGCTGGAACAGGGCGCGATGCTGGCCCGCGCGCTGGGGATCGCGCCGACATATCGCCATGTGCCCCTGCGGCTGATGGACGGGATCGTGGCGGGGCTGTCGCTGGCCGGGCGCATCAGCCCGCGCATGGCCGCCAAGGCGGACCTGGCGCGGATCGGGCGCTACTACGCCACCGAATCGATGCTGATGCTGGACCCTGAAACCGGGCGCTATGACGCGGCGGCCACGCCGGAGACGGGGGCCGAGGCGTTGGAGGCGTTCTATGGGCGGCTGGTGCGCGGCGAGGCGCGCGTCGCGCTGGGCGCGCATTCGGTTTTCTGAAGCAGGGGGCGCTGCACCCGTTGCGCCTCCGCGCGACGGCCCCGGGGTATTTGGATCAAGAAGAAGCCGGGGGTCAGTCGCCGGGGGGGCAGACATGGACATGGGTGTCCCATGACGCGCAATCCGCCGCGAGCGCGGCGGGCAGGGCCGCGTCGGTAAAGACGTGATCGACATCGCGCAGCGAGCCGATGCGCACCGGCGCGCTGCGCTGGAACTTGGAGTGGTCGGCAACGAGCATCACCTCGCGCGAGCGTTTCAGCAGGGTCTGGCCGACGAGTACCTCCTGGATGTCGAAATCGAGCATGTCGCCGTCCTCGTCGAGCGCCGAGCAGCCGAGAATCGCGTGGTCGAACTTGAAATTCTCGATGGCGCGCGCGGTGAGGTGGCCGACGAGCCCATTGTCGGAACGCCGGAGCGCGCCCCCGGCGAGAACGATCTCGCAATCGGGGTTGGCCAGCAGGGTCTGGGCCACGTTCATGTTGTTGGTCACCACCATCAGGTCGCGGTGATCGAGCAGCGCCTGCGCCACCGCCTCGGTGGTGGTGCCGATGTCGAGAAACAGCGAGGTCGCCTCGGGTATGGCCGCCGCGCAGGCGCGTCCGATTGCCGTCTTGGCCGCCTCGTTGAGGCGCCGGCGTTCCTCGTAGAGGATGTTGCTGACGCCCGAGGGCAGGATCGCGCCGCCGTGCACGCGCTCGAGCTTGCCCGCGTTGGCGAGCTCTGTGAGGTCGCGGCGGATGGTCTGGACGGTGACGTTGAAGCGCGCGGCGAGGTCCTCGACCATGACCTTGCCCTCGGCGCGGGCGATCTCGAGGATATCGGGCTGGCGAAACGATTGCGACATGGCGGACCTCGCTGGCTGAGTGTTCGATTATGTTCGTTTTTTCGCCCGCCGCAAGGGCCGCGAATTTTTATCCTCCGCACTGGAATTATCGAGGAATTGTCAAAAAGGAGCAGAAACGAACATTCGTTATTGACTGATGAAGGGGAATGTTGTTTCGTTTAGTTTCACGCAAGGGAGGGCGTGCGCGTGGAGGACACTGGCGGCGATATCGTCGATCTGCTCGTCATCGGTGGCGGCATCAACGGCTGCGGCATCGCACGGGATGCCGCGGGCCGCGGGCTGTCGGTCGAGCTGGCGGAGAAGCACGACCTGGCGTCGGCCACGTCCTCGGCCTCGACCAAGTTGTTTCATGGCGGGCTGCGCTATCTGGAGTATTTCGAATTCCGGCTGGTGCGCGAGGCGCTGATCGAACGCGAGACGCTGCTGCGCGCGATGCCGCATATCAGCTGGCCGATGCGCTTTGTGCTGCCCTATCACCGTGACATGCGCTTCGAGGGCGAGACGCCTACCTCGCGCATTCTCGACGTGGTGATGCCGTGGATGAAGGGGCGGCGGCCCGCCTGGCTCATTCGGCTGGGCCTGTTTCTCTACGATCACCTGGGCGGGCGCGAGATTCTGCCGGGCACGACAACGCTCGATCTCGCGCAGGCCCCCGAGGGCCGGTCGCTCAAGGACAAGTTCGCCCGCGCCTTCGAATATTCCGATTGCTGGATCGAGGACAGCCGCCTGGTGGTGCTCAACGCCCGCGATGCCGAGGCGCGCGGCGCGCGCATCCGGGTGCGCACGCGCGTCGCAGGGGCCGAGCGCCGGGGCGGGCTGTGGCATGTCCGGCTGGAAGACGCCAAGACCGGCGCGACCGACACGGTGCGCGCCCGCGCCATCGTCAACGCGGGCGGGCCGTGGGTGAGCGATGTCATTACCGGCACGCTGCGGCTCAACTCGTCCGAGGGGGTGCGGCTGGTGCGCGGCAGCCATATCGTGACGCGGCGGCTCTATGATCATGACAAGTGCTATTTCTTCCAGGGCGAGGACGGGCGGATCATCTTCGCCATTCCGTACGAGGGCGATTTCACGCTGATAGGTACCACCGATGCCGAGCACGACGATCCCGACACGCCCCCCGAATGCACCCCCGAGGAGGCGGCGTATCTGTGCCGCTTTGCCAGCGCGTATTTCGCACGGCCCGTGACCGAGGCGGATATCGTCTGGAGCTATTCCGGTGTGCGCCCGCTCTATGATGACGGGGCGAAATCGGCCACGGCGGCGACGCGCGATTACGTGCTGTCGCTCGACGAGAGCGGCGGCGCGCCGCTGCTCAATGTATTCGGCGGCAAGATCACCACCTACCGTCGGCTGGCGGAATCGGCGCTGGCGCGGCTGGCGCCGCATTTCCCGAGTGCGGGCGCGGACTGGACGGCGGGGGTGCCGCTGCCGGGCGGGGACTTTGCCGTTGACGGGGTCGGGGCGCTGGCGGACAGTCTGGAGGCGCGGTATCCGTTCGTGACACCGGTGCACGCGCTGCGGCTGGTGCGGGCCTATGGTACCGAGGCCGCGCAGGTGCTGGGCGAGGCGCGTGACGCCGCGGACTTGGGCCGCGATTTCGGCGCGACGCTGACCGAGGCGGAGGTGCGCTGGCAGATGACACATGAACATGCGCGCGAGGCTGCGGACGTGGTCTGGCGGCGCACGCGGCTGGGGCTGAAGATGACCGACGATCAGATTGCAGCGCTCGATGACTGGATGCGCGCCGCGCGTGCACCGGACTCGGTGCCGAAGGGGAGGGCCAAGGCGTGACGCTGACACTCGAAAATATCTCTAAGGTGGTGGGCAGCGAGGTGCATATCCATCCCGCCGACCTGAGCCTTGCGCCCGGAACGATGAACGTGCTGCTTGGCCCGACGCTGGCGGGCAAGACCTCGCTCATGCGGCTGATGGCGGGGCTCGATGCGCCCGCGACGGGGCGCATCCTGTGGCAGGGGCAGGACGTGACGGGGATGCGCGTGCAGGACCGGGCGGTGGCGATGGTCTATCAGCAATTCATCAACTACCCGTCAATGAGCGTCTATGACAACATCGCCTCGCCGCTGCGCCTTCAGGGCAAGGGGAAGGCAGAGATCGACCGTGCGGTGCGCGAGACCGCCGAGATGATGAAGCTCGCGCCCATGCTCGACCGCAAGCCGCTGGAATTGTCGG
>Ga0102934_1002839_pt1 | contig 11904 bp, 12 predicted proteins | sample SalPonR2_A_D1_MG_FD_78175 | JGI IMG/M metagenome (GOLD analysis project Ga0102934, IMG submission 78175) | Salt pond soil microbial communities from South San Francisco under conditions of wetland restoration - Salt Pond MetaG R2_A_D1_MG | ecosystem: Environmental > Aquatic > Marine > Intertidal...
AGGAGGAGGAGGAGGAGGAGGAGGAGGAGGAGGAGGAGGAGGAGGAAGGAGGGCCCGATGGCGGTCTCTTCTTGGGAGGAAGGTGAGGGGAATGCAAGCAAGGAGTGGTGTTAGAGGTGCTGGAGGAGATGAAGGGTGAGGTAGGGGTAGGATTGGAAGCAGAGGGTGCTTTGCTGCGAAAATATCGGCTTATTGACGTCTGAGAGGACATGGTAGAGGAGCTCACGATGGAGGAGAGTAGTCCTTCGGAGAGTCAATTGGTTCAAAGAAACGGAGGTTGTGAAGGTGCTCTCCTTTCGCTCACTTGCTTTCCTGTTCTATGATAGATCGAGTAAAAAATGTTAATTGTTGCACAGAAGAAAACGTGAAACCAACCATGCAACAAGCAGGGGGAGGAGGTATTGAAGAGCTCCCACACGTGCGGCTTTGGTTATTCAATCACAATCCATCTCTTCGCGCCTTATACACGGACATAAACGACATTGCTCGCCAGGCACCTCAAGTATACTGCTCGCCGTTCAAGTCACGTGGTACGAATCGATAGAAATGCCTCCCTGTTTTCCGTCTGAAGGAGGGGTATTCCTGGTGTCTTCCGCCAGACCACTTTGGCGAGCAGCGCGACAGAGTTAAAAACCTCTCCTACAAAGTGCGAGGCAAACATAGGGTAAGTTTCCATTGGACAGTTGATGTAGACATGACTGTGGCAGCATCAGTGCAAAATTGCCAGCCTTGTCACGACGGCATAATTTTTTCTACCTTTTCCCGATTTACCTCTTCCATGTGGGTCGTTGTTTCTTGCTTTCAGGACTAATAGCATAGGGCAATTTAAACCAATAAAAATCTCAATTTGATGCACTTTTTTTGGCTGAGTTACGAAGAAATGGTGATGATGGACCTCGCCATCATTTTTCCCCGTTGCAACCAAAACATTGACAGCTTTTCCGTCGAACAACAACTGATGAGGCCCATGAGACATCTTGGTTCTCTCCAAGGTTAACGCATGATAAATGAAGGTTGTCATACTGCAATTTCCTTCGCTGAAACAACTAATCATCTTGAATTTTGAGCACAGCACCGCTAAAATTGTGCGGGAGGAGAGTAAAAAAACTTTTTCGTTATTTTTTTAATCCCTGCGCCAGAAGACCTCTCGCACGTGTACTTCCAAAAACATCTGTACACTATCACAGTAAGTACGCATATCTGTGTCGGTCCCCATTTCTCCTAGACTCAGAGAGTCTCTGCTTCTTTAAGCCCTTATCCATTCGTATTCGAAAGCATGTGCCAATCATCTTCAACCTTACGAATCGCACACCGTGCTTAAAACTTTCGAGATTTGATTTTGTTTGAATCCTTGAAGTACACGTCGTATGAAGTCTTCTCGTCGGGTGAGGCAATCTGGGGCTCTGGCTGTGGTCCGTACAGCCACCACCCGAGCAAGCCAAATATAGGAACGAACAGACCCGCAAACAAGATTGGGACGATGACGTCTTTTTTATTGGCGAAATATTCCGTAGCAGGAACGATGACATCCTCATCCTTGTCTACCAGCGTATTTTGTCCGTATTTCATGGGAGTAGCTCTCTTCTTCTGTCCTGCCCCAGTTTGCGTACCTTTATTTTTGCCAGCTGTGGGATTACTTCCCGCATCCTTTTTCTTGCCCCCTCCCCACAAATGCAACCGGGTTGGGCTTGATGTCACATGCGACGAATGAGGGGCGACAGTGATTGAGCGAGGCATACTGGGAACAAAAGCCGTGGCAGCACCGAGGGCGATGAGGACGAGCAGGAGCACTGAAGTAGGTGGCGGAGTCATGGTTCGTGTCTCAAATGCGACGCCTGTGTCAGTGACAAGAAAAACGTTCAAGTATCATGTGGAAATTCTCGACATTAACACCAACTTCGAACATTGTGCCCACGCTGGCAGGAATGGAAAATCCCTCCTTTTCCTGTTGACCTGCACCGGGTTTGAACAGGGTCAAAACCCGATAGGCGGTCGTCATCCGACTGCCACATCATCACCAAGCCAAGGGCATTTTGGGCCCTCACAGCCATTACCACGGCGCACACTACCATACCGAGAAAATCTGTACTATCGAAGGGTACATTTTGAAATACCGGATCTTCAGAGGGGGGCAGGCGTTGAGGAGGGTGCTGACATGCCGCTTATTGCACACCTGTCATTCGATCCCCTCCCTGGGGGGAATCTTACGGCGAGCGAGAGCCGACACTTTCATGGATAAATTTCACGATGGGACATCATATTTGCGACAATCATGCAAACATATCTGTCTATCCGGCCAAACGTGTGAGATGTGTGCACGTTGCCATGTGACGATGTATGCAGCCACATCGTTGCTACATCCTTCCACCATACTTGACATCCGCCCCGCCTGAAAATCACGAGGGGGAGACTCGCCTTTGAAGTTTGAAGTCGCCTACATACTGTGACGTGTAGTCGTTTTTACATTATAAGTTTCGACGGGATTTGCGAAGGGATTAATGCCTGCCAATGATAGTGTATGCAAGGCTAGATTTCTTGAATTCAGACAAACTGAGACATGTTCCCGTCCAACCAGGCCATTTCCCAACCCCGCACAGCATGAACCACTTGGCAATAAGGCACCTCAAGGCTTGGCTTGTATGTTTCCTGGTGCCCGTCTCAATCCGTGCCTTTAAGCCTCTTTCTTCGCGCCCCACCCTTGCCCGCCCTTCCCACCACATGCCTTCCCCCGGGATTTGCCGCAACCTCCATCCTCCCCGACCCTTTTCCTCAAGCACTGCACCATCATCTTCCCTCCTCCTTCCTCGTCATGCATGGCCTCAGACCCGGGATCCGACACCTCTCCCTCCGGACTACCCACTTGCAGCCGCACGTGTCGGCATCACGGTGCTCGCATGCCTTCTTACCTCCTATTCCCACACGTCCCACCAAGCCATGTGTGCCAGCCCCGTCCTCGCCTCGGCCGCTGTCACCTTGGCAGCAAGTCTGATTGCTCCGGGCCTGGGCCAGGCCGCGATGTGTGGCTCCTTTGCGGGCATGTCCTCCCCACTGCTACTCCCTTCTTTTGCCGTGACTTTGGCCACAGGTGTCTGCACCTCCATCCTCTTCGAAGCCTTCATTCACTACCGAAACGCCGCCTTGGGTCTGGGCGGACGGCTAGGGGCAACGGCATTTTTGGCTGTGAATCTTATTGCTGCCTCACAGCGGCACTTCGTGGTCCCTGCTAGCTCTTCTCCTTTCTCCTTTTCTTCCCCCACCCGATTTTCCCTGTCACTCCCAGCCCTCCTCCACTTCATAAAGACCTCCCCCTACCTACCCTTGACCATTATATACGGAGCCTTGGGCTCGGTGGCCACGATCGCTTTGCGGGAAGCCAGCGACGACAACGCGGCAGCCGATCCTGTGCGGGCCGCGGCCGTGGTGGGGCTTATCAGTGCCCTGACCGTTGGTGTGTATGGCCACACCAGTTTGGGTTCTCTGGCTGCCTACGGCGGGGCCTTTGTGGGCATGTCGTTGCCCTCCCGATTGTTGTACGGCGCGGAGCCGGTCCTTCCCCCTCTGTCCCCCGACTCGTCCTCCGATCCCGCCCTCCCAGCCGCTGGAGTTCCCACCCCGTCCCTCCCTTCCCATTCCTTGACGTCTGGAAAATTATTGGCCTCGTTTTCTCTTGCGGGGGCTCTGGGAGGGGCAGTGCATGGTCTGACTTTGCATCTCGGGTGGTGGACCCTGCCTGTCGCTGGATGGGGGGGGAAAGCGGGAATGTGTAGCTTTGTAGGTGTCTTGATATTTAGAGGGCTGCTGCGAAGCTGGAGCGGGCTCAAGAACGCGTGGACAAAGCGGAGGGCGTAGAGAAATTGCTTGTGGGACCCGGGGTAATTTCCCAAAATCATGAAATTGGATAAATAAAGTGCGGGAGCAGGAAAATAAGCGATCTACGGAAACTAATGCAGCCACAAGAGTTCGCGCGAGATAAAATTACGCCAAAGTGCACGTCAATTTTATTACTATATTAAAAAGACGCATACGTAGATCTGGTCCGTGGATGATTGAGCGTGTTTGTTTTGTCTCTGTTGAATCGTTAATACGAGGTGGACGTAACGTGTCGTCCAAAACCGGAATAAAGGATGTGATAGACATCATGACAAGGCAGCATGCTCCTGCCTACTGACCTCTCACAAAGCAGGCAAGCTGCATCTCTTGAGTCCCTGGAAAATCGTAGGTGAACTTCACACAAGTTGCCGCATACACCATGACCTGGGGATAGATGCTCAGTACTGAGAAAGCTCCCGACTGAGTGAGACGTCTCGAGCTGCGGCGTTGAGGAATGACCTTTCAATTAACCACGCGAGGCATTTGTTCCTCTGAAATATCACCAGGGTTCTCTGCGGTGGCGTATGACTTCCCTTTTTCTTGTAATAGATGTATAGTGCATCGTAGAGCGTGCCCGTGATGTCACGTTGGGCCGCAGAGTCTGATCACCAGCGAGCGGCCCTACCGAGTAGCAAGGGCGTGTGGTAAATGTCTGCATAAACGTCACTTAGACGCCCCATTAACACGTCAGAGGGATTGATCGACATGGTTACTTTTACCAGGGTGTTTACGGTCTTTGCCTACGTTCTTAGTGTCCCTATCGTAATCGCCTTACCTTCCCTCCTCTATCCCTCCTCCAAAGGGCTCGATAACTCTTCTGCTCGCTTCCCATCCGACCCTGATGGAGGATGGGAATACGAGAAGTCCCGCGCCTTCGACTCAAGAAAATAAACCTACCGCTGATGCCTCCACCCACTCGAGTGCTACGAGCAACCTCGCCAGCTTTCGGAGGAAACTTAACTTACCGCTAGCGGCAGGACCTGACATCATGCTGTCTTGGGAGAAAGATGCGTTTTACGCGAAGCAAATCCACACTCAATTAAAGGTACGTGCATCATTTTTGGAGTCATTCTCGATCATATCCATGCAAGGCCGGTATTCTTCCTGGGCGGGGCCTCCACCTTCTCCTCAACAACATACGCAGTGTTTGCCTGAACGCCCGATGTGCCCGCGCGTCCCCTGTCTTTTCCTATCACCCACAGGAGCTGGCGGAAGTGGTGCTGGGGGCGGGAATAGCGGAGCTAGTAGATCCTGAAGTGCAATCTGTCGGCGATCTTTTGTATTACACCCTCACATACTGCACGGGAGGAAGGCAGAGTTTAGGGCAAGAGTACTGCCGCCTGATGCTCGTTGAGCAGGTGAATGGGCAGGGGAGGAAAGGAGGAAGGGAACTTTTCCTCCCGCTGAGCGCGGTCAGGAGCGTGGTGTTCGTGCTCGGGACCGTTTTGACCAACTACGTCTGGGAGCGGGTGATCCGTCGAGAAGGCTGGCAAGGAGACTACGCGCAGCTCGTCCGTCAGCGGCGGCGGGGCGGTAGAGGCGGGGACGGAGGAAGGGCAAGAGGTGAAGGAGGGGAAGGGGGCTTGTCTTCGCCTCCTGCAGCTCCTCGTTCCCACCCACCGGGTCACCCTCCCACCTCCGCCCCCCTCCTCCAGCGCTGCCTCCAGCGTCTTCGTCGCCTCCTCTCCCTCCTCCTCTCTTCTCCCCCCTACCTTTTTCTGGCTTCCCTCCTCCCCTCCCCCCGTGACGCCCTCTTCCGAACCCTGCATCGCCTGCATCTGATGGTCTTCTTCCTGACCAACCGTTACTTCACACTGGCCATGCGGGTGGCGGGCGCGCGAACCATATTCACCCGGGAGATGGGGGGGGAAGGGCCAGAAGGAGAAGGAAGCGGCCCGCGCCGGGCGAGCTACGTTGCGATTGGTGTCTTGATCCTGATGGAGATGGGTTTGAGAGCCTCGTCGAGCGTCATGTCGGCCCTGCGTCGGCTGTGGGAGGAGCATCGTCGGCGGGAGGGCGAGCGTCAACAACATCTACTGGGTGATGGGTTGGACCCTCCCCCCTCTCTAGTCCACGTAGTCGACCCCCCCGCGTCGTCCCCCTCCACTCCAGAGACTGAAGCAGGACGCGGAGAAGGACGAAGCGACCCCGATCGGGGCAGAGACGGACGGGGAAGGCCGGATGAAGCCGGGGAGAGAAGCAGTTTATTGCACTCCACATCATATACACGCACGCTGCTGACAGAGACGCGAGTGCCGTCAGGCGCCGCCGCCTTCGGATACCGGAGTCGGGGTAACAGCTTGGAGGTGGACAGCTTTCGGGAAGGAGGAATCGAGGAAAGGAAGGAGAAGAAATGTGCCCTGTGCATGAGTACCCGGAAAAATCCTGCCATTACACCCTGTGGACATGTCTTTTGTTGGAAATGCGTCTTGGCCTGGTGCAGCGAGCAACCCGAGTGTCCGCTCTGTCGGAGCAAGTGTCCTCCTCAGGCCGTCCTGCATGTGGTCAATTTGGGGATCTAAAGCTGCAATGAGAGAAGTTTTTATGCCCGTGAATTGAGCGTAATGTTACGCGGATGAGCATATCATGGGAAAAAGTACCTGTACAGTTCATGTGTGCTTGAGATTGAAAGGTGGTTTTTATTTACAACGTAACACTGAAGAAGGCCTTTTCTAACTTTTTGTTATTTTTTCCAATACTGTTTCTTGTGTAACAACCAATGACATAAAGCCCCGTGACTCACTGTCCTCCCCCTTCAAAGTAGCCTGCGGACTGCAAGCTTATGTACGTGAAAGGAAATGAATCGGCGTCACACAACTTACGCCATGAAATCAAGTCGCAAATACGACGACGTGGATGTTGTGGCCAACCCCGCCAATTTTTGGAGCCTTCGTCTACTTTATCTTTAACATATGCAGAGAAAGACTTCATGCGTCGGAAGCTGAGCACAAATTCGTCCTCGACCTTTTCTTGTAGCGGCCCATATTCAAACCTCCCGTGTCTGCGGAATTGAATGGTGCCCACCATCGCTCTTTCTGACCCGATCACCCTGATGTTTCGGTGCACACTCAACAAATAAAGAGGTGTCCACTTGACAAGCGTGGCTGAGTGTGCCCTTTTTGCATCAAAAGCTAAGGTTTGCGGTCTTGGCGTGGCGAAGCGACTTCCCGTGCTTGGAAGATACTGCATTGTTCGTCAAAATTCACATGTCTTCTCCGGCGCATACGCTCCCCTATCTCTTAGGTGGGGAATGGAAAATTTAGCCCCAAATGGAACGAGCAATGGGGATAATGGCGGCAAATACGATTCGGAAATCGAGGACATGACGAGGAAGACGGGAAGTATTGGCAGCATGAAAGACGATTCGACTATCATGAAGGGCGACGCAGGGGCAAAGGCTAAGGATTTTGCAGAGTATTTCTGCTCATATGCGTATTTGTACCATCAGGTAATGCATGTTAAGCATCCTTTCGATTAAGGTCCCTCCTTAAGATTCGAGGAAATGGCGTGTTATATTCACATGTGCTCTTTCCTTGTAATTGGTCTCTCAGAAACAAATGCTTACCGACCATCGGCGGATGTTTGCGTACCACGAAGCAATCATGAAGAACTCGTCGGTGTTCGAGGGAAAGACAGTCGTGGATGTGGGTACGGGCACGGGAGTTTTGGCTGTGTGGAGTGCCAAGGCGGGGGCGAAAAGGGTTGTGGCTGTGGAGTATACGGGTAAGAGGAAGCATGGAAGGGGGAGAGTTATGGGCCGAGGAATGTAATGCGACTGAACTGTTTTTCGAGGGGAGAAGGCACGTTAGCCCTCCACTTGAACCACTGCACGGATGTGGTGAAAGCCGATGCCAGCTGTGCCTTCTCCTACGGCCTCTCTCACCTCTTTTCCTCTCCTTATCGTGGCTTCTGGTGCTTTAATTAGACATGGCCAAAATGGCCCGGGTGATCGTGGCGCAGAATGGCGTGGACGCAATTGTGGAAGTCCAGCAAGGCTCAGCGGAGGAAATGGAAGAGGTGGAGCCAGGGTCGGTGGACATCATCGTAAGCGAATGGATGGGTTACTTCCTGCTGCGCGAGAGCATGCTCGACTCTTTGGTACGAGTCCGGGAGAAGTACTTGAAAAAGGAGGGCGGGCACATGTTTCCCTCCCACGCCACCATGTACTGGGCCCTGATCGAGGACGAGCGGGAACGACAGGTCAAGGAGCAAGAATACCAGCAGGCCCTGGAGGACTGGCAAACCTTTTCGCACCAGACCAAAGAATTCTACGACTTGGACATGGCCGGGTTGACCGCCCAGTACGAGGAGGAGCAGAAGGAATACTACCTCCTCTCCTCCTCCTGGGCGGAGCTGCGGGCGGAGCAGGTGGTGGCTGAACCCGTCGTCATCCGGCGCTTGGACTTGAAATCCTGTACCTTCGAAGAGATCAAAGGGGTGCCCGAAACTCCCTTCCAATTCGTGATCCCCCCCAATGACAATAACGAGCCCGTGTACGTGAGTGGTTTTGCCGGTTGGTTCACCACGGATTTCTTCGGGAACGCTCCTGGCATCGAACCCTTGCCGCACCCGACGACCTTGAGCACGGCGCCCGACGTGGGGTACACGCACTGGGGGCAGCAGGTCTTCCACGTAGTAGTGGGGTTGGAGCTCTTTCCCGGGGACGTCGTGGAAGGAACGGTGACCTTGGTGCGACAGGTGGAAAACGCTCGCCTCTACCACGTGGAGGTGGCGTTTCAAGTTCGTCGGGGGGGCGTCACGAGCAAGCTGGTCAGACATAAGTACCAGATGCCTTGACGTCACGAATGGAAAAAGAAGCTTGGCGGAGGTCCTGTACAGATAGTGACCGCAGCAAGGGGGCTGTGAGGACTGTGGGGTGACAGTGTGCATGGCCAGACCGGTCGACTCGTCTTGCAGCAAAATGGTAGTGCGTCGACGTGCGGCCCCCACGAAAGGTAAAAATAAAAAGCTTGGTAACATTCCCGGAAAGTGACTAATCGTAGAGATTTTGGCGGGTGAAGGTAACGGATTAAAGTGGTAAAGGTGTAAAATCTTCATGGAATTCTTTTTTAATGTATGTGTAGTCAGACCGCTAGTGGGCACCCTTCCTCGAGGCTTAAGGACCTGGTATTTGCAAAAGATGGATTTAGGACGGTGAGGGAGGTTTACAGGGAAAGAGCGTTGCTTGAAAAGATAAATAGAAAGTAAAAGCGTTGAGGGTGTGACCCAAGCTGACGAGGAGGAAGCACGACGCGAAGTAAAGGAAGAACCCAGTCAGTGGATCTGCACCAGAGAAGCTAAGAGCATTTCAAAGCGTATCTGCATGTCTCAATTTATTTGTTCTGTACACATAGACGCTTTGGGCGCTCGACCTGCCTCGCATGACACCCCTTACATACTCCGCCCGCCAAAACCATTTTCAATGAAGACTCCTCTCACAGCACGCGCTCCGCTTGCTGCGTTGGAAGAAGATTGAAGCGTTTTTTCAAAGTCAATCGCTGCTTAGAAAACTTATCGTCCGGGGAAAAGCGAGCTGTTGGGCGAGAGGAAGGATATATGAAGGAGGGGTCAGGAGGAATGACAGCTTGAGAGACAGGAGGGATGGGATGGTACGAGCCGCGAAAGGCTTCACCCGCCAATCATCTCTCCTCGTGGCTATGACTTGTCGACAGTTGGAAATGGCACGAAGAACCACGGAAGGCGTGTCAAAACCTCCCTCCCATATTGGCACACTACTCGGGCAAAGCTTTGGTCTCTTACCTGGGTGTGCCGAGTACGTGATCTGCCCATCTGGAGCTTCCTTTTTTAATGTGTACACGCGTTTGCCTTCCCCATTCAGATAGTACATGAGATGCATCTCTTTCCTGTGTCATGTTGTGGTACAGGACGAGAAGGATGGTGTATGTATCCTTGCCGTTCGTTCAAGCAGTTTTTATTACTTGCTTAGCCACCGCGTGCTTTCGCCACGCTATACCTCTTAACTGCATCATAAGGATATAGGTGTTACTGCAATGAATTACTCCTACCGAGACCAAAGTAAACTTATGTCAGCTTTGCAGGACGGTGGCTGATCGCTCTCGTCGTCGGGGACGGTGGGGAGCCACGCGTTCAACTGTTGATTAACCTCCCGGCCCCCCTTTATACCACCCTTTCCGTCTTTCAGCTAAAAACGTCTCTCCCAAACGATGCGCCGGTCAGAATCAGATGTCAGTATGCTGTTGTGAAATGTTTTCCACTCGGTGATCGAACCGACATTTCAGTGAGATAGAGTAAAACCAGCGTGAAAGAATTCACTCGCAGCATTTCCAGACGATATGATCATTTCAAGGCTGACTTTTCAAATTGTTATAGAAGCTACTGGATTCCACAGTTCAGATAGCTCTCTTCAATTATTTTTCACGAATTGCCCCTGTCGGAAGGATACTTTCTAGCAAGCCTAATTTTCAGTCTTGGAATCAGTTTTCAAGTTTCCTGCGATGAGAACACATGCTGGCTGCTTTCCAAAATATGCGTCTGCTCCCTGCAGAACCAAGTGTCAATCTGTTTTCTACTGGGTATCCACACTAATCAAGAATCTAGTGCTGTTAAATACTTCATCGCTCTCTTCATGGGGCCGTCGTCGTTGCCGAAGCCCCTAGGCCTGACGCGACCTTGGCCTCGTCTGGGCAGAAAATCGGCGTCAGACATGGAGAAGAGAGGGCGACATTCCGCATCTCTTCTAGCTCTTCGCCCTCGCCGCACGATTCCTGAGTGTTGGTGCAGTCCTCGCCAAACCTCTCGCGCACTTCGTGCTGCCATCCAAGCATTTCTTCACTTCCTCTTCCCGAGCCAAGGCCGTGCCCGCCGTCTTGCCCGCCCTCTGTCCCTTCCAGCGAAAAGAAGGAAAAGACAGAGTCACGCGTGGTCTGCGGGTCCACAGTGGTGGCCATGCTCCAGCCCAACTCGTTCTCACTCGCCTCCCCATCCAAGGCCTCCAGGCGCAGTGATTGGGGACCAGCCCCCCTGCCCTTATCTTGTCCCAGTCCACATCTTCCCGCCTTCCTCTCCCTTCCCCTCCGTCCGGACTCCCACTCCTCGTGCAGCTCCAGCGAGTGCCCAAAAATATCCTCATCCATGCCTTTTCTTCCCTCCTCCTCCTCTTCCGCCCCTCCCTTCTCCTCCTCCTCCTCTTCGGCCCCTCCCTCCTCCTCCTCCTCCTCCTCCTCTGTTTCCTCGCCATTTTCAGACTCATCCATGGGCCACATCTCCAGCGTCTCCATAAACATTGCCTCCCCATCCTCCCACTCGTCGCATCGTCCTTTTCTCCCGGCAATCAAATTCTTACTCGAGACGGACCGATAGCCCAGGAACGAGGGAAGTGGAGACAGCAATCGAGCCTTTGCATGGATAGGAGTGACCAGGTCGGCAAGCGCAGCAGGGGCCCTGGTTGCCGAAGGGAGTGTGGATGCTGAGGGACTGGCCGAAGAGCAGGGGGGGCTCAAAGAGGACGTGGCAAGGGCCGCGGCATTTCCGGCGGGGTTGTCAGCCTGGGCGCCCTGCGTCTTGGGGGCGTGTGGTGGTGGGGGGGGTAGATCGTCGCAGTGGTCCGAGATGGCAGAGATGCGTCCAAGCAGGTGAGGCAGGAGCCGGGACGGATGGCTTTGCAGGCTGTGCTTGTCCCACAGGGGCACTCCACTCTGCGCCGCCTCCGACGCTTCAGGGGTCCACCCAAAACCGCCGCCCGCCCTTTGCCCTGGTTGGCCGTGCTGCAAATGCCTTCGGCTTAGAGGCAATGCTTGCAAAGGGAGGGACGAATCGAAGAGCCCCGTGGCGAGGAAGGTCAAATAGGCCTTGCAATGCTCAAGCGCCTTGTCGTTGGGAGGATAGCCGGTGGCCAGGGCGAGGGCGGGGTAAAAGACGGGAGGGAGGAGCACGTAGAGGGCAGCCGCGGCCAGCATGGATGGGAAGAAGTGGATGGAAGTCACGTCGAGGAGGGCCAGATCGAGCAAGACTTGGACCTTCTGAGCGATCCCTGTGGGAAGGTGCTGGAGGAGG
>Ga0102934_1002840_pt1 | contig 11902 bp, 11 predicted proteins | sample SalPonR2_A_D1_MG_FD_78175 | JGI IMG/M metagenome (GOLD analysis project Ga0102934, IMG submission 78175) | Salt pond soil microbial communities from South San Francisco under conditions of wetland restoration - Salt Pond MetaG R2_A_D1_MG | ecosystem: Environmental > Aquatic > Marine > Intertidal...
GCCGTGGTCGCCCTGACCTTGGCTGCGTCGTTGTGGGCGAATCCGTCAGGTTACAGCATCAACTCCCGCGGCACCGAAGACATCAACAATCTTTGGCAAGTCAATCTGCAGACGGGGGCTGAACAAAAAGTGGGGCCTGTCATCAACCAGTTCCTCGACATTGAGGCCCTGGCTTTGGCGCCGTCCGGAGACTTGTACGGGGCGGACGACGATACCAATACTCTCGTTCTGGTCCGCACGTCCGACGGGTTTGCCTTTTCGATTCCGGGCACGAGTACCGGCAACTTCGGTGTGTCCGGTACTTTTGACTTCGGCATGAGTTTTGACTGTGACGGGTCTCTATATGTCGTTTCAGCGATTGAACAATCTCTGTTTCAAGCCAATCTCGCGACCGGTCAATTGCGTCGAATCGGCGAAGCAGGCTCGCTGGGTGCGCCGATCAGCGACATTGCTGTTCGTGGCAACGAAGTCTACGGAATTGGCGTCGGACTGGCAGCAGACGGCGGTGCGGCGGCACCCAACCTCTACAAAATAGATTTGGAGCGGGCGATTGCGGAATTGATCGGGCCTCTTGGGGCTGCGGCTTTTCCGTACAACAATGCCGGTCTGTCGTTTGCAGAAAATGGCTCTCTTTGGGCCATGACGGATCGCAGCGGCGTCGCTAATCAGTTTCTGCCCAGTCAGATTCTGCGCATTGATCCGGCGACCGGAACGGCTGAAGCGGCAGCAGAAACCATCGTCGGGATGGAATCCCTGGCCATTGCTCCGCCCGTGATGTGCCAGATGCGGGGCGGGCACGATTTTGGTGGGCATCCGATTCCCATCCTCTCTTTGCCCGGCCTCCTCGCCTTGATGTTGGCGGTGTTGCTGCTGGCCGGTCTTCGCCTGCGCAGCGGACAGTCCTGATACACTTCCCTTTCTTATCAACGATCGCACCGATCCTGTCTCAAGGAGTGTTCTGATGGGTTTTGGCAATATTGGCTGGTTCCAGATTCTTGTGGTTTTGCTGATCGTGCTCCTGGTTTTCGGCACCAAGAAAATCCGGGGGCTTGGCGGCGATCTGGGCGGCGCTATTCGTGACTTCCGCAAGGGCATGAGCGAAGACGATTCTGACGACAAAGACGATTCTGCTGATAAAGCCGAGAAAGACAAGGCGGCCGACAAAGACGATGGCAACAAGGCCTCCGAAGACCCGAAAGCTTCATCTGAAGTATCCAAAAAAGACTGATCGTCAGATCCAATGAGCGGAATTGGTTTTACGGAACTGGTTTTATTGGCGGTGATTGCACTGCTGGTCGTCGGTCCGAGACGGCTGCCTGAAATCGCCCGAACGGCCGGCCAGATGACCCGTACCGTCAGGGGCGCTTGGCAAAACGTGAAGTCAGAGTTCCAGGCTGAACTGGACAACGAACACAATCGCAGCATCATGGAAGCGGCAGCCAAGACCCGCAAAGAGCTTGAAACGCCGTTCCGCCTTGACGAGGAGCCGAAAGGTGACCGAAAAGACGGAGAATAATCGCGAGCTTACCCTGATAGACCACCTGCTGGAATTGCGTACCCGTCTACTCAGGGCGGTCATGGCAATCGGAGTGGTCGTCATTGCACTGGCTCCGTTCGCTCGTCAGCTTTATACGACTCTTGCAGAGCCTCTGGTGCGCTATCTGCCAGAAGGTTCGAGCATGATCGCCATTGACGTGGCATCCCCGTTTTTCGCGCCCTTTAAGCTGGTGCTCATCCTTGGCATCCTCATCGCCATGCCGGCGGTGATTTATCAGGCCTGGGCTTTTGTTGCCCCTGGGCTATATCGTCACGAGCAGCGATTGGCGCGGCCCCTGTTGGTCGCCTCGGTGCTGCTGTTTTATGCAGGCTGTGCTTTTGCCTACTTCGTCGTATTCCCGGTCGTTTTCAACTTTTTCACCTCAATGGCGCCGGAAGGGGTCGAGGTGATGACGGATATCAGCCGGTACCTTGATTTTATCCTGACGCTGTTCATTGCCTTTGGCCTGGCTTTCCAGGTGCCGGTAGCGACGATCGTGTTGGTTGTTCTGGGAATCACTACGGGCGAGACGCTTGCGAAGGCCCGCGGCTACGTGATCGGCGGGGCATTTCGCGGCGCCATGCTGATCACCCCGCCGGATATGATCTCCCAGACGCTGCTGGCCATTCCTGTCCTGCTCCTTTATGAGTTGGGCATCATCATGGCCCGGATCATGGTCCGGCGGACAGACGAAGCCAAATCCGTCTCCGACAAAGAATAGAAAGCCCGTAGTCGATTCTTGGCCTCGGGCCCACGCGTCAGGGCGTGATTTCACCCGGGTCATCGGGCGTGTCTTCCAGGCCTGGAGACCAGCCGAATATCTGGCAAAACGCCAGATACTGCGCCCCCGCTATCAGCACCTGAAAAAGCATCATGGAAATTAGCATCAGGACCTGCACCAGCAGGCTGCCTAGATTGCCGAGCGCCAGTGTCAATACGCTGCTGACGATCAGGAGCATGACCAGCAGGCCGGCTGCTACGGCAATTGCGGCAATTGCGAAACCGACAAAAGCCAGTAAATTTCTTGCGATGGCGCGCAGGCTGGTGGCGAGTGCGGTCAGCGTCGACGCCCGACCGAACATGACAAGCGGTATGGCGAAGAACAGGCCTGCAAGCACGACGACCATGACCAGCCCGGACCCAAGCAGTCCACCACCTAGCGAAGCCCCGGCCAGGGCCTGAGCCATCGCTTCGGGCGATTGCACTGCAGCTTCCAGAGCATCCGCACCCAACTGACTGCTGAGCCACGTTACGAGCACCATGGCGGCTGCCAGCCCACCCAGCATTGCGAATATGCCGAGGCTCAGCAGCTTTGATCGTCTAAAGGGATCGCGCCACGCCGCTACCAGAGTGCCCGGGGCGGGTTGTTTGCCTTCACCCAGCTGATCGAAGGCGAGCATCACGCCGGCGGTGAGCATAGGTGTTATCAGTGCCAGCACGGTTTGGCCCACAAGCGGGATGATTGCCACCAGAGAAATACCGAGCCAAAGCCCGGCGATCGCAAACAAGGCCCTGAAGCCCCGTCGCATCCATTCGGCGCTGGCCGGCAGCCAGTTGAGTCCGGCCCTGAAGCCGACACTCTGCATTGGGAAGCGGCCGCTCACGGCGCGGACTGGAAAACAGGAGCGTGGGTTAACGCATCGGCCGACCAGGCCGGTGCATTGGTCAAGGCTTCAAGCACCTCTTCGGGTTCGTCCACGCTTTGCCACATTTGGAGGTGAGCCTGATTCATGAACCGTTGTTCCACGCTGTGCTCCAAAAACTCCAGCAGGCGATTATAGTAGCCGCCCGAGTTGATCAGAATGATCGGGCCAAGAAACCGGCCTAAACGCTTGAGCGTCATTGCTTCAAAAAGCTCTTCAAACGTGCCGCAGCCCCCCGGTAGCGCTATCACAGCATGCGAATTTTCAAGCATAAGGGCTTTGCGCGTGTGCATGGTATCGACGATCTTCAGCGTGGTAAGTTGCTGGTGCCCCAGTTCGATTTCGGTGAGGAATTCCGGAATCACGCCGTGCACCTCGGTGCCCGTGGCGAGTGCCGCTTCTGCCATGGCGCCCATCAGACCGCGTCCACCCCCGCCGTAGACAATAGACAATCCCGCTTCGCCGAGAGTTCGACCCAGGCGGCTGGCGGCGCTGATATAGTCTTGCGATAGCGCTTGGCTGGATGCGGCATACACTGTGACACGATGAATGGACATTGACAGAAAACGACATGAATGAGGCAGCAAGAGATTGTAAACGCAGGCCGGTGATGCCGCCGAGCTTCGTGAAACCGGTGATGGCCGTGATGCTGCTGGCGCTGTTGGCAGCCTGCGACTCCGGATCGGGACCGGTTCAGCTGGCGGAAGGGCAGGAACCGTATTTGCGCTACTGCGCATCGTGTCACGGCAACCAGGGTCAAGGGAAGCCACCAGCCTTTCCGCCACTTGCCGGTTCGGAATGGATGGAGCTGCCGTCGGAAGCGCTGGCCTTGATCGTGCTCTACGGATTGCGCGGCGAGATTGAAGTCGCCGGGAAGACCTATCGTGGCTACATGCCACCGATGCAGCACCTGGACGATAACGATATCAGCGCATTGCTCGGCTTTACCGAGCGAACTTGGGCTAACCGGGAATCCGCCCTGGGCGTTTCTGATATTGCCGCGCTGCGTGCCGCTTTTCCGGACCGCAGGTCTCCCTTCGAAGGTCTTGAAGGATTGATGCAGGCGCTGGACGAGCTACCGTGAATCAGTCCGCTCGAGGCATGTGGGGTGGTTCGGCCTCAATCACACTGCTGGTCGTAACCGTTGCGGCCTATCTGATACAGGCGAGTGCGTTCACCGATGTCATCCGACTATTTGCGCTGTGGCCACTCGCGACCCCCGGCGCCATCAATATGGGCGATGGAACCAGTCTGGCAACCGGATTCGGGCTTTGGCAGCTGGTCACCTACGGATTCCTGCATGGCGGCCTGGCGCACCTGTTTTTCAACATGTTCGCGCTGTACATGTTCGGCCTGCCGATTGAGCGTTTGTGGGGTACGCGCAGGTTCCTGATTTTTTATTTTGTTTGCATGGTTGGTGCAGGTTTGGTTCAGCTCGCCGTGGCCCAGTTCACCGGAGAAATCTATCCCACAATCGGCGCATCTGGAGCGGTGTTTGGTCTGCTTCTGGCCTTTGGCATGATGTATCCCAACAGTCGAATCATGTTGCTGTTCCCCCCGATTCCCATGAAGGCCAAATGGTTTGTGATCGTCTACGGGCTGTTGACCCTCGTCTTTGGCGTGACGGGCACCATGCCGGGTATTGCTCACTTTGCTCATCTGGGCGGCATGCTGTTCGGGCTGGGACTGATTCTGTACTGGGCTTCCCAGGCTCGGACAGGACGTTAGGGCGCTGGTATGAAAAATGATGAGCTAGACGATAAAATTATCGTCGTTGATGACCAGCAACCGATGCGGCTGCTGTTGGTCGGCCTGCTTCGCAGCCTCAAGTTTGTCAACGTTCGGCAGGCTGCCAGCGGCGCCCGGGCGCTCGCGATGATCAAGGAGACTCGACCAGACGTAGTGTTCCTTGACCTGGAAATGCCCGACATGCACGGTCTGGAGGTCCTCGAACGAATGCGAGAAATGGACGGCGGCGGCGACATCTTCGTGGTCGTTCAGACAGGCAGCGCGACCAAGGATAACGTGGAGCGCGCTCGGGAGCTGAAGGTTGACGATCTGTTGGCCAAGCCATATAGCCGTGAAAAGCTTGAAGTCTCTATTCGACGCTACCGCGCCTCTGGCGCTGATTGAGACCCTTCACCGTTGCCGTCATCGTCATCTCGCATCCAGCGGTCTGCCCAGGCGCTGGAGCGCAGATAGTCCTCGTTGAGCATGGCCAGAGTGTTACCGCCCAGTCGCTCAAGACCGCCTTCCTCGAACTCGTCAAGAATCCTGATGAGTTTTCCCAATTCACCTTCGCGATTGGTGAGCGCCCGTTTGATCGGGTCGGAAAAGGGTAGGTCGCGCACCAGGTCGTCCATGGGCTGACCCTCGAAGACGTCCAGGCGAGAAAATAGTCCGACCGAAAAGGCAATCCGGCTGGAAATGCTGGCGATCCGCTCGGCAAGATTGGCGGCTAGCCCGGCTCTGACCAGCAGTTGGCGGGCCTGCAACTGCCGAATGGGCTCGTTACTCGTGAGTACGAAGGTCGAAATCAGCGTGCGTAGTCGCTCGGAGCCAATGCGCGAAATTGCGTCGCCCAGGGTCTCGATGGATCGACCGCGCGGCCCGAGTGCAGCGGAGTTTGCTTGCCGAAGAACCACGGCGGAAAGGCTCGGGTGCTGGGCGAGCAACGGCTCAAGATCCGCGAGACTGCCATTGTCATCCGAGAGTTCGGCCAGCAACTGTAATTCGACCGCACGATTACCGCTGCGCCGATGGGTGGTGCGTGGAATGACAACCGGCAGAGAGAATACGAACCCCTGAAGCCAGTCGAATCCGGCACTTCGGGCCTGCTCCAACTGTTCGGTAGTTTCGATGAAGGTGGCCAGTTGGAGCGGTTTGGCGTTGCCAAGAGCGTCAATTACCGCCGGCGACTGTTGCTGTCGAAAATCGGTCTTGATAATGTCGGGGATTGCCTCGATCGGCCGATGAGAGTCTTCCAGGGCGCTCGCGTCGACCGCAATTCGATACCCTTCTGCCTGCAACCGGGTCACGGCCGCCGATGTCTCGGGTCGTTGCCAGGTTTCGGGACTCACTTCCAGAATGGTTTGCTCTGGGGGGTAGAGAATGGAGTCAGGTTGCAGCAGCCACTCATCGGGAATCGTGCACAGTAAACATCGATTGCCAACCAGTTCTTCCAAGCCAATGTCGAACATGACGCTGGCACATGCTCTGGCCGTGGCGAGCAAGGCATTATCGACGTTGGCTTCTTTTGCGCTGGCCGATTCGCGGTACAGCAACTTGTCGCCGATATGGTCGAGGGCCCGATTGCAAACCGGCTGCAAGGCGATGCCGTACCCATCTGCGGCTGAGGCGGTTCGGTTTTTTTCGGTACTCATGGTTGATCGTCGTCGGCAATGATTTTTTCGAGCGCCGGTCGAGAAGATTCAATCCTGTCAATCAAATCGCAGGTCATTATCCGGAGTTCTTCCCAGTTCGAGTCATTCCGACAAGCCAGTTCCAGTTTCTGCGCAGACTCTGCTGCGACCGTCATGCCAAAAGTAGCACACAGACTTTTTAGGGTGTGGGCACCACGCTGGAGAGATTCACGATCCTGATCGGACAGACATCGATTCAAATCTGTCAAATGGTTTGATATGTCGGGCAGAAAAGCGCCAAGCACCTCGCGGAGCAGGTCCTCATCGCCGCCGGCATGCGTAACCGCGGCATTCCAGTCAAGCTCAGGTTCCGGGCTTTCCTCAACCGCAGACGGTTCGTCGGATTCGGCTTTCAAGAATTCGTCGAAATCAGAGAATTGGGCTTGGGGTGTGTTCGGTGAAGACGCCAATCGCTGCCCGGCAATGACAACACGCTCAATTTCGGCATACAGGCTGACCGGGTCGACCGGTTTGGATACATAGCCATCGACGCCCGATGCAAGATAAGCCTCACGGTCGCCTTTCATGGCGTTGGCGGTCAACGCGATGATAGGGCAATGGCGTTCTCCGCGATCACTTTCGACGGCCCGAATCTGCCGCGTGGCCTCCAGGCCATCCATGACCGGCATCATCATATCCATCAGGATCAAATCGAACGTTTGCTCTCCCGCCAGCTTGACGACTTCAGCCCCATTTTGCGCAATGGTGTATAGAGCATTGACCTTCTTTAACAAAGCCGCGGTGACTTTCTGGTTGACCTGGCTGTCTTCAGCCACCAGGACCGTGAGCCTGCGATCCTTGAGCAATTCGCGCCGGCTTTGGCCGGCCGGCCGCTCACCGGTATTCGACCAATGCTGGCTGAAAGTACGCTGCAAAGTTGACAACGTGATCGGTTTGACCAGCAGGGATCTCAAGTTCAGTTCTCGGCATTTCTGTTCTTCGCCATGAATGCTGCTAGAGGACATGATTCGGATATCTCTGCTTTGAGCCAGGCCCTCCTCAAGCATCCGTTCGACCGCCGCGTAGCCGTCCAGTCCGGGCAGGTCTGCGTCCACAAGAATCAGTTCAAAAGGTGAGTCTGACTGCTGTGTCTGCCGAAGTCGGATCAAGGCCTCGAATCCGCTCCGACACATTTCATGTTCGACCCGCGTGCGTTCGAGCAGATGCCGCATCACCTTGCGGCTGATAGTGTCGCTTGCAACACAAAGCACGGAGCGGCCTTTGAATTCGACCACTTGTTCGGCCTCACGCGGCGCGGGTTCGCTCGACAGCGGCAGCCTGAGCTCGATCGTAAAAGTACTTCCCTGATCAAGGCAGCTTGAGGCTTGAATGCTCCCGCCCATCAGGCTGATGAGTTCATGAGTGATTGGAAGCCCCAGGCCGGTGCCTTCAAATCGTCTGGAGGCATCTGATTCGACCTGTTCAAATGGCTTGAAAATTGCGTCCAGTTTTTCTTCCGGTATGCCGACACCTGTATCTTCGACGCTGAATTGAACCGGAACAAGCACGTCATTTCGTTCGTGGATCGGTTCTGCCGCACTCACCGTCAGGCGCACGTGGCCACGCTCGGTGAATTTCAGGCCGTTGCCGATCAGGTTGATGAGCGCCTGGCGCAGCCTGGCCGGATCGACGAGAACGGTCTCAGGCAGATCATCGTCGAGGTCATACTGCAGCTCCACGTTCTTGGTTTGAGCCCTTGCGCTGAGGCTTTTGATGACATTACCGACGAACTCCGTGAGGTCAACAGGTTCAGGGTGAATTTCGAATTTGCCCGCCTCGATTTTTGACAGGTCGAGCACCTGATTAATGAGTTCTAGCAGATGCTGGGCAGACAAACGCGCCAGATCGAGATTTTCTACCTGTTCGCTATCCAACTTGGTATCAAGCACCATGTCAATCATGCCCATGATCCCGTTCATGGGGGTACGGATTTCGTGACTCATGTTGGCCAGAAACCGACTCTTGGCAAGGTTGGCATTTTCGGCAGCCTGAACCTGCTCGAGCAGGTTCGTTTCGTGCAGACAGGCAATTGCCGCATTGGCCAATTTGTCCATGAGGACCTGTAAGGACTGGACGAGGGAATCGCTCAGCGGCGCGCCTGATCGGCGCAAAATCAACAGCCCGAAGTCTTTCAACGGAAAGACGAGAAAGATCGTCTCGTCGAAAATGCGCCTGTAGGGCTTGCCTCTGAAGAATTCGGCCAGATCATCCGCTTGCTTCGGCAGATCCAGTGAATTCAGTAATTTCCGGTTGGTCTCGTTCTTCAGGAAAATCCGGGGGGCGCTGAAAACGGGCGCCCAGTCAAGATCGCCATAGAGGCCTGGAAGCTTTGCTGACTTGCCTGATGATGCAGCGTAAGGGGAGATTATTAGTGCCCCCTGGGCGTTTAGCTGGCGCATGATAGTGGCCAAAGCTTGTCTGAGCATCTGGTCTAAATCCAGACTCTTGCCGATCGCCAGCGCGATCTCGAACAGGATCTCTGTTTCTTTTCGCGGCCTGCTAACCATATGGTCGATTCTTGCTGTTGAGCCGGGCATGATTACTGCTGCGGTTCGCCGAGTCGTGCAAGCACGGTTGTCTTGTTGAGAAACTCCAGATAGTCGGTTCCACTGTTGGCGATTTCGCCCAGCGTGAAAGCGCCAAAGGCGAAGTCGTCCTGGCTCAGCGCGGACAGCTCCTGTTCAATATCCGGTCCCAGAAACAGCGCTCTGGAAATGCAGTCAAACAGCAGCAAATGCCCTTTGTCGGAGCGCGGTCCGGAATTTATGATGTGGCGCGCCTGCCGGGCGGCGGCGAGCAGGCTGCTGGGCGTGCCATTGAGAATCCTGACGAACGCGCCTTGGGGTACTTCTCCAACACACACCAATTCGCTGTCGTTTTGCACCATGAGCGGATCTCGTACGACCACCTCGCCATCAATTTTCTCGAGGCCGAGCGGGTAGGATTTGGCTGTATCAAAAAACGCTTCCCGAGTGATTGGGGTTTCACTGTGGTCGTCCACGATGGCCTTGTAGGCTTCAAATGCGGGCTGCCAGTTTAGGGTCTTGATGACGTTGCGGTCGGCTTCAGTCACTTCGACGGCCTCGCTGATGCTGCTCCAGCCATGGGTAACGCTGACCGTGCTTTGGCGTGGTATTTTCAGAACGATAGCAACATCACTTTCAATTCCGTGCGACGAGATAATGCATGGCTTCTGCTCAAAACTCAGGGATCCTGCGCCGCCGCCGACAAAATTGTTTTCCAAGCCAAACACGAAGAATAGGTTTTCGACCAGAGAGGAAATCCGGCTCGACAGCCCGTCCACCAGCACCATCAACGTACCTTCCTGGCTTAGGTTGTTCCATTCGTCAATCTGTTCAAGCAGTTGCGATTCATAGTCGGCGTTCGGGTCGCTCATGCCGGTAACCCTTGCAACGGTTGGAAGTTCTTCGAGGCCAAGCACGATGGCTCCGTGCTCGTGCTGCTTGTTGTCCAGCGCCAGTGCGGGAAAGACACCGCCGAAAACCGGCGTCTTGACCTGGGCCAGGCTTCTATTCAACTGAGCAATAGGCCAATGGTTGTTGTCGCAACCCAAAACCAACAGCATGCCATGACCTTGCTGGTCGGCCTCGTTCAACAGGGCGACAAAATCACTGAGCTCGGGAGATAAAGTGTGCAATGTCTTCATTGACGGGTGGTCCTAAGCTATTGCTTGCCGATTTTCCGATACTTGCCGTGAGCGATCATGAACTGCTCGAACTCATCCAGGGGCAGGGGGCGAGAAATGAGAAAGCCCTGGATTTCGTGCACGCCGAGTGCATCCACGTAGTCTCTTTGACGCTCTGTTTCTATGCCCTCGGCAATGGTCGTCATGCCAAGCTGACTGCTCAGTGCGCTGATGGCGGTTACGATGGCACGCTGTTTTCTGCCTTCGGTGATGTTTGTAACAAAGCTGCGATCAATCTTGATGGTGTCAACGGGAAAGTTGGTGATGTAGGAAAGGGCCGAGTGGCCAGTACCAAAGTCGTCTATAGAAAGGCTGAAGGCGAGCGATTTCAGTCGTTCCAGAAGAACCCGGGTCTGGCCTGGGTCATGCATCGCCATCCCTTCGGTAATCTCGAGTTCCAGCCTCTCGTGGGGCAGATCGTACCGGCGACATAATTCCGCAAGCATTTGTGGCAGGCCTTCAAGGCGCAGCTGCACGACCGACAGATTAATGCCCATCCGCAGGTCATAACCTTTGGCGCGCAGACTGGCAGCGTCCTTGATCCCTTGCTCCAGCACCCATGCGCCGGCCTGCTCGATTAAACCGGTCTCCTCAAGAACTGGTATGAACTCAACTGGTGAAACCAGGCCCCGCTCCGGGTGCTGCCAGCGCAGCAAGGCTTCGGCGCCGATTACCCGGTCAGTGTAGATGTCCAGCTGCGGTTGGAATACCAGAAAAAACTGCTGGTCTTTGCACGCCGTGCGCAGGTCTGCCTCCAGAGCCAAACGAGACCCATATTCGCGCTTTGAGCCTTCGCTGTAAAAATGCAGCCCGTCGAGCCTTTGTTCTTCAGCTGAGCGACAGGCCAGTCTGGCAGCCTTGATCAATTCGCCGACGTTGCTGGCATCGTCGGGGAACACCGCCGCGCCGGCGATAAGCCGCGCGGGCACTTCGCGTTCACCGATCTTGATTGGCTGACCAAGATGACTTTCAATCTTTTCAGCCGTTACTTTGGCGTCTTCGTCTCCAAGCAACACGGCGAGCGCGAAGACTCCGTCCTCCAGCCGGCCGACAGCGGCATCGGTAGGAAAACATGACTGCAGTCTTTGAGCGATGGTCAGCGTGGCTTCGCGACTCGTTTGGCTGCCAAGATATTCAGCGAGTTTCAATACGTGGGTAACCGATGCCGTCAGTAGAAGCGTTCTGACCGAGGTCGAGTCGTCAGGGAGTGCTTCGACCAACCTAGAAAACAGTCGCTGACGGGGCAGGCCGGTCAACTCGTCGTGCTCGGACAGGTAGAGCACCTGCGCCTCGAGACGCCTGAGGCTGGTGACGTCTTGAAAGGACCCAATCAGCGCTTCGTCTTCGCCGGGCCCCGGACTGCTAAAGCGAACATTGCGCTCCTGGGCGTCGGTTTTCAGGCGAACTTCCAGATCAAAAGCCTGGCCGGAGCCAAGCGCCGAATTGAACGCCATATCCAGCCGCAGGCGATCGTCGGGGTGGGCTTCAGACAACAACTGACGCAAAGAACGCGGCATCGCATCTGTTCGGCTCAGAAGTTCATCGGCGGCTTCCGACCAATCCAATAGCTGTTCCTCGCCAAACAGGCGCCAGA
>Ga0102934_1002841_pt1 | contig 11902 bp, 9 predicted proteins | sample SalPonR2_A_D1_MG_FD_78175 | JGI IMG/M metagenome (GOLD analysis project Ga0102934, IMG submission 78175) | Salt pond soil microbial communities from South San Francisco under conditions of wetland restoration - Salt Pond MetaG R2_A_D1_MG | ecosystem: Environmental > Aquatic > Marine > Intertidal...
CTCATCCTCTTCACACCGTTCTTCGGTTTTATATATAAACTTATCAGACACCCACCGTCCAATCACATATGGTGCTAACATGGCAACGTAAATATACCTTTCCAGCAGATAAATGTAATCAGTCGCTATGAATGCTATTAGAACGACAAGAAGTACTGCCATAAAAGCAAAATCGTAATACATGCGTCTTTCTTTCTCTGCGTATTTCATCTGCTGTTGGTTTCTTAGATTTATCTGAATCAGATTTGGATGGATTAAAAATAAAATGGCTCTATCTGGATTTGTGTGGGTATTTAATTCATCAGTTATTGCGAGTTATTCTTGAAGAATACATGTTGTAAATAACATTATATGGGCGTGTATGAGAATAGCAAAACTGAAAACAGTGGTTATCCTAGCCCCTGAAGGGGTTTTTTAACACAGCCTGGGGCAGCGCCCCAGGTAAGTAAGCGGGCACACAGCCGTAAACCATCGGCCCATAATCCAAAAACAGCACGAGACCTAATCCGATGGGTGTTCTCCAGTCCCAATCAACGCCCTGCTTCTGCATACAGGATCATGATCACCACCCCTCGATGATGTATGGAGCGTTGATGAGATCTATTGGCTCGGGGGTTGAGGAATCGATTTCGAAAACCCGGGGCGGTTGCCCCGGGCTGTGTTATGTGACCCTTTCAGAGTCTATCTATGGTTTGCATTATAAATAATATAGGTTGATGAAGTTCAGAGAAATTATAGAACCCTTAATATTACCCACACTAATCCAAATAGAGCCAATAAAATATGTCTCTCTATATAGTAAAATGCATAGCATTTCGCAAGATTCTCATGTCGAACCAACCAACTTTCCCGGTCTGATAATGAAAGCAGGAAATATCAGACAATTCGGTTCCTTCAATCAGAGGACACACTTAGAGACGTAAATCTTAATTATTCGAACCACAAAAGCATGGTATAATTACAGACAGATCTTTAAAAATGATTTCAGAAAGGCAGATATGCTATATTGATGCAAGAATTGGTGTTCTCAAGCCACCTCTTCCAGCTTAAACTCAAACGAAAAGCGTGTCCCCTTACCATTTGATGTGTATCTCGCTTCGCCCCGCAACTGGCTTACAAGGGTCCGAATCAGCGTCACACCAAGCGACTGCTGTTTTTCAAAGTCAAACCCTTCCGGAAGGCCATGGCCATTATCGGTAACCTGTATATTCACCTTGTCACCGTCCATACCGAGGTCGATATCAATTTCGCCATTGTCCCGCCCCGCAAAGGCATGCTTGTAACAGTTTACGATACATTCATTGAGCAAAAGCGAGAGTGGTACCGCCTGGTTAATGTTCATTTTAATATTGTCCATATTATAATTCAGCAGCACCTCTTGTTCAGGCTGTTTGAAAGACTCCGAGACCGCGTCCACTAATTCCCTCGCAAAATCGGAGATATTGATATCAGCGAAAGTCTCATTTTGATAGAGCTTCTCATGAACAAGGGCGATCGACTGGATACGCAGCTGGCTGTGCTGAAGGGCAATTTTCGCGCTTTCATCCTCTACATTCCACATCTGCATCTGAAGGAGCCCGGATATCACCGCGAGATTATTTTTTACCCTGTGATGAATCTCAGCCAGCAGAATATTCTTCTCATGGAGCGATTCACTAATTCGTTGCTCCGACTCTTTCTGGACACTGATGTCGCTGGCCACAAATACCAGGCGCACGTCTTCACTGACTTCATCACTTAGAACCGATGTCGACAGAATCACAGGTAGTACGTGCCCTTCTTTTGATACTATTTTTGTTTCCAGTTCACTTATTGCCAGGTCATTACTAACGATCTTCTTTTTAATCCTGTCGCGATCAGACTCCTCAATTATGTTCCAGACCGAAAAGTGTTCAAGATCACCATTGTTATAGCCCAGCTTTCGATGCACTGTTTTGTTCGACATCTGTATTAAACCCTCATCATTCGTCACAAACAGCATATCTCCCATCGACTGAATGATATTATTGACGTACGAGCGGGACACCATGCTTTTACTCAGGTTTTCAGCCATCTGGTTGAACGTATCCGCCAGTCTCGACAGCTCATCTTTCGATCGCAGCTTAATCCGCTGATCCAGGTTACCGCTACCAATCTTCTTAGCGGCCGATGTGAGAGTATTAACAGGCTGTGTAATGGACCGGTAAATGATAAATGCAAAAAGAAGTGATGCTGCAAACCCTAGAACCGTAATTAGTATAATGCGGCGTACTGTCTGGTCTGCGCGGGCTTCGAGCTTAGCCTGCTGGAGATCAAGAAACAGGTTGGAATTATTACGGAGGTTTTCCAATAGAGGCAGAAGCGTGTTACGGAAGTAGGGTTCAATGGTAACATTGAATATTTCCTCCTCATAATTCCCTTCCATATTCTGGCCCAGAAGTTCATCAATGAGGCCACGGTAAGGACCATACGCCACAATCAGAGAATCCATAAGCGTATTCATCCGTTCGTGCAGCTTCAGAAGTTCGGGACTCTCAAGGACATCACGGTCTGCCTGGTCAGAGTATCTCTCATGTGCTTCTAAAAATCTTTCAGTGCTCTCGATAATCATTTCCCTCGCCTGGCGAACTTGTGATGAGGTTCGAAGCGACTGATCGCCTTCACGCAACTTCTCACTTTCAGTAAGAAAATTACGTGTATAGAGCATAGAATTCTGCAGCGTAACCGTCATTTCAGTCAGAATCTGGAGCTCTATTGCGCTCTGCTGGCTCTCATCAATCAGGGCATTTTTAATCTCATTGCTTAAATAATAAGAGAGAGAACCCGTAAGCAGCACTAAAAAAGCTACGGCCAGAAAACTTAATAAAAGCTTGGTACCAAGACGCATGTCTGTGTGGGATATTTTGACTTATCAGGACGGGCAGCCTACACTGTTATCGCCCAAAACCAGTCATGATCAATCAGAATCAGTTAGATTTTTTTAATTTTATGAATCTAAAATACGCAGAAATTAGTACTATTATTGAATAATTAGTTTAAAAACTGATTAGATCATTCATCAATTCTGATATTGAATCAATTCCCGGAAGTACAGCATTCATCAATCCTACATTGTACGGCATGGGTATATCAGGCATCGTGTGCCGCCACACGGGCGCATCAAGATGTTTGAACAGATGTTCTGTAATTTGAGATGAGATTTCAGCACCAAAACCGGCTGTTTGAGTATCTTCATGCACAATCAGGCACCGATTTGTCTTTTTCACCGATTCAAAGACAGCTTCTTTATCCCAGGGCGACAGAGTTCGGAGATCGATAATATCTGCGGATATTCCTTCTTTTTCTGCTACCTTCACACAGCGTTCGCACATGGCACCCCAGGTTACTACGGTCAGATCATCTCCTTTTTTAAGGTGTGATGCTTTTCCAAACGGAACAACGTACTGATCTCCGGGGTACGGTCGTCGTGCCGACTTGGCATCGAGCAGGTTCCTGTGCTCAAAGAAAATAACGGGATTATTTCCTCTCATCGCAGATCGAAGCAGGCCAACAGCATCTTCCGCATTTGACGGATAAGCCACATTCCACCCAATCATCCGGGAGAAGAACACCTCGTTCGATTCACTATGCCACGGGTCGCCGCACTTCGCAAAACCACCCGGCATCCGAACTACCATGGGTGCAGCAAATTTGTTAGCCGTCCGCCAGCGTATTGTACCACAATTTTTGAGCTGTTCGGTAGCAGGATCGGCGTACTTACGGAACTGAATTTCAGCCACGGGCATCAGTCCTGAATAAGCCAGGCCAACAGCACGGCCTATTATTCCCTCTTCAGACAGGCTCGTGTCAAATACACGATCACTTCCATGTGCGCTTTGCAGGCCCATTGTTGCCGCATGAACGCCACCTTTTGCCCCTACATCTTCACCAAATACCACCAGCCGTTTATTTTGATGTAGCTCGGTATCCAATGTACGGCGAACCGCTTCAACTATATTTATTCTCTGTTTTTCTGCCTCGGGCTTTTCAGATTCTTCCGGTTTTTGATAGCCGTCAACACGCAGCCCACCCACTGTTTGCAGTTCGTCAGAATCGCTCTCCGATTTCACATATCGCATTACATCATCCGTTGAAGGATCATCCCTGTTCCAGGCTTTCTCTGCCGTTTCATCTACTTCTGATTCGCACTCTTTTTCGAGATCACTCCACTCATTTTCAGATATAATGTCGGGAACTGCGTAGGCTTTTAGCTTTTTAAGAGGATCCTTTTCCTTCTCTTCTTCAATCAGCGCACTGTCTTTGTAGGATTGGTTATCCTGATAGGAATGGCCGTTGAGCCGCGGCACCGTCAGCCGGATCAAAGCCGGGCCTTTTCGGTTTCGCACATAAGAAACTGACGACTCAATAAGGTCTGAAGCCTCTTCTGGATTGGTTCCGTCACCGTCAAAGATCCTCAGATTTTTAAAGGATCGCAGGTTGTTCGCAATATTGGAACCCGGTGTCTGAAATTCACTTCCTACTGATATACCATAGCCGTTATCCTCGATAAAAAAGAGTACAGGTAAATGCAGCGTGGTTGCCATCGTTATAGCCGACCAAAACCCATTGGTAGCAACAGATCCGTCACCACCCAGGATCACGGAAATAGCACCGTCGTACGCGTTATCTTTAAGTTCATTCCTGTGGTATTCAATTCCCTGAGCCCAGCCAGTTGCCGGCGTATATTGCGAACCTACATCACCCGCCATTGGCAGCACGGTCGGGCCGTCATTGCCGGGGAGATTACACACCACGCCAATATCCCGTCCGTCACTATAACTGCCGCTTTTGGCCATGGGAGCCGCCATTGCATCTTCAAGCGGGAGCCCAAGCGTGAGCATCAGCGGTCGCGACCGGTAGTATGCACTTGCCGAATCTTTTGGGTGAGTCAGATGCTGGCCGAGAATTATTTGTACAAGTTCATGTCCCCTTGCTGAAAACTGGTAGAGCACCTTTTTACCAGGTACCAGTTCGGTTTCTTCTTTTTCATCCAGGGCTCGTGACAGTAACATGAGCCGCACAATTTTCTTCCAATCAAGCTTACTGGCCGGTGAATTCTGGTTATTTTCTGCCATAGGTAAATAAACGTCTTCCTAATTAAACTGGACCAATTTTAAACTGTCTTTGAAATGATTCATTTCTTCTTCCGTCCCGATTGTTATCCGAACACAGTGAGGAAGACCAAATGCAGTAAGCTGCCTCAGAATCACGCCCTTTTCGAGCATCTTCCGGGTTAGGTTGGAAGCCTCCTCTTCTGTCTTGCAAACCATCATCACCGAATTTGAGATAGAAGGTACGTATTCAACACTGTGATCATCAAAAAATAAGCAAAGTTTCTTACGCTCCTGCCTTACCAGTTTCACACTTTTTTGAAGAAACGCTTCATCTTTTATTGCAGCCACGGCAGCGGCCTGTGCTAATGTGGTCGGTTCGAATGTGAGTTTACTCTTCATTAACTGTTCTATCAATTCCGGATGGGCAAATGCATACCCTATTCTGAATCCTGCAAGCCCGTACGCTTTCGAAAAGGTTCGGGTGACAATTACATTTTCACGCCTGTAATCGAGAGCATCCGGATAGTCATCAACATCCCGGGCATATTCGAAATAAGCTTCATCAGCTACAATCAGCACATGATCAGGGACATGCTTAATAAAATTCTCGTATTCATCTTTTTTAATGTATGTACCCGTTGGATTATTCGGGTTCGCTAAGTACACCATCTTTGTATTTTCGTCAATAGCCTCAAGCATCGCATCAGGATCAAAGCCATAGCCGGATGTAGCAGGCACTTTTTTGAAATCGGCTCCCATCACGCCCCCCTGCACAAAAATACCCACGAATGTTGCGCTGGATGTCACGATGTTATCATTACTGTTCAGAAGCGACCGACAGAGGATTGAAAGAATACTTTCTGACCCCGACGCTACAATTATTTCAACCTCATCCACTCCATTTCGATCGGCAATCTCTCTGCGAAGTTCCCTGGAAACAGGATCCGGGTAATCCTGAATATTTGCCAGCGCACTTTCCACGGCGGGCTTTACCTCAGGACTGCACCCGAGTCTGTTTTCATTGGATGCCAGTTTAGATATTTTTCGGACATTGTATGCCTGCTTTACCTCAGCTATGCTCTTACCGGCCACATAAGGCGTCAGATCCCTAATTCTTCTTGGTATATCAATCAAAACAACTCACATCTTTTATCAATCTCAGTAAATAATTTTTAGACTGAAATATCATTTATATTTTGCTCAAAAATCGCCAAATCACAGGGAAGAAACAAAAAAAGCGCTTTCAAAAGCAATTAATTATTTGAATGATATGATTATGATATTGTTCTTACATTAAATTCAATCAAAAAAAATTTAGCCTATGTCCAATCACTACTTAGTAACAGGCGCCAGTCGCGGTATCGGGTTTGAAATTGTGAAGTACCTGGCCGAAAGAGATCACCTTATTACTGCGGTTGCGAGATCACAGGATAAACTTTCCACTCTCCGCGGACTCTACCCTGAACATATCCATACCCTTGCTGTCGATATTACTTCGGAACAAAGCCGTGAGGATATCACTAAGCACATGACCGATCATGGGCTGACGCTTGATGGGATTGTTCACAATGCCGGGCTTCTCATCAATAAACCGTTCTCTGATCTCAGCAATGATGACTGGCAGAGACAGCTTGATGTAAATCTTCTTGCCCCGGTTTTTCTAACACGGGATTTATTGAAATTTTTAAATAGCGGCAGCCACATTTTAAACATCAGCAGTATGGGTGGATTTCAAGGTAGCAGTAAATTTCCGGGCCTTACGGGCTATAGCGTAGCTAAAGGTTCTCTCTCAATATTCTCAGAATGCCTCCCGGGAGAGCTTAAGGACAGAAACATCAAATGTAACTGCCTCTGTCTTGGAGCTGTTCAAACAGAGATGCTTGAATCGGCGTTTCCCGGTATGGAAGCTCCCGTTAAAGCCGGCGAAATGGGAAAATATATCAGTAACTTTTTAGAGTCAGGTCACTCTTTTTATAATGGAAAAGTACTTCCCGTTGCCTTGGCTGATCCAGGCTGATGTACCACTAATTTAGACCATCGAATCAACTATTAATCAATAAACAGTCAATTTTTATGAAGACTACTGTATCTACAATATTATTCTGTGCGATACTTCTTTTCTCTTTCTCATTCCAGGATTCTGCTAAAGCTCAAACTATTGATCTTCTTGGAGGTAACGTATTAAATGGTGCCGTTACAGGTACTTTTTTGGGAGTAGGTGTGATGGGACTACAGAACAGCGACGATTTCGCCCCGCTGCGTGTTGGGTTGGGTGCAGGTATATTAGGAGGGGCCGGTATTGCCGTCTACGATATTTCTACCCTGCCACAAGGTCAGCAGTTCTTTATCTCGGGGCTTTTTAATGATGGTAATAATTCCTCTATCATCATCTTACTCGATACCATGTACGGTGCAGCCGGAGGTGCTGTTTTGGGTACTGCAATAATGCTGATTCAAAACAAGCCTATTGTTGAGGGGTTACAATACGGGGGAAGTGCAGGTGTTTGGGCCGGGTTTGGCATGGGGCTTATTGATGCTTTTTTGCTTTCAGAACGAAACAGGGACTTCACCGCAGCTTCTATTCTGGATCGTTCTTCTCTGATCGAGTTTGATACAGCCGGGATAAATATTGGAATGGGCAAGCCTACGCTCTACAAAACATTTTCAGCAGACAGTCGCACCCCGGGCTATAAACTCAACCCCGGTGTTAAATTTCTTTCAGTCGGCGGGTCCTTCTAGCTACAGTATTACAAGCAGAATACAGCATATGTTGATTCATCTTCAAATACATAATTATGTATCAGTGTAATGGTGAATAAAACGGGGAAAGTAGCATGAATAAAATCTTGAAAGGTGAGTCATTATTTGTAACTGCAGGCCTCATAATTTTTATAAATCTTACGATGCTGCCGGCATCGACCTCTGCTCAGGCGAATGTAGACGGCACACGCAATTTAGGTCTTGGACTTATGCTCGGAGAGCCTACCGGTGTATCAGTCAAATCCTGGCTTGGTACTAAATCTGCCTTTGATATTGGAGCCGCATGGAGCCTTTCAGGAAGAAACGAAGCACTACATCTCCATGCAGATTATCTCTATCACCGGTGGTTCAAAAACAGGGAAGCCCTTGCATTTTATTACGGTATGGGTGGCCGCGTCATATTTTCAGACAATGCTGTGGCTGGTGTGCGCGTCCCGTTTGGGCTAACTTACGTCTTAAACGGAATCCCTTTTGACCTGTTTGTTGAAGCAGCCCCGATTATTGATATCAGTCCTGAAGTAGAATTTGCGGGAAACGGAGCTTTTGGCGTAAGGTATTATTTCTAGGAGGCTTTGAAATATCCATCAGCCGGTTGTTTTTACCGGCCGATGGGTATCCCTAACCCGTCGGCCCGCGCATACAGCGTGAAGACGGGTGGTAATGTAAACCCCTCTTCTTAAACGTTCTGCAACTTTATTTTACAGTTATCCGATTACCCGTCTGCGGTATCAGCCCCCTTCATCCGAGCCCCTTCTTTCTCTTCAGTAGTGGCAAGAGTATAAAGCAAAGCTTTGGTTGTATTTACCTGGCCGGAAAGGGATGGATTGATGCCATCGCTGAGATAAAACCACGCCTCGGGCGGGTTCCCCATCCTTTTTCCCGTTGGATCTACTATATAGCCGGTTTTACCCGAAATTATCTGGCGTACCTGTGCAAGGTCTTCATCAGATATATCGAAATCGAAAAGCTCCATTTTATCAAGAAGTCCGGGAATTACCGGAGGTGGTGTAATCCAGATAACAGGATTATCCGTCACTTCCCTGATCGCATCTTCAATTGTCGATAGGTTTTCCCAGGTTTCTGAAAGGGGCAGCAACGTACGTTTAGGGGCAATCGACAGGCGCGTTACATCAAACATCCCCAAAGAAACAATCACCCAGTCCGGTTCATGACTTAACACATCCCGGTGGATACGCCTGAGTGCCTCGGAGCTTGTATTGTTAGCATGACCTGCATTGATAAATGTAAAATCAGCTTCCGGAACGGTAATATTGAGGATTTCACTAAATATTCGGAACCAACTTTGTAAATCGTCTGTGGATGAATCCCCAAGTGCTACTATTGTGTCATTCGGTTTAAATGGCAGCTGATCAATCCAGTCAGTGACGTCATCATCTTTTAATAGCTCAAGTGCAGCCTCTTTTGCATTTTGTTTAAACGTGGCTCTCAGTTTATTTAACTCAGATTCTTCAAGGCCAAAAATGTTAGCTATAGCCTCTGTGTTTGATATGCCTGGTAACAGGGGGAATTGCTTTTCGATATTCAAAAATTGAAGCAAATATTTTTCAAGGGCTTCTTTCTCTTCACTTGTTGCTTTTTTCATTTCAATCGCTGTTGTCTTCTATATATTTAGAAATTAAAAGGTCTTTCAGTTCAGGCACTCCCTTTTCAGCCGGTTCAGAGATATGTGTCCACGTATTACCCAATTTTATCTGTGGTTCTGACGGATCGATTATGAACCCGGGAATCCCATTCGGGGCGAAATCCACAAGTCCTGCGGCCGGATATACAACCAGGGAAGTACCAATTATCACAAGAAGATCTGCTCGTGATACGATAACAGATGCTTGTTCAATATTGGGCACGGGTTCACCAAACCAAACGACATTCGGCCGTAGCTGGCTTCCGTCTTTTGCAGTATCACCCATCTGTATTTCTCTGTCTCCTATATCGATAACATGATCATCTGTCCGGCTGCTTTTTGCCTCACTCAGTTTTCCATGCAGGTGAAGTACAGATGAGGAACCAGCTTTCTCATGGAGATCGTCCACATTTTGAGTGATTATATCTATATCGAAGTGGGCTTCAAGTTCAGCAAGAGCTTTGTGTCCGCTGTTTGGTGTAGCTTTAAAAGCTTGCTTTCTGCGTTTGTTGTAAAACGCGAGAACGGATTCAGGATCTCTTTCCCAACCACGAACTGTGGCCACGTCTTCAATGTCGTGGCCTTCCCATAAGCCGCCGGAGTCTCTGAAAGTTGCCAAACCGCTATCGGCACTCATTCCGGCTCCGGTTAAAACAACAAGAGATTTATTTGATTCTGAAATGGCTTGTGAAATATCTTATTTGAGAAATTGAGCCCAAGAGCTTTCAGGCTGATAATCCACGATAATATCTGGTTGTGGTTCGGAGCTATATCTCGCTACCAGCATTTCAATTTCGTTTGAAATACTCTTCAGGCTATTTGAAATTAAATCACTATTGAATCCGGTTTCTCCCAGCTGTATAGTCATGTTCATTGTTACAAGACGGCCAATTGCACGACCAAGTTGAACCATCTTCCGCTGGGCAATTTTTTGATCAACTTTAAAGTTGAGCTGTTCTTTAAAATGATCAGCTGCCTGGCTTGTCAGTGAATAATCGTTCAGATACTGGTATAAATTCTGAACTTTGGACTTCTTCATACCCTTAAGAATAGATTCTGATATCTGTTGGTATAGGATATCATTTGAACCTTCAAAAATTTGATATGGTCGGCTATCCACTAGTGAACGCCCAGCAATATGATTTGACCTGTATCCTTTTGCACCTACAAGCTGCATAAGCGATTGAGATGCTTCGTGCATATAGTCTGTAACAACACTTTTAATGGAGTTAGCAGCCACATCCATTTTTGATGTATCTTTAGTTAACGGGACATTACTGGATGTAAAATAACTCATGGCAGAGCTTGCGGTAAAATAAGACTGCAAATTCGAAAGACGCTCTTTCACCTGGTCATATTTCAAGAGACTCATTCCTCCCACGATCCTTTCCTTACAGTGATCGATGGCTTCATCAAGCATACGATTCAGAAATCCTGTGCTCATACCTGGAAATTGTAACCTGCTGCGATGTAAAATATCGAGCATCATCTTTACGCCAGTAGACCCTGGCTGAAGCCTGTACTCTTCAGGTACGCTGATATCCAGCTTATTTTTACCATATGGCAACATAAGAAGCCCGAGATTCTTGTAATACTCCTGTACTTCAATGCCGCCACGAGACGTGTCATGTACAAAGAAGCCTATATCTCTGCTGAGATTTCCATCTTTATCAAGCCCACGAGCTGTGATTAACCAGAAATCAGCCCAGCCTGTGAGTCCTGCCCAATGTTTAGTCCCTTCAATCTCATACTTACCCTCTTCTTCATCATAGGCAAAACCGGTCTGCATACGCAATGCATCAGAACCGAAATCCGGCTCCGTAATCATTAATCCGCCCATGTTATTATCTTCAATAAATCGTTTAAAGACTTTTGCCTGCGCTTCGGGCTGTCCGTAATTGGCCAAGGGCTGTAAAAACAGGGCTCCGTTGATCCCCATCATCAATGAAAGGGGTAACGACTGATATGAAGTTGTTTCCAGCATTTGAAGAGCTTCTGAAGTGTATGCACCTCTTCCGCCAAATTCACTTGGTATAAAGGCAGATAATGGCTTACAATCGAGCACCTGGCGCATCACATACGGTGGTAGTCCCCTGGAGTCGGAAAGTTCATTTTCTTCGTTTCTTTCTGTGAATAGCTCAGTTAACTTATCTCTATAATCAGACAGAAAGAGTGAGATATTCTTTTTAACAGCGGTGGGTTTTACTAAATCTAATTCCAAAATAATGCTTATTTGTTATTGTAATGGATAATTGGAGAGATATAACAGTATAAAGATAGAAAACGTGTCCTTGAAATGCAGATTTTAACAAAAAAAGGCCCGAAACGCATAGCGTCCGGGCCTTGAGAAAAAGCGATGAGGCGGCGACCTACTCTACCCCCGAAGGAGTACCATTGGCGCTGCGGAGCTTAACGGCCGTGTTCGGAA
>Ga0102934_1002842_pt1 | contig 11902 bp, 14 predicted proteins | sample SalPonR2_A_D1_MG_FD_78175 | JGI IMG/M metagenome (GOLD analysis project Ga0102934, IMG submission 78175) | Salt pond soil microbial communities from South San Francisco under conditions of wetland restoration - Salt Pond MetaG R2_A_D1_MG | ecosystem: Environmental > Aquatic > Marine > Intertidal...
CCCCCTCCCCCTCTCCCTCCCTCCCGCCATCCCCCTCTCCCTCCCTCCTGTCCCTTTTTTCCACAGGCACAGACATCCTGTTAGTGTCAGCGCCGCACTCACACTCTCCCCCATAGTGACGCGGGTCCCCAGCAACAGCCGGCTCCAAAAGAGTTCGACAACCAGGGAGCAAGAGAAGGCGAGGAAGAGGAAGGGGTTCCCGGGGAAGGAGAAGGAGGAGGGCGGGGGGGAGGTCGGGAAGGAGGGGGAAGCGGAAGCCAAGGCGGTCAGGGACTGGAACCAGAGGTAGTGGAGGCCCCATAGGAAAAACGGGCCATAGCCAACCAGTGTCAACCAATGCCGAGGTTCGTAGATGCCGGCGAGCGCGCTGCCCCCGCTTTCCGCCCAGGCCAGAACATGGAACCCGAAGCCTGCGAGGCAGAGACGTCCCACCGCACAGAGCCCGGCGGGAACGGTCGAGAGGTACATCCGGGTAAGTTCTTGGGCCGAGGCAAAGCAAAGGGCACTCAGGACCAAGCAGGCTCGACCCTGGAAGGCAGGGAGGGAGACGAGAGCCCCCGTGGGCTGCGTGTCGATCCCTTTGTTGTCTCCTTGTCCTTGTGGATCGCTTGTGAGAAATGACAGGACTGCACCTAGGAAGAGCAAGAGGACGCCGCTGCCGAGCCACCACCCCTCACGAGGATCCCGCAATGGGGAGAAAAGCCTTCGTTCCTCCCCAACGCTGTCGTTCAGGGGGTGCGGGCATTGAGATTTGCCCCTCGTGGTCTCAGTCTCAGCAGCTGCCGCCTTTTCTCCCACCTCCTGCTCCTCTTGCTCGTCTTCCGCCTGCCCCTCCCTCCCCATCGCGCTACTTCCGTCCGACAGGAATGACCGCCGCGACACCCGGCTCGAAGCGCGATCCGCCCAGGTGTGGCAGATGAGGAGCACAAGGATGTCCACGCGGCTTAGCACGCTTGTGACGGGGACGTTTGTCTTTACGAGGCCAGCGAGGAGGAGGCGGGATGTTAAGAGCGGGCCGAAGACGGTCACCGCCACCAGGGCCCACCATTCCTTGACCTGCACCTCGCGCAGGCGACCTAGATCTGCTCGATGGAGACAGAACGCGAAAGGAAGGGCGAAGATCGTGGCAGCAGCGAGGAAAGAGGTCGGAGAGGAACCCCCCTGAGGGAAGGTCGAGGACGGCGGAGACGACAGGATCCAAGTCAACACCGAGGTGTGCATGGAGTGAAGGAGAAAGGTGAGTAGGAGGTATATGCTGCCTGCAGGCAGGCTAAGCCTGGTTATGGACCAGTAAGGAATCGGCTTGGTCGTGACGCTTCGCTTTTCTCTCCCCTGAGGTGGGGATATCACGTCCGCGTTTTCCAGTGGTCTGTCTTCGTACACCGTGCAGAGCATTGAGCTGCTTTCGGCAGCCTTCGTAAAAACCGGGACTTGCTTGACCTCTTGTTTCTGTTTGTCTCGTGTGGGCGCGTGTTTATGGGTTATCTCACCCACGGTCTGTCTACTTTGAGCTGAGGCTAGGCCAGCTACGGAGCATGTGGGAGAGGTCAATGCCATTATAAAAGGGCCGGGATTTCTTTCCCTACCGTGCCGATTTCCATTCCCCGTCGTTACTTTAGATTCTATATCTACGTCATCTTCTAGATGGGCAAAGCCACCGCTCTGCCGGGGGGCCAGATTAATCAAGCCAAGCAGCATAGCTGTAACCGATTGCGTCGGTAAAAGATGCCTGCCAAACCTTTGTTGTCTAGAACAAAATGTACCAAAGGATAAGAATGAGCATGATTCTTGCATTCCTCCTTTCCGAAGCAAAACTGAATTAAAGGAGCGAGGGGCACTGTCACTGGTATAAACACACATGGATCAATGCTATTATTACCGGACTGCCGCTCCGGAAGTTGAAGTCTGACAGGTAGCTAGTAAATATATCCCGACGTGTGCGGGATCAGTCGTGAATGCCAACCTTTGAATAGTTTTACGATATATAAGGGGATTCGATGGTGTGTGCTGAGATGTTATATCTCCAGATATTCTGTAAGATTCACGTGTTCAAAAGGAAACAAACCTTGATATGATTGTGATTCAGCTAACGGGGCTATCAAGCCCGTGCGCGCGATGACAGCTGGACACTCCATGCAGTGACAGTTTCCAGCTCATCATGTACACACGCATCGTAAACAAAAAGATTACTCAAAGGGGCTGTATTTCTACTTTTTAAGACCTCCTCATTTATCATTCTCATGCATTAATTTCTCATTTTTTGAAAAAGTGCTTTGCCATAATCGATCTCGCCCGTCCTTTCTCCCTGTACAATCGCAAACCCTTTTCCAACGACGCCCAGGACAAGCCGTCTGCGCATGAGACACTCTGCGCACAACATCCGAGCCTTCTGGCATCTAACAAAAATAAGAATTATGTTTTTGAAAAAAGGGAATCAAAAAGTTTGGTTATTAGTAAATGGTCAAAACTCTATTGATAAAAATTGAATGCATGCACGCGGCCTTGCCATCTGGATTGCGCCCAATATAACGCGTAATACAGCAGTACCGCGTATGCTAGGATGAAATGCCATGCACGGAACAATGTACATTACATATGAGTCAACAAGGCGGGAACCATGGGGCATTCCCAAAAAAATGAGAAATACAGTAGCTCGTGGGGACCGGCTCATGCAGTTGACAAAAACCGAACTACCTTCCAAATTGCCTTTCTGGTCGTCAAAAAAGAGGACATCATGGGGCTGTGCGCCGGTCCACCTGAGTATGTGAAGTCGGAAATTTACACTTAGCAATGCGCAGAGCAGTGGAGTCAGAGCAGGAGTCTATCCACCGAGAAACGCCGATGACTACCGCGATCATCTGATCCATCCTCTCTCCACCGAACGGAGAAGGCATACCTGAGAATATCCCGCAAATGCTTCGTTTTACCCCATCCGTCGTTGGCAATCGCTATCAACTCCTGCGGTTCCTGTGGACCTATTCCCCTTTCTTCTTGGGTCTCCGTCTTATCATCCGCCCCCTGCCCTCTCGGCGGGCTAGACTGGGAGAGAGGAAGACGGAAGAAAGCATGCAGCTCCATGAGTTTGAGCATTTTGACCGCAGCCATACTGTCGGGCGCCCGCGAGGCAATGGCCAGCCTGGTGACCCCATGTAGGGCCGTTATGACCTGATATGGGGCATGTAGGGGAAAAAGAGAGGGGATGATACAGCCAGCGGCGGGGGAGGGAAACGAGACGCCACGTGAACGATACGATACAGACAAAAGGCATAAAGACCCAAGATTGTAACGACGGCACGGGCGCATGGGGGGGGGCGGACAGGAATTTAAGGAAGAGATGGAAACGCATTACCGCCCAAGGCATCTGCGACGATGCGATCCAAGCATGGGCCACATCCACGGAAGCCTCTCTTCCACCAATCGAAAGTCACATTCCGATCCACGAAGGCGTGGGCACATATGCTTACCCTCGAGGCCCCTCCCAATGTACCTGACGGGCCTCTGGAAAGAGGGAAAAAAGCCTTTCTCCTTCCCGCCTCATGCTCCCTGCCCCACCCCTCCGTCCAGACGCCCCGAACCCCCAGCTCTCTCGGGATCCGTGCACGTGCACCCGGTCCGGATGCTCGCTTCGCGCAAAGGGCGGTACTTGGTCCGACACATTGCCTTTCCACAGCGTGTAATCCAAATCGACAATGACCAGGGAAGGAAGCAGGGAGGAAGATAAAATCGAGGACGGGGAGGCCATTGATCGTGAGGAAGGAGAGGAAGGGAAGGGATGATTGCAAGGGGAAGATAAGGCGGCTAGGAGGACACGCAAACGTTGATGGGCCGAGTCGGAAGTAGGAGATATGAGCGGCGGGCACCCCTTTGGGAAAGAAGCTGTTGACGGCGGCAATCGTAGCAATTCTGAACGATTCGTGGCGTGTGTTTCGATTGGTGTCGTTTTTGGGAGACGCTTGGAACATGACGCTTCCCTGCTTCCTCCTTCACATTCCTCGTCACTGCTGTCGTCTACAACGATGACAGCAGCATGACTCTTGGCGGTAGACAACGACGGACCAAGACGAACCAAAGGCTCGTCGTTCTGTCTCCGATGTCTTTTCACCATCATGCACCCGTTGGCCTCGGACCTGTCGCGTGGTTTGCATCTAACCAGCAAGGGACGGAGTTAGGGTCCAAGCATGTGAGCCTTTCACAGAGCCCAATGCATCAGTAAATCTATTATCCCTGCCCAGAAACCACTTTTAAAACTACTTGTATGCATACAGAGCAGTGGTGTTTTCGAGGCTCAAGTATCGGTAAAGCTTGAGCACCCTTTATCCACACATAGACACACGCTCTCCCGACAAAACGAGCGTTTCAAGGCCAAGACAACCACCAATTTGCAGGGTTTCCCCGCGATAAAGGTGGCGAGATTGTAACCATCGCCACAATTCATTTTGCTTTGGCGTTTGCGTACACTCAACCGGTAGACAAATACAGTACGCAGAGAGGAATTCACACCGTCTGGGCACCATACTAGAATGCTCGTCGTACCGCAATGCAAACTTATAAACAGCATCCCAGCGACTGTTTAAAATCCAGTAAATAGTCATATCAAACAAATGATAGGCGACGAAACCTTGATTGCCAGAGAGAAATAATAACAACAATTTTGGCAGGCATGTATGGCATCAGAAATGTGCCCGAGGAGTTCAGGAACGTAAGGAGAGAGCAAGGACGCTCTAGACGGAAAAAGATTGAGAAAGAAAAGAAACACTGAGTCCATCCCACACTTGCGAAGGCATCGCTATGTCCACAAACACTTCTGTCGGCAGCGTGCGCGCCATTGTTTTTGAATATGTCTTGTCATGCTCCGGCCTTCCCGTCGTCCTCTCTCATCTACTCAGTCTTATGTGACGGTCCACCGCAAAGCCCAACCAACCCCCCACTGGTAATTAATTCCACAAACCACCCCTATTTCTCTTCTCCACCACGACTCCTCTCCTTCGTTCCTGTCCTTCCTTTCCGCTCAATCAGTCTTCCCTCCCGATGTATCGGCCGCAAACTTGGCATACAACAGCGAGTCTTTCGGACCGGAGCCCGCCCCCGCAAGCAGGCAGAGAGACATTAACAGGGCAAGAATCAGCCCCACCGTGGTCCAGGTTATGATATTGACCTGCCAGATGGGAGAAACAGAATGAAGGAAAAAGGTTTGCGTGAAAAACACTCCGTTAAAAAGGGGGCGAAGAAAAAGGATGCCTAGGCCTGGCTGTCCATGGCACGTACATTGAAAATGTCTTCCTCTGTCACCGGCGTGGCGTCTTCGCCCGTGGGCTGCAGCCGTCTTCTCGGACGGGCCACCTCGACGAGCGCGCCCTGCAAGTTTGTGGAAAACAAAGAACAATCAAGACCCCTGGGGAGACTAAATGCCTTCCCCCCGCCCACGTTACCGGTCACCACGCGCAAACCTCCCTCCTTCCCTTCCCTCCCTCCCTCCCTCCCTCCCTTCCTCACCGTCTGCCGCAGCAAGACCTGGGAAATCAGGCCCCCCTCGGCGGCATACCGCCGTTCCAGCGCCCGGCTGGTCTGGTCGAGGGCCTTATCCATCATCCTCCCCGCCAAGGAGACTTGGGGCGAAGAGACGCCGTACGCGACTTCCAAGCCTCGGAGGCCATCAGCTGCGTAAAGAATGACGTCGGGACTGTTCCCTTGGGCCCCGGGCTTCCCCGGCAGGAGGAACGGCAGGCGGAGCAAGCTCTGGACTTCGGCGAGGAAGCGACGGTCGGCCTGAGGAAGGGCCCGAAGGAGGGAGGGGTGAAAGGAGGGAGGGGTGGAAGGGAAGGCGATGGGGTGAGACGTAAAGGCACACTAAATGGATAGTGGCTCCGTTCACTTCGAGTATTTGACTCCACAATGCCCTCGCCCACCCGTTCGCCCTCCTCACCACTCCGCCCATCTCAAACGTTTCCCCCAAATCAGTCGGGGACGCCAGGCCCGGCAGCTCCTTCGCGATGAAGGCCAGGTCAATCTTGTGCAGGAGAGGGTCCTCGGAGACCCTGTTTTTCGCGGCTTGTTGGCAGACGGGCAAGGCGCGTGTGGCGGGATCACAGGCCAGGCAGGCCACTAAGGAGGAAGGGGGATAGGGACGGGAGCTGTTCCCGTAGCTGGTGGCCACGGCGTGCAGGTCTTTGAAACTGGGTTGCCGAGTAGAAGGGAAGTGGGTGAATAGGTCATATCGGGCCTTTCTGCACCCTTTCTTTCCCCTATCCCGCCCTCCCTCCCGCCCTCCCTCTCCCCCTCCCTCCCCCTCTCCGCCTCACCCGGCGACGCGGGCCTCGTAAATGCCTTCCACCGCCTGCAACCGCTCAATATACGGTGTCGTGGCGCTGACACCGTCCAATAAAGCGACGAAGACTCCTGAGGGGGGATGTGGGGCGAAGACATCCAGGCTGGGCAACACCTCCCGGTAAGCACGGGCATGCCTTCCCATGACGCGTTGATGAACTTCCTGCAATTCCTCGGCAGAGATCTCGGGGACAAGCCCCGAATCGCCTTGTGGTGACTGAGAAGAAGACAAGGCGACCGGGAAAGTGGTGGTTGCGGAAAAAAATAGAGGGGAAAGGGGGGATGGGTGGCGCTCGGAGGGAGAGAAGGAAAATGTGACCAGGCAGAACGCCAACCTCCCAAAAATCGAAGGCCTACTCAGGGGTAAAGGGGCGCTGTAAGATCACATCTGATTCGTGTCATACCGTGGGTGTATGCAGCAAGGTGCTGTGGCCGTTACTTTGAGGGACTACAAGCGCGCGGAAGTGCGAATTCGAGCAGGTCATGACGTCTGCTCCGTGCGCCGCTCCTATCCATGCCAAGCACCAAAAAGCCCCCGCTGCCTGCCGACGAGCCATTTACAGCTTCACGATGTCTATGACACAGTGAGAGAGGGTTACGAGGTGGACAAATGCATGTGAATATGGAGTGAAAGGGTACAGGAAACTCACGGCCCGTTAGCAGGGATAGCGAGGTCAACATGAAATTAATGACAGGCACCGGGAGCATCAGTCCGTGGGCGGGATGTCTACCCGCCCGCATGTTACCCAGACGCTTCATTGCATGGGTGCACGTGCACGCCGGCGACGGCCAGGACGCAAGAACGGCCATGTAAGAGGGGCAGAGATTCGTACGGGAAGTCATGGGAGGGAATGGAGGAACCGGATAAAAAAAACACGCACAACAAACCAACAGTCAAACCACCAGTGTGTCCAAATTAAGAATCCGCGCCAGGGTCTGGCAGTACGATCGACATAGTCCTTGCGTGCGGTACATTCGGCAAAGATACAAGGTTCGCCTTGTCGTTTTTTCAGGGCAACAGGCTATCGTATTGCAGGTGCCTCATCCGTATCGCTCTGTCTCTTGGCGACTTTCCAGCGGAAGCAACCCAGGCCAAAAGGATGGAAAAAAAGAAGAGTGCAGGTCCACAGTTGCAAACATAACTTCTCACGTCTTTCATCCACACCGTCAGGAACTGAGGGAACTTCGTGCCTCGTGAAAAAAAGCATCATGATGGATCCGAGCATGATGCAGGCGCAGATGGCAGCTTCCACATCCAATCCTGAGTCAAACGACCTCAGTTCCCGCTCCCAATTGTTCTCGCCAGCCGTGGCACACAATGCTCAGATTGTCGAACACGTGCGGGGACTAATGTCGATCTTTGCCGGGGCCGCGGCTGGAGTGCTAGGGGTGACCGGGATAATACAGGTAAGGAGGAAATACAGCACAGAAGCGTAATGGCAACCTGTGGTGATAATTTCTCTCTCCGCCTGTGTATGCCTATCACAGGGAGCCTGTGTCTTTATCATTTTCCACATTTTGACCTCCCTGGGCTTACTGACGAAGATAAAATTGACGGGGAAGGTGTCAAATTACCTTCCCACCAAATGGTACGCGTTCTTGGTGGCAGACGCGGCGAATCATTTGTTGTCATTCCTCTTGTTTTGGACCATGGGATACACGCTCATCCATATATACTGAGGAAGCAATCGAAGCTTTAAAAAAAGGAATGGAAAAGGGATAACATCGGCGATTGCCCGTTCAAATGAAACACGGTGCTGCTTTGATTTGTCGCCTTTCATTTACTGTCGCGTTGCAACGTCTTGCACGTGTTCGCAGTCACTGAATGTCAGGTGTGAAAATTCAGGTCATACCACGAATATGTGCATGGCTCGTCTCCAAATGCGAGCCGCTCAATATCGATGTCAAACGACGAGCTCTGCAACGCTTTTCCCCCCAGAGAAACGTACAACCTTCTTTCCCTTCAGCTACCCGCGCACTTATCAAAATAAGGGTATGGGAGCAGGAGGAGAAGATGGCAGTCAGGTGTGCCGGCATGGCCATGGCCAGGTATGAGCGCCGTGATAGTCGGGTGCCGGTAGGAAAGCCAGCCAGTAACGGGCCTAGAACGTGGTGTGTTCGTCGTGTTTGTCATGAGGGTAGAATTCTGATGGGCAACCGCGGAAGCGCAGTCTCCAAAGAAAAAGATCGAGCCCTGCCTAAGCTTGCGAAGGGAGCGAGGAAAAGCCAAGTCGCATTCGTTGGAGAATGAGTAAGAGGGGTGCCATGTTGCTGCTGTCCCAGCCCTAGCAGGTCAGCGATGCCGAGACCGGCCCACTGGTCGATGAGCGGCAGGATGCGCCACAGCCTGACCTCCCGCGTAACACCAACGGCTTGGTCCAAGGCCTGCATTTAGTTGCCGTTTGATTCAATGCACCCCATTGAAGATGATACCTGCGGGCAAGGGGTAATGCGGGATCCTCGATAGGCAAATTATAAGATCGTACTACTTTCCCTCATTAAGAACTGAGCGAAGGGCGCTGGTCTGCTTCCATGGAATAGGATGGCGTCATCAAGTGTGTTGAATGTGCGATATGCGATATGTGAAGACATTTAATGACTTTTTAAAAAAAGTACTGGGAAGAGGAAAAGGCGCGCGTCCGGTATGACTTGATGCGAGTATATGATTGTCAATGGAGGGGAGCGAAAATGTGGAGGACGAAGAGTTCAGTGCTTTCTGGAAATCGTCCGTTTCCTAGTCACTAATTTCCTGATGTTTGTATGGAATCAGACCTTCATGCCTAATGTACGGGAGAGATTGAGGTGGCACGCAAGCTTCCCTTGCAGGGAGGTTGTGGGAAGCTTTGCGATTGAAAAGAAGAAGTCTGTTCAAAATGTGCATAAATCATTCTTCGCTACCATTTATTGGAAATAAAAGAAATATGATTTTATGAGTTTCTAAAATTACTTGTCGGTAAATCTCGAGGAAGTACGCACAGGGAGTGGCACTCCGCGCTGCGCGTCTCGGGTTACTGTTCAAAATTTTAAAAACTCAACGTCGTCCCACAACCGTTAACGGCACGGTCGACCATTGCCCTCGCGACATAATTACGGGCCCATTACAAGCGCGCATGGTCTGGCGTATATATCAACCATATATAGGCATAAACTTGAAATCGAGGTCTCCTACCTAGATCTCGTGCGCATCCATTGATTTGCTTCTTATCGTTAAACCTCCTAAGGAGCCCGGTACTACCCTACCCCCGTAAATGCATGCTTCATCCCACTTTCTTCGGTTTGAGAAAACAGTGATACTTCTCCTCATCGATGGACATTGCTAGCATATCTAGTCCTTCAGGATCTTCGAAAGCTTTCTCCGCGCCGGCCGATCAGAATAGTATGGGTAAGACTTTATCTCGCTTTAAGCTTTTTCAAGTGATTATCCAAACGCATTTTGTCCACGTACCTGCAGACTGGTGCGAATGATCTTTGAAACATAAGTGTCTCAAAGGTAAATCCCTCTTACAAAAGAAATCAAGAAACAGAAGGAAGATAAGACCTGGGAGCACGCATGGGAGATGAAGCGCGTGCTGAGAATGACGGTACGTGTTGGAAGTCACAAGAACAAACTATCAATAGTTAAAATCCTCATGAGCAACCTAACACCACTTGCAACGTGTGAGCTGCTGAATGAAATTTAGAGAAGATGTTAGCACGACAAGACAGATAGTCTGCCGCGCTTTTTCTCCACGTACTTATATGATGCCGTATTCCTAAATACCCATGCCCGTTGAATTTCCGGGCTTGGTAGGAGGAGCTTATAGAGGAGGAAGAGATAAAAAGTGCTTACGAGGCGCATAAACAGCTTGAGGTGACCAAGAAAGAAGCAAATCAACGCAAAAAACTCGATAAAGCAGAGGTATTCCAAGCGAAAATTGAAGCACTGCGCTGCGTCAAAAAAGAGAAAGAAAGGGAGGTAAGCGTCCAAATCTATCCAACTCTTTTGAAACTCTGACAAAGCGTGACTTACATCTAGCCCACTGAAAGGCAGCCACAAGTACTCAAAACCCCGGCTTTCTCCAACGTGTACCTTGGATCCCCGCAGGAAAAATCGATGCGCGTCCTCCTCGGCCGGGACTATGCCCGTTCCATGGCCCGCAAGAAGAAAGAGGAATCCGAACAACGAGCGGCGCGCCAGCTCGACCGAGACCAACGGCGCGAGGCCCTGCTCAAAGAGCTACAACTGCTGCGAGAGGCGTCTAGGCGCGAAAAAGTCGCCAAAGAGGCTGAGAAAGATTCGTGGCAGCTGCGACAGAAGGCTGAAAATGCCATCGAAGAAAAAGAGAGGACGGAGATGGTGCGCAAAGTACGAGCGTCCATAGAAGCACAGATAGAAAAACGACGCGCCTCGCTCTACAACGCGTCTGCCGCGTTGAGCCGGGAAAAATTGTACGAAAAGAGTCCCTCCAAAACAACTAAATAAGAAGGGCAAAAGGTTTCGGCAGAGTAAGCAATCAGGGATGTAAAATTTTACACCGAAGTTTTGCCTACCGGTGAGAGCGACGATACGCTTAATGTGACAGGAAATGGCAGCAGCCCAACGGGCAATTTATACTTAAGAGAAAGAGGAACAGCAGCCCCCAGGGGTGGGGGGAAGAATGTAAATCGTGTCTATAGGCGTGGTAGAAGATTTTTGTTTTGTCCGTTGCAAATTTAGCTTTTCAACCGCCTTCATTTGATAGCTTCGTTCAAGCCTGGCTTGTCCTGTGCAAGGTGCATATTTCTTTCTGGTCGTTGCCTTATCTGCCGGCACAGCCACCGGCTCTGTGCGGGTTCTCCGCTTGCTTGACGGTATGTGCTATATTTCGTGCCATTTTGGTACTAGTACTCTCAGCTCTACGATTTGCCATGTATTGCCCCTCTCACCGGAGCTTCTTTCACATCCTTTCGCCCTTCGTACCCAAAGTTCTGAAACAGGTGGTACTTTGTTTCTGTGGCTTCTGGTACGATTTCGCTACGCGATGCACTAATTCCGTCGGTGTGTACTACCACAGTAGCTCCGATATATGGTATATTGCCTTTGTTGTACCCTCCTAGGCTGTCACATTTGATCAATCCGAGCATGCACTCGCTGCCTCTCATTCTGATTTCTCGGCTTCTGCCTCCTGACGCCCCGGTCCCCGAGCACGGGAAAGAGGCTCCGAGCCTTGCATGCCCTCACCACTATAGCCACCGCAGCCTCCTTCTTCCCTCTTGACCAGCTCCCCAACGTCGACGGCCGCATCCCAGGACCTTCAATGCGCATCCCACGGCCCGTCGGTGGGCGACGCCAGACGCCCTTGTGCCAGGGAGATGCGTTTCTCCCCACTGCCCAGAGTCCAGTAATTGCGCCGCTGGAACGAGAGCGCGAAGCCCTTGGACAGTGCAGCGGTGGCGGGGGATCTTGCTTTTAAATATAATAAATAAGCCTGCTTCCCCTCGTTGCCGGCCTCCGGGCAGAGCGCTCCGAGCACCCCTATGCCCCCCGGTTCTCTACACACCATCCTCCTTTCAGCTCACATCCGTCCTATTTCCTTTCCTTCTCATTGAACTTATACAC
>Ga0102934_1002843_pt1 | contig 11901 bp, 16 predicted proteins | sample SalPonR2_A_D1_MG_FD_78175 | JGI IMG/M metagenome (GOLD analysis project Ga0102934, IMG submission 78175) | Salt pond soil microbial communities from South San Francisco under conditions of wetland restoration - Salt Pond MetaG R2_A_D1_MG | ecosystem: Environmental > Aquatic > Marine > Intertidal...
ATATCTTTATAGCCCATATATAAGGCCGTAATCCAAAAAATCCAGGTAAAAACAAAGGTTATCACAGTATAAATTATTAAGGACCTTTTATCTTCCTTTTTCATTTTTACTCCTTTCTTCAGCCCTTATCCAATAATATTAAATCTTTATTTCTTCACTATAAAGAACAATTGCTTCTGATTCCTGATACTGGTTATTCATATCGGCTGTTTCAAAAAAGGTCAGGAATAACTTATCGACGGGATAGGTCATTTTAAATATATAGGAGTTCTTATACTTGCTGTCTCTTTCCATACAGCAGAAAGCCTCTGCTACCTCTCGGTTAAAAGTACAGGATAAGAAGGTCCGATCTTTTTCAATCCAGCCCTTTTCGGTACTCATCCCTCTATATAATATTACTTCTTCTATTGCAAGCAACTCAAATAGGGCCTGTAAAAAAGCTAACCTGTTGATTATATATTTTCTGCGCAACAACTTATTACCGGCTCCTTTAAAGATATCATCAGTCCTGATCTTTTTTCCCTTATAGGTCACCAAACCCAATTCGGCCAGCATTATTTTTAAACCCTTAACCCATTCTCCTGAGGCCGGATTTAAAACAAAGCTGTTAGTTGTTAAGTCCTCCTGCTCAAGCAGGTTATGGTCTTTCATGTAATTTTTAATATCCTGATATAAGCTCTCATAACCTTCTTTTCTGGTAAAATCTATATCATCATTTTCTTTTAAAAATTTAGAATTTTCCTGCAACCAATCTTTGGCCTGTCCTTTGGTTTCTGCTATTATATTTTGCGTTTTCTCCCTATCTTCATTACTAGCTTCTATAGTTATCTTTGAATTATACTTTCTGACGGCTGCTCTAATATCACTAATACTTTTTGGACCGAGTTTTTTAGAGTCTTTTTCAAATTGAAATCTTTTGATATCTTCCGCTGGTAACTTCCAACACTTCCCTTCATCCTCATACTTGGTAATTCTCCATTTAAACATACCGCTCTCTTCAAAATATTCCTCTATAACTCCGGTAGTTCTTCTTCCGTCTAATAATCGACACTTATTACCGGCTACAAGATAACAGTAATCACCTTCAACAAATTCTTCATCTGGCCTCATATTTTCATCATATTCATGTACTGTCATTACCTTCCACCTCGTTTTCCTTAAACTCATAATATAGTATCCTGTGAGCTTTTTTAGCCATCTTAAATAGTCCCGCTGCCTTAAATGCTAATTTATAAAGTGGGGACAACTTCTCTGTCTGTTGATAATCAGTAAAGTACCATTCTTCAACCAGTTTAATATTATCATTCCAATCTTCGATCTCTTGCGGATCATCAATACCCCATTTGATTTCTGCGCCTGTTTTTCTAATTGAAGCGTGTTTATCAATATTCTTAACAGTATATTTACTATAGGCATCAAATATCAAATGGGCGTTTAGCCACTGTTCTTGTAAAGTATTAAATAACTTCTTTAATTCTTCCTCTGCTATATACATGAACAAACCTTCTGCGACTATCAAAACATTCGGCTTTTCACCCACTTCGTTTATCCAATCAAGGTCTGTAACAGAAGAAGAAATGAAATGGTAGTTTTCATTTTCTTGATAGAAGTTCTTTTTAAGCTCTATCACTTCTTGATAGTCAAGGTCATAAAAATTAATATTTTTATCTTTAATCCTTCCATATCTATTATCTAGCCCACAGCCTAGATGAATTATGGTAGGATTTTTATGACTAATAATATATTGATTCACATATTCATCTAATTTATTTGCCCTGATATTCAATGTTACACAGGTCTTATTGGGTACATCCAACTCGGTAAAATTATATTCTACTCTTTCGATAATCTCCTTGGCCTTTTCATCTTTTATAATTGGCTTCTCTTTTTCACATTCGCAGGCCTTACAGTATAAAGGCACCAGGAGTGTCTCTTTTTCCTTACTTAATTTAATTTTCTGCTTAGCCATTATAATTCCCCCATAATTTATCAACTTTTTTCTTATTTATAATTATTTTTAACATTCTATTAATACACTCTTAATTTGACTGTAATAGTTATTTATTATAATATAAGCAAGATGAACATTTTAAAAATCAGAAAGGAGGTAAACTATATGTATAATATCGAAGCAGACTTACACATGCATACTGTAAATAGTGGTCACGCCTATTCAACAGTCGATGAATTAGCCAAGACAGCTTCATTTAAAGGACTAAAATTAATAGCAATTACTGAACACGGCCCTAATTTACCAGGAGGTCCACATGAATACTTCTTTGGTAACATGAGTATCATACCTAATGAAATGTATGGTGTAAAAATCTTAAAAGGTATTGAAGCTAATATCCTGAATGATGGTAAGCTCGATCTCAGTCAAGACAGATTAAAGTCACTCGACTTTATTGCAGCTGGCTTACATCAGGATACAGGCCATAAGCTAAAGACCAAAGAAGACTATACAAATGCTACAATAGAAGCTATCAAAAATCCGATGGTCCATATGATAACACATCCTGCTACTAAATATTATCCAATCGATATGGAAGCCGTAGTAAAAGCGGCCAGCCGGAATGATGTTATCTTAGAAATTAACGCCAGTTCATTTAATCCGAAAAAGTCAAACCCAAGAGGTTCGAAAGAATTAACAGTTGAACTATGTAAACTGGCCAAGAAATACGGTGTACAGTTAAGTGTCAATAGTGATGCCCATTTCCACACTCAGGTAGGAGAAGTACATCACCTATTTGATATCTTAAAAGAAGCCGGTGTTAAAGATAGCGATCTAATTAATACATCCATTGGAAAAATAGAAACATTCTTAGGTGATAATTTAATAAGAAAAATCAGTGTCTAAATTTAAAAAGATAAAATGATGTAAATATCACTACCATATGATATTTATAATCATTACTTTTATCTTTTTAAATTGCTTACATATTATTTAATTCTCGCCTTAACTTTGCTCTCCTTCAATTTATTTACATTATTTTCTTTCCCTTTTTAATTCATTCAACAAACCTTTCATATTTCAGTTTAAATATTTTGTCTGTTATGTTCATACATAGAAAAAACCCCTGCCATATTTCAAGTAAAATAAGCAGAGGATCTTAGAATTTTTATTATATTTTTTATTATATCTGGACTAAAGTATAGTTAAAATTAATACTTTTATTAGCTGAGCTTAAATTATCATTTCCATTTGGAACTAATTTAAGATCAAAACTAAGCAGGTGATCACCATTTTCACCGGAAATATTTGTCACTCCCCTTGATACATCCTTCCACACAGAGCTCTCACTTTCTTTAATCTTTATCTCACAATTTTCCGGGAGAGTAACATTTGTTAGTTCCAGACTCCAAGAACTGTTACTTTTCACTCTTATCTTTCCGGCCTGCCTGATAATCACCGGCTCACTTAAACTTTCATCTTTAACTTCATCGTTAATATTTTTAATATAGATCGGTTTTACTACTTCCATTTCTTGAAAAACAGGTATATAAGCTATAACCTTTACAGTTTTACTAACAATTTTCTCTGAGGCTTTTACATTTAAGCTCAACAGTAATAATACTGTTAAGATAACAACTACCAATTTTTTATTCATATAATTTCCTCCTCTTGCAGCCGGCTGTCTTAATTTTATAAGACCCTTGGCTTTGTGTCCTTATCTCACGATAAGTTTACCCCTGAAAAGAAGGCAAAATAAAAACCTGTCCTAATTTTTAATCAGAGACAGGTAAGATTCAACCACCTTAGGTAGTTTAACAACCATAACTTACTAAAAGTCGTAGGTTAAAACTTTGCGTCTTAATCCTTTCAGATTAAGTAGCCCTTCTCTGTTTGGGTGAATATATATTCATTATTTGTAATTATTATATCAGGACTGATGACTTTTAGCAATAACTTTTTGCAATTATTCTATTGGTAAATATTTGATTTCCAAATTGATGTTATTCTCCTGGATGTTTTCAAAAAAATGATTTTTTATTCTTTCTACAGCTCGGCTTGCACCATAATCATCGACATTATTGAGAATTAAAACGAAGTGATTGATATCCCACTTACATACTACATCTCCACTTCTCAACTTATTACTCAAAATTTTTTCTATGTATTGACGAGCTTTTTTTATATTATTATCATTTTTTTGTTCTAATTTTATATCAGAAAAATAAGAATTATATTTTCTTCGTCCTGTCCTACGTTTTTCTAACTTATAAATATGTTTAAAAATATCCTTGTCGCATATGTAGGAATTTGGCATTAAGTCACTTCCTCCTTTCAAGAAGTGATATTTGAGTTTATAATAATTATTTTAAAAAATTATCTTTCTACTATTAATATTGTTCAAAACTATTTCTTTACCTTCTTTAGTTATTAATTTTTAAATTATTTTTCTATATGTCTTACAACACTATAAGTATAAGGCTTAAAATACTTGTTCCAAAAATTACTCCCTAGTATGTTAAAAGATTCAAAATCAACCCCACAAAGCATGTAATTATTCTTTTTTAAGTATATTAAAACTTCATCTAAAAGGAATTTACCTATTCTTTTATCTCTATATTTTTCCTCTACAAATGCACCTGTTATATTCATCATTTTAGAATATGTAGATATCACTGTTTCTCCTGTAGGTTCAATTCTTATATAACCCACTACTCTATCTTCTATTAAAGCCATCCATAGATGATGATTGTCTTTGTTTAACCACTTCCTTAATTTATCTATATTGCTTTTTTGATTAACCGGCATAAAAAGAGGGGAACTTCCATAGTATAAATTGTCTTTTTTATATAACTCCTCCATTAATTCTATCTCTTTTAATTCTGCCTTTATAATCTTCACCTTATTATGACTGCTTTTTTCAATTAAATCAACTTTTTGGATAGCATCAATACACCTTAATCCAAATCCCAACCAATAGAAAGCGTGAATCACATCCTTATCACAAGTAAAGATAGTTAGGGCGTGGATGACACAACTTCTATTTATCCAGAGTTCAGCTGCCCTGGTATACATCTTTTGATAAACTCTCTTTTTATTATTCACAGCAGCATGAGCGTATAAAGGAACATATACTCCTTTATCCTTTCCAAATAATTCATCTACCTCATATCCTATTAAAAAACCTATTAATTTATCTTCTTGTAAGGCTATAACTCCTAGGCCTTTTTCAAATAGATGCTCTATTTTATCTTTGAACTTCTGTTTGTAAGTTGATTTTGTAGGTAAAAAAGATATTTCTTTTTTTAAGTTTTGATATGAATCCAAAACAAGATTAAGGGCTAATTCTTTATATTCTTCCTTTACTTCTTTAATATTTATTTCCATTAATCTGCTCCTTTGCTATATTTATTATCAATAATTTCAGATAGAGTAATCTCAGGGTGATGATACCTTTCCTTATTTTTGGTCCCCTCTTTAAACTGAATTGCATGTTGTGGACACCACTGCAGGCAGGCAAAGCACTGTTCACAGTTGTGCTGCCAGTCTGGTTTCCCCTTTTTTATTGCGATGTTATTAACCGGACATATCTTTGCACATATTTCACAAACGTTACAACTATCATCTACTTCAAAGCCATAATCCAAAAATTTAATAGCTTCATTAAAGGTTAAACATTTATACTCATTATACCCGACTACTTTAAGCCAAATACACTTTTGTAAAGTATTCCGTAAGTTAAAAAGATCAACTAACTTTTCAATTAAAACAGCCTCTGTTTCTATCTCAGTTTCTTTTTTATTGTTAATAATATCAGCTATATATTTTGATCTATCTTTCCATTGATCGAACATTTTGTTCATGGTTTGCTCGTTCTGATTTCTTAAAGTAAAGGTATTAAAAAAATTGAATATATTTAAAGAGGGATTGATATAATTATAGGGCATCTTAATTGAAAATCCTGCCCCCAATTTCCCCTCTTTCTCTTTGAGAAGCTCTTGTAAATAATTTAAAGTTATAGCGGGACTATCTCCATAGGTACAGATTGCAAAGATATACTTATCCTTGAGATTTGTTAATTTTAGAATGAACTTTCTAACTATATTAGGCAAGTTTTGATGGAATACGGGAAATACTATACCTATGATTTCAGAATCAACCTCTATTTCCTCTTTATCTATTAGGGAAGGAATAGAAAGTAATTTAGCCATAGTTAAATTGGCTGTATCTTTAGCTACAGCCAATGAATTTCCGGTTCCGCTGAAATAATAAACTGTTTTAGCCATTTTAATTGACATCCTCTATAATTAGTTCTTCTATATCTGTTGAATTCGCTATAAATTATACTATTCCTTCGTATAGATAATATATTCTACAATCAATAAAAAAGTAGGAAAGGCTGCACTCAAAACAAAAATACTGTCCTTTCCCACTAGCGGTCCTTTATAAATCAAATCCAAAGAATTTAATACTATATAGATTAATACAGATAAAGAAACTGACTGCAAAATACCAAATATCCAAAAAATATTTTTCCTCAAATATATCCCTCCTTGATAATATTAAAAAACTGTTAAATAAGAATAAAGATTTCCACAATGAGTTTTAATTAATTCTTTCTAATCTTCTTAAAGCCTTTAGATAAACATTTTTTACCCCATTATTTTTTTCTGTACTTACAATTTCTTTTATCTTTGGTAAGAGATCTTTTTGAATTTGTTTGTTATTAATAAGAATTTCTGCCAATCCATAAGCTGCACACCATCTAACTACAGTAGTGTTTTTATTTGTTTCTTCAGTATTTTTTAAAAGCCCTGGTATAGCCTTAGCTACTTCATCTGGATATCTCTCAGCCAGATTACCAATTGCCTCTTGAATACCCCATTTTACACGTGGTGCATTATAATTAATGTATTCAATTAAAAGATCAATATAAGGATAAAGGATTTCAGGGCGTAATTTAGCAATATGCTTCATGGCATCTGCACAGGTGCCTTTTTTCACATCCGAAGTCATAATAAAATAACTTATGAAATCTTCAGTTCTTATTTTTTCTTCAATAACCATATCTACAATTTTTTGGCTTTTTTCCTTAGGCTTGATCTTAGAAATTAGAATTTTTTCTATTCTATCCATTTCTATCGCCTCCATCTTTTCAGCCCCGGGATGAAATGCTTGGTTTTTTCAATTTGCTCTTCTGAAATCTGCATTTCCTTCATTATTCCTATAGTCTTTTCAATCATTTTTCCCATTTTAATTTGAGGTTCAGTAAAGTGACCATTTTGATAACATTACTTACAATATTCTATATTTTTACTTCCATCTTTATTAGTTCCATAATCATCTTAATTAACTAATGGCATTGCACATCTTTGACAAAATATCATTTCAGGATGCCTTTCTTCCATTTATAAAAAGCCTCCTTTCAATATCCTATTCAAATCGACTATTTATTATCCCATTTTGTTAAAAATTCTACTGCAGACTTTCTTGTTTTAGGACTATCACAAACAATCTGCTCTTTGACAAACTCTAATACCTTTTCTTTATCTTCAATTTCAATATAATATTTTTCAAAAGATTCGATAGCAGCACCTGCTATTAATCCTTTGTGTTTATGGTGGGTATTTTTGCTGTCCAATAATATAATAGTAATTTTTTCTTGTAAATTAGGTTTCACTTTGGCAATACGGCCAAGATTACTTAAAACATATAAAGAAACAGTTATCCTTCTATCGTTTAATAGACTACAGTATTTATTAAAAATTTGCTCAAACTTATGATCTTTATCTACTACACAAAGGTGAGCCAATATAATTATTCCTATTAACATCTGATAAGCATTGTCAATATATAACTTTTTTCCAAATTCATCCCAATAAGAATAAAGTTTTTCAGGGTATTTTAAACTTATTCCTTTTATTATTTGATAACTATTATAACGAATAGTCTCCTCTTTTGAATTAAGATTATCTAATAATTCTAAAATAAGACTTTCATCTTCGTTAACTTGCGCTACTAATTTATTAATGTTAATATCTTTATTATGTAATTCTGTAATCATTTAAACCACTTCTTTAGACATAATATTCATAAATCTTCTTTTACTAATAGGATGATTTGCAATAGCCTTACCTTTAAATAAGATACAAAAAGTTCCAAAGGGGCAGGGGCTATTTTGAGCTTCTTGATAGTTCTTTAAATCAATAACTTTTGCATTAATTTTATATTCTTGTTTAGCCGTTTTAACAATTTCATTTACATTTTTAACAGTATATGGACATTGATTCGCCCTGATAATTACTAATCCATTCCCATACTCTTTTTGTTTTTCTGACCAATTATTATTAAATTTAGGATCTAAAGTATCTTCTTTAAACTTATAAACAAGTAATTCAAAATCAGGAGGAGCATTATCAACTACTTTAAAATTATTTTTAATAAATATCTCTTTGCCTGACATAAAAGATCCTTTTCTAGTTACAACTGCAATCCCTTTAAAATTTTGTTTTTTACTGTCTTTAATACATTCTTTAATCATTAGAGAACCATAACCCTTATTTTTATATTCCTTCTTAAAACCAACAAATAGACAGTGAATAAACATATAGTCTTTCGCTTTTACTGGCCGCCAGCAATACTGCCCTGGTATATATTCAATCATCCCTTGAGTTTTATTTTCTTTTGAATATAAACTTTTTATTGTCAAACCCAGATCTTTTTGTTTTTTCAACCACTTAATCTTTTCAGGAAAGCCCTCTCTCTTTATATTTTTATAACCACAAAGACCCAATTTCATTACATTTTCTTCATTTGTTTCAATAATCTCAAAACCATTCATCTCATACCCACCCAATTTATTATTTTACCTCTGGATCATCTTCCATTATTGAATACTTATTCTCCTGGGGATCTTCAAAGTTCATTAAATAACCAACCCCTGAAATTGACATTTTAGGGCTTAATATTTTACCGCCATTTTCTTCTATCAATTTTGCATAACGCTCAATATCTTTTACTCCAATCGTGATATCTATCTGATCATCGGGACCTTCTCTTTTAGCAAGACCGCCATCGATTCCTGGCTCCTCTTCCCCGGTATTTACTAAATAATATTCCATCTGTCCACTTGGATCATTCCATTTATCAAACTTCCAATTAAAGACTTTTTCATAAAATTTTTTTAATTTTTCTGGTTCTTCAGTTTTAATATCAAAATGAACTACCCTTGGCACTTTAATCAACCCCTACATTTTTTTATATCTGAATAAATTCCTCAATTATATAAGTATAATTATTGCTAATTTAATTATACAAATTTTTATCTCATATTAATCTCATGAGCCAGCCCTTTAACTCTTATTCTTCTTATTATTCATAACCTAATGTGGATAAATTATCTCTCCCATAATAAAGATTAATACAAAAAGACCAATTATTATTGAAATATATACTAAAATACAGTGGTCCTTACTTTTAAATATACTTAATAAGCCCATAACTAGTGCCGCAATTCCTGAAATTGCCGCTGCTAGAAAAGGTATTGTTAGTTTAAAGTTACTAAAAAAAGTGACTCCACCTCTCTCACCCATCTCAACCAAAAGATAAAACAGGGCCCAAAAGAAGAAAAAAGCCAGTATTGCATAAATAGCCCATTTACCATATTTAGATCTTGGTATTATATTAATCCTCATCTTTCTCACCTTCTTTGCTTATATAATCTAATTAAACCTAAGATAAAATTGACTCGCGGAACTTCTTTCATATACTTTTTATATTCTTGACCGAATTTATTAATTTCCCACTTATCTGTTAGATAAATATCTATGTATAATAAAACTATTACTTTAATTCCAATTATTATGACCCAAAGATCCTGTGATATTAATAATAATGCAAGACTCAAGAGCATCCCAGCAGTATACTGAGGATGTCGAACAATAGAATAAATCCCAGAAGTCACTAACTTTTTGGTATGGACATAACTTTTACCAGCTGGAACTGCCCCTCTTTTTTTAAGTGTGTATATAGGTAGCCAGCCTAAGATAATTGATATTATCCATATTAACCAACCTAAATAAAATAACCAAATTAGGCCTGCTTCATTTACTTTCCCCATAAAGATAACTAAAACAATCTGCATTAATAATAAAGGGACCCAAAATATTGATAGTATATAGGTTTTCCAATTTTTCATAATAAAAATACTCCTTTATAATAATATTTAAAAATTAAATATTAAAAATTTATTAATTCACTTCATTTTTATTGACATTTAATTGATAATGTTATATATTTATAACATAAAGTTATATATTTATAACTTGAGGAGGATAATAATGAAAACAAATTGGATTAAGTATCTAGGTTTGATGGGAATAGTGGGCTTGTTGGGATTATTTACATCCAATCCCAGTTTATATGGTTTCTTTGGATTTTTTGGATTCTTTGGTTTTGCTAATATAAAATCAGATGAAAGGTTAGAAGAAAATATTAATAAAGCAGCAAAAAACACTTTTATTACTACATTGATAATCTTCATTTTAACAATTGTGATAGGCAGTCTTGCTTCTAATCCCGATCTTTTTATTTATGGTTTGATAATTAATTTTGTTCAACATATATTAGTCTTTACAATATCATTTCACATCTATGATAGGGGTTGGTTCTAATCATGCCAGAATTAAAAACCAAAATAAAAGAACACAGAGCAAAGATGGATTTAACTCAAAAAGAATTGGCAGATTTGGTCGATGTAAGGAGGGAAACTATTGTTCATCTAGAACAGGGGAAGTATAATCCATCTTTGAAACTCGCCATGGATATAGCTGCAGTTTTAAATGTAACTGTGGAAGAATTATTTAAATTTGAGTGATAATTTTTCTATAATGTGTATTTGCTTATTTTATGTACGAATATATTAAAATGAACTCCTCTTTTCTCTACTAAATCTTTAAAAGTTTTTAATTTATTTTTAGCCTGATGAATCATTTTTCTCTTAGACAATGGCAATATGATTTTCAATAAAAAACTATTACCACTGCCTGTCCAATGTATTGTTAGCTCAGTATCATTACCAACATCTTTTAAATAAGTTTCAACAGTAGCAGTTATTGTATCTCCTGTAACTCTAGATAAATATCGAAAACCAGGATTACATTCAATTAGTTCATCTCTCATTTTATACCTCTTATTATTTTGCCGATAATGCAAATAAGCTATAGAACCTATTTCGCCCGGTTTCCCGGCGATAACTTCAAATTTTTCCAAATCTTTAGTCCAAAATATCATATTGGCCGGATTCAAAAAGGCTTTGATAACTATATCTCTTGGTTGATTTATAATTTCTCTTATAATAAAATCAACCATTATTCTCACCTCTTTTCATCTCAGTTAAATAAAAATACAAATTAATTAAAGTTCTCTTTTAAAAATTCAATCTGTTTATTAACTGCTTTTTCAAAATTTTCACCCTTATAAATATCAAAATGTCCAATCGGATACTTTATGAACTTGGCTTTTTTACCTAATATTTCTTCAGTTTTTACATAGGATTGAGCTGAAACAAACTGGTCATTTTCGCAAATTTGAAATAGGGCAGGGCAGTCCATCTTGTCAGCATAATCAATTGGATTAAGATGACGCATCAGAATCAAACGTGCACAAACTTCATTTTTGAAATTATCTGTAGCTAGTTCACTATAACCTTGAAAAGCTCCTGGGACTGTGTGCATGGCGGTAGTGTGCGGCTTACCAACAAGTGGAATAGTATGAGAAGAAAGTTTAAATCTAGAACGTCCTTTATCTCTTTGGGCATGTATAAATAGTTTTATAAAAAATCCGATCCCTTCTCTTTTGAAAACATCATTATTATCAGCATTATTATCAAGACCCGGACATTGACCGATAATACATTTTATATCTTTATCCTTGGCAGCCGCTATTATACC
>Ga0102934_1002844_pt1 | contig 11897 bp, 2 predicted proteins | sample SalPonR2_A_D1_MG_FD_78175 | JGI IMG/M metagenome (GOLD analysis project Ga0102934, IMG submission 78175) | Salt pond soil microbial communities from South San Francisco under conditions of wetland restoration - Salt Pond MetaG R2_A_D1_MG | ecosystem: Environmental > Aquatic > Marine > Intertidal...
GCCATCTGGTGCGCTATGGCTGCAACAATTTTTATATTGTCTGGAATCTTTGTTCTGATAAATCATCCCTGGTACAGTCTGTTAACCTTTATCGCAGTTGTTTTATCTACGATGCTTTTTATTGTGCTTTGGGACGGCAACAGGAAAAAATTGCACACACAGGGTGGTATTGGGATATTGATTAACATCATTATCCTTGTTTTTTTGTTAATTTAAAAAGAGTTTAATATCGGATTAAAACATAGCAAGATAACAATTCATAAAAAACATAGGGCGGAAGTATTAAAATTGAATAAAATAACTTTAATAACTTTGGTTTATAACACTGAACGAGATAAATAGCATGGATAATCATTTTTACTATACCAAAATTCCAAAATCAAGAATAGCAACATTTGATGTTTATTCTGTTGGTTTATTGAAGCATCATGTCAGCGCCTTGCTGGAATTTGATGTAACTGACTGTCGTACAAAATTAAGCCAACTAAGAAAATCAGGCTCAAATATTTCTTTTAATGCATGGTTAATTAAAGCCATCAGCAAAGCTTTGGAAAAGCATCCTGAAGCCTCTTCTTTTCTTTACAATAAGAAAAAACTAATAACTTTTAAGGATCACAATGTATCCTTTTTGGTAGAAAAGCAGCTGGGTGATCAAAAAGTACCATTCCCCATGGTTATAGACCAGGTAAATTTAAAGAGTGTCCCCGATATAACCCGGGAGATTGAAAATGTAAAGAGCCAAAAAGTATCGGAAAAGGATATAGTACTGGATAAGAAGTCAAAGTTTATTGAAAGGCTGTATTATAACCTGCCTGGATTTTTAAGAAAAAAAGTATGGAAATATATTATAAATCATCCTGGATTAGCTTATAAAAAAATGGGAAACATTTCTATAACATCCTTGGGTATGATAGGAAAGATTAATGGTTGGTTTATTCATAAATCAATTCATCCTGTTTCTTTTGGAATTGGTTCAGTGATTAAAAAGCCGACAGTTGTTGATGATGTGATAAAAATAAGAGAAATCCTGAATATGACAGTATTAATTGATCATGATGTGATAGATGGAGCCCAAATGGTAAGATTTCTAAAGGAATTAACCAGGAATATTGAAATGGCCAACGAACTCAGCTAAATGTTACCAGAAAAATCAGGATTCTTCTGAGTGAAATATAAAATTTTGCCCTTCCAGACCTGTCATAGTCTAATGTCTCCGTAAATCTATCCTAAAACTATTGACTTATTCAAGAATAAAAAATATATTTATTTTTTAATCCTGCGATTTTATGCATTTATATGAAATATTATCTTTTTTATCAAAAATGCTTGCATATTCTGTCTTTTGGGTTTGTAATTAATTAATTGATTATGAGTAAAATATTTTTGTTATTCCATTTTTTTCGAATTATCTAACTTAAACTCTGTTAATTTCTAATCGTAATAAATAGAAAAAGTAAAAACAAACATATCTATCGATAGAATACCACTAAATAAAAGCATGCCATCTCTCATTCTTTTTTGGAGTTATTTAAAACTTTTCCGGAAAAAAGAAATCCTTCCAGCAATAAGAAAATTCTGTTTTGATTTATTTTTCCCTTTATTCAAGGAAAAAAGAATATCTGTTAGCACATTTTCAATTTCTGTATTTAAAAAACATTACTGGTATAATTTAACTGAAATACAAACGAATAATTATCAAATATTCCTTTTCAATAAAAATAATATTAGCTTAAAAATATAAAACAATGGATAAAATAAAAAATAAGTATAAAATGAAGAAGTCACTTGTATTTAAGGTTTTGCTATTATCAATTTTTATGTTGATACTAGGCCGGCAAATGTTTGCAACCAATATTCAGGTAAACAATATTGTGATTGTAGAACGTAATGATGCCGAAGAGTACATCATTGTAGAGTTCGATTTGAGCTGGGACAACAGCTTTAGGGTCGATGACGGTTTAAATACTAACTGGGATGCCGCCTGGGTATTCATGAAGTATAAAAAAACCACTGAAACGAATGTTCAGTGGGGACACGCTTCACTGCATGGTTCCGGACATACAATACCCGGTAATTTTAGCGGAAATCTTGGTTCTACAGGTGGGGTAAATAAAGGAATATTTATTTATCCGAGTGTAATTTTTAATGGGACAGCCTCAATTGAAAATGTAAGGTTAAGATGGGATTATGGTGATGATGGCTTGCTCCCTGAGGACGAGGTAGATATTCGTGTGTTTGGCATAGAAATGGTATACGTCCCACAGGGTGACTTCTATGCAGGTAGTGGTGGCGATGAAGCAGCCAGATTTCATGCAGGTGGCGAAGCTGCAGATGTGCCTTTCCAGGTATCGGACGGTGCTTTTCAAATTGAAAATAGTTCTGGCCATCTATATGCCGATAAATGGATTCAAACGCCTGGGCCTTTGGATACTGACTACCCAACCGGATATAACGACTATTATGTAATGAAACATAGTGTCACTCAACAGGCTTATGTTGATTTTCTGAATACACTTGATTATGCACAGCAGAATGCCCGAACAGAAACAGAAGCAAATACAACAGGCTATATTTATGATACATACCGCCATAAGATCCAGGTACAAACAGCAGGTACTGCTGGTAGCTCTCCGGCAGTTTACTCCACTGATAATCCCTGGGTTGCTTGTGGTTATTTAAGTAAAGAAGATATTTTATCCTATTTAGATTGGGCTGCTTTACGTCCGATGACGGAGCTTGAATATGAAAAAGCTGCCAGAGGTCCTTCAAACCCGGTACCTAACGAATATGCCTGGGGAAACACAAGAATAGGGAAAGTAAACGATATATCCGATCCGGGTCTTGCTACAGAAGCTCCGGTTCCTTCGGGTTATCAAAGAGATATTACAATAGACCACAACAAGATAGATGAGGATTTAACCGATTTTCCAGTATTGGTTAAACTTGACAGCAATAATTTTGATTTTACTAAATGCCGACCGGATGGTTTTGATATCAGATTTTATGATGCATCCGGTTCACCCCTGAAATATCAAAGGGAAAGACATGATGAACCCAACGAAAAAGCAGAATATTGGGTGAAAGTTCCTGAAATATCCAGCAGTGAGAATACTGTGATAACAATGGAGTATGGAAATAGTTCGGCAGCGGACGGTGAGGATGCTGCTAATGTCTGGAACGGCGGAAGTTTTGCATCAATCTGGCACTTAAATGAAGAAAGTGATGGAACCGCCGGTGAATACAATGACATTGTCGGTAACAATGATGGTCAGGGAATGGGTTCTTTTGCTGTTAGAGTTGACGAACAACTTGGTTTTGCCCAGGAATTTGAGGGCGATGATTCAATCTCTGTGCCATACGATGTATCACTGGATATCGAAAATAAAATAACAATAAGTGCCTGGGTTAATCCGCAGGATATTACAGGTGCTTCATTATCAGAATCTACTGCTGCAGACTGGAACGATAATCAGAGTATGACAAACCTTACTGTTGATGGAGATAGTCTGTTAGTTACGGATCATACATCAGTGGGAGAAAGAATATCTAAGCCTATTTCGCTTGATAGCATTAAGAAAGTGGGTACCAGTACAATAAACTGGGAAGACAATTATGGTTACAAGGTGAAAGCTTTCACAAGTGATGGAAAATTTACTGTTCCGGAAGGTGTTACTGAAGTTGATGTTCTTGTCGTCGCTGGTGGCGGCGGAGGCGGAGGTAACTCCGGAGGCGGCACCGGTGGCGGCGGCGGCGGCGCCGGAGGCCTGGTATGGCAGGAAGGACATAGCGTAACGCCAGGATCTATAATTGATGTACAAGTTGGCGCCGGTGGCGCCGGTGGCCCTGCTGATACCAGGGGCGAACCCGGCGAAAATAGTCAATTCGGAAGTATAGAAGCCATCGGTGGTGGCGCTGGTGATACCAGGGGCAGTTCATCTACCGATTGGGTTTCAGGAAATTACGGTGACGGTGGCTCCGGTGGCGGTTCCAACTATGCCAATATTGATCCGGGTGTTTATGGTGCTGGAACTGCCGGACAAGGTAATGATGGCGGTACCGGTGAACAGAATAACTCCGGACAGGGCGGAGGCGGCGGTGGCGCCGGCGCTCCAGGGGAAAATGGAGTAGCTGATCAGAGTACAACCCGCCCACATGGAGGTGATGGATTATACTACGGAGATGTATTTGGTGATAGTTATGGTGCAAGCGGCTGGTTCGCCGGCGGTGGTGGCGGCGGAAGTGCTGATGATGCTAACGTGGCAGGACCCGGTGACGGAGGCCAGGGTGGCGGCGGAAACGGTGGTGGAGACCCAGATGGTCCGACTGTCGGCCAAACTAACACCGGCGGAGGCGGCGGTGGCGCCGGCGGAGCCGGAGGTGCCGGAGCTGATGGTGGTTCAGGTATTGTGCTTGTCAGATACAAAAGCCCGGAATCAGTAAATGTATATACTGTAGTAAACAGCGATAATACAACTCCTCCAACTTTTAAAGGACAACAGGTTTTTAATTCTGATGGTACTTTTACTGTTCCTGAAGGTATTACAAAAGTAGATGTGCTTGTAGTAGCAGGAGGTGGTGCTGGCAGCGCCGGAACATCAGGCGGAGGAGGAGCAGGTGGCCTGGTATGGGAAACAGGCTATAGTGTCACTCCGGGAGAGAATATTAATGTAGTAGTCGGTGCTGGCGGTACAGGTGGTCCTAATCCGGGCAATGATCCTCAAGCCGGCACAAATGGAGAAAATAGTTCCTTCGGATCCATAGTAGCTACAGGAGGAGGATATGGCTCATGTGGTCATCCTACCCCTGCAAATGCAGTTGCCGCAGCAAATGGTGGATCCGGTGGTGGAGCGATGGAATATAACGGAACTTATAGAGGTTTCGGAACAGGAATTTCAGGCCAGGGTAATAATGGTGGAGATGTTGCCGGAGGTTCTAATGCTACTGCCGGTGGTGCCGGTGCTGGTAGCGTTGGAAGTTCTGTAATAAACACTGCAGGTGATGGTGGCATTGGCCGGGATTTTAGCCATATTTTTGGAGCAGGCGTTGGAGACAATGGTTGGTTCGCCGGCGGTGGCGGCGGCGGATTTCCTTCATCACCCGGCCAGGGAGGCCTTGGTGGAGGTGGAAATGGTATTGCCGGAGGCAATGCACCAGCAGCTTCCAATGAAGGAATGCCCAACACCGGTGGCGGTGGTGGCGGCGGCTGGAATTACAATGCCGGTACCGGCGCTGATGGAGGATCTGGTGTTGTTATTGTCCGATGGGGAAACTATGCTTCCAAAGGTGATGAAATACCTGGAATTGAACATGGCGACGATCTGTCAGGAAAGTATTTATGGGTTATGCAGGAATTGAAAACAAACAATCCTGATTATTCCCCCTCTCTGAATAGTCTGGATATAGAAATAAAAGGTGAAGCCGTTGTTACAGGCAAAGGAGAAGATACATACCAAATGAGCGTTTACGATGGTAATCTGAAAGGTTATATCAACAGCCAGGAAGTATCCTCTTCCAGTTTAACCAATGATGTATACCAACACGTAGCCATTACATACGATGGGTCTTTCCAGCGTATTTATATTAATGGTCTGCTAACAGGAACCAGTTCTTTAACCGGAAATATAAATACCAATGCAAATAACCTGCTAATGGGAACAAACCTTGAAGGGATTCTTGACGAAGTGCGGTTATCTGATACTTCAAGATCACAAGCATGGCTGAAAGCAGAATTTCATTCCGGAAATCTTGATTTATTAACTATTGGCGGAGAAGGTGCCCTGAGTAATGCTGCTGTTGAAAATGTTGAGTACGACGCTGTAGGTTCTGCCGGACCTCTTCGGGTTGGTTTTGGAGCAACAGCAAGTAGTTCGAGAACTGCTGCCGGGTCTTCTTATTGGGGTATTCCCGGCTTGAGTGGAAATGTTTGGGAACGTACGGTTACTGTCGGAAATGCTACAGGTCGTTCATTTAACGGCTTACACGGCAATGGCTTACTTAATGCAAGTGGTCTGTTTGATGTTGCCAACTGGGATATTAACGGTCTTGGTTTTCGGGGAGGTGCTTTTCACCATCAGATTAGTGATGGTTATTTCAGAATCTCTGACAGAACAGCTGCTGAACACACAAGTGATGCCCGTGGTTTTTCATGGGGTGGAAGAGGAGTACGTACAGCACCATAAATTGATAACAATTAAAACAAAATTACAAAATGAATATTGAACTGTACAGCCGATAAAAAACATTAAATGCAACGACTGATATTATATTTTCTTTTAATATTCTTCCAGGCAGGCACTCTTTTTGCCCAACCTGATTATATGCAAGTTACCACCCAGCCTCAAAATACCGAGGCTGGCCAGGTCGTTGCGGGAAATCCGGTTGTAACAGTTTATGATTCAGATGATAATCCTGTAGGGGCAGGAACAAATGTTAATGTTACCCTGAATAAGCATAGTTTTGCAGGATCAAGCACACTTACAGTTGCAACAGATGATAACGGAAGAGCCGTTTTTTCAAACCTGGTTATTGATACTGCTGCAAACAATTATCAACTAACTTTTAGCTCCGGCTCTCTTTCTGATGTTGCTTCAAATAATTTTAATGTTACTTCTGCTGCTCCTGACTATATGTCTATAACAACACAACCCGGAGATACTATCCAGGGTTATCCTGTTGCCGGTTTCCCAACTGTAACAGTTTATGACACTTATGGTAATCCGGTGCAGAACATCGAAATCACAGTTACTGTCAATAAAAATTCATTAAACGGTACTTTAACTGAAACAACAAATTCAAATGGTACAGCCTTATTTAACAATCTTATTATAGATGTTTTTGACACTGGTTATGAGTTAACTTTTGATGCTGATGATACGGATGCTCCGGGTGTTGCAAATGTAACTTCAACAACTTTTGAAATATTCGAAGAACAAGCCACCATTACAACAATCAACCAACCTGTGAATAGTGTTGTTTCATATCCCCTGGAAGGAGATAATGTTATTCAGGGACCAGCCGTTCTGGTAAAGAATATGTCCGGGGATTCACTTCAGGGTATTAATATCATTGCTGAATTATCGGGAGGGTCATTTGGCAGTTCCAGTATAGATACAATAACAACAGATTCCGATGGTATTGCTGTATTTGACAGTTTATTAATTAATAACCCGGGAACTGGATACCAGATCATATTCAGTACAGGAACCAATGCCGTGGCTGATGAAATTTCAACTACTTTTGATGTTCTTTCGGAAAGTGGTGTTTTAATTCTGAATCAGCAACCTGAGGAGAGCATAGAAGCCTACCCGGTCGAGGGGCCTCCGACAATATACCTGGAAGATGGAGGTTCTCCAATAATTGGGACTGATGTAACTGCATATTTGAGTAAGAATAGTTTTTCCGCGGAAAGCAAACTTACTGTAACCACAGATAATTCCGGTATTGCTGTGTTTGATAGTTTATTTATTGATTCAGTAGACACGGACTATCAGATTTATTTTAAAGCCTCACAAGCGGGTGTTTCAACTATTATTTCCGATTCTTTTGATGTGGTTGAGGAACTTGCTACCTTATCTGTAAATCAACAACCGGAGTTAACCATATCCGGAGAATTAATTAATGGTCCTCCATCAGTGGAATTAATTGATAAAAGTACAGGAAATCCACCTTCTTCTCCTGTAAATATTTATGCATACATTAATAAAAACGACTTTGCCGGAGAAAGTGATACTATAGCTACTGCTAAACCGGCCAATAACGGAATTGCTACTTTTGACAGTTTGATTGTTAATCATTCTGAAAATGATTATGAAATTAGATTCTCCACAAATTCATCAGGTATTGCGGATATTACTACTGATTCATTCGATATAATACCTGTAGCGGGCACTATGACAATTGATCCTCAGCCTGTAGAAACTATAGAAGGTTACCCGGTAGCCGGACCCCCAAAAATTACAATTCTTGATCCTGGTGATAATCCTCTACAGGGAATTTCTGTCGAAGCCATACTGAATAAAAACGGTTTTGCTTCAGGCACAACAACCCTATCAACAAATGCTGATGGAGAAGCGATTTTTGATGACTTGATTATTAACGATGTAGCTGCAAATTACAACATTCAGTTTAATGTTGATGTAAGTACAGGTGTTGTAAGTCAAACTTCAAATAATTTTGATGTTGTTGAGGAAACTGCTTTTCTTACTGTTCAGAATCAGCCTTCTTTAACAGTTGCAGGAGAGGTGGTGAATGGCACGCCATCGGTCTTGCTTGAAGACGCTGTTACAGGTGACCCGATTGCAAATGCTACAATTAATGTGTCACTGAATAAGGGAAATATTTCCGGAGGAACGACATCTGTATTAACAAATTCAAGCGGTATAGCTGTTTTTGATGATTTATTTATAGACAATGACGATCAGGATTATGAATTAATATTTTCCACAGGTACTTCCGGAATTGCTGATATTCATTCTGGACAATTTGATGTGGTACCTGTTGCAGGAGAAATTTCCATAATTCAGCAACCACAGGAAACTGTCGATGGATACACTGTTGCAGCCCCCCCAGCAATAGAAATATTGCGGACAGATGGTATTACGCCTATGCCAGGGTTAGATGTAACAGCCACTATAAACAAAAATAATTTTACAGGCCCCAGCACAACAACGCTAACTACAGATGTAAACGGAGAAGCTTTTTTTGATAACCTCACACTTAACCAGGCTGCTGATGATTATGAAATTACTTTTACGCTTGATCCTTCTGACAGTATACCCGATACAACTACAACAAAATTCAATGTAGTCAACGAAGTCGCTGTTATTACAATTCAAAATCAGCCTCAACTTACCATTGCTGGTGAATACATAAATGGCCCTCCTTCTGTAATACTTGAAACACCAAGTGGAACACCAATTAGCGGAGGAACAATTTATGTAAGCCTGAATCAGTCGGATTTTGCCACAGAAAGTGTTGTTTCCGCTACTTCAAATTCAAGCGGGATTGCAACCTTTGATAGCCTGATTATCGATGATGCAAACACGGGCTATGAAATAACATTTTCTTCAAATTCTTCCGGTATAGCGCCCAAAACATCTTCCTCCTTTGAAATTGTTGATCCTGAAGGTCTCATAGAAATAACTCAGCAACCTCTTGAAACTGTTAATGGCCAACCTGTCGCAGGTCCACCTTCTGTGTCAATCACAGAAACTAATGGTGATCCATGGGGTGGCAATGAAGTTGATATTACAGTATCTATTAATAAAAACGGATTTAGCAGTGGAACATTAACAAAAACAACAACCGGAGGTAGCGCTGCCTTTGATAATCTAATTCTAAATAGCATTGATACGGATTATCAATTAACTTTTTCTACTGACATTTCTGAACGAATACCATCTGAAAAAACTGATAGTTTTGATGTGGTAGCTGTAACAGGTAATATGAATATTACTCTTCAGCCTTCAGAAACCGTTGCGGGTGATCCCATTAACGGCCCCCCAACAGTGATACTGACAAATTTATCAGGCAATCCGGTTCAGGGAGTTGATATCACTGCCTCTCTTAATAAAAATTCATTTAATGGAAGCAGTACTACAACGGTTACTACTAACTCCAGTGGAGAGGCGGTTTTTGATAACCTCATGATTGATGTTTTTGATACCGGTTACGAAATCACTTTTTCGTCGGAGGCCTCGGGAGTAGCAGATATTACATCCAATCCTTTTGAAGTAACAGATGCTACTCTGTCAATGAGCGTGACAACGCAACCACAACAATCTGTTGCAGGAGACACTGTTGAAGGTTATCCTGCTGTAACAGTAACCAATGGTGGTGGCGGAATTTCCGGAGTAGTTGTTACAGCTTCTATAAACAAAAACAATTTTGACGGTGCAAGCACACTAACTGCTACTACAGATGGAGGAGGAGTCGCTACATTTGATAATCTTATTTTGAATACTGCCGACACAGATTATAAGATAACTTTTAATGCTGATTATTCAGGAGTTCCAAATGCATTATCAAGCCCTTTTGAAATAATTGCTGCTTCACCTGATGATATAATTGTTACTACTGAACCTTCTCAAACTGAAGCAGGATCAGTTATTCAAGGACCTCCAACTGCCTTGTTGCTTGATGAATTCGGAAATCCGGTTAGCGGAGTAAATATTGATGTTGTTCCTAACCAGCATAACTTTGCATCAGGAACAACCTCTAAAACCACCAGCAACAATGGTAAAGCTATTTTTGATGACCTGGTTTTAAATATAGCTGAAGATAATTACCAGTTATTGTTTACCGAGTCGGGCGGAGCTGACGCTAATTCTGATTATTTTGAAGTCACCAGCGCTCAGGAAGATACACTTAAGATTCTTAACCACCCATTTGAAACAGTAGCCGGTGCAGCAATTAATGGTCCCCCTACAGTCCTTGTTGAAGATGAATATGGAAATCCTGTTACAGGTATTACGGTTTCTCTGAATGAAGAGGGTGGCTATCCTATTGATGCAGGAACACTTAACCTGGAGACCCAGGATAACGGACAGGTCTCTTTTACTGACCTTGTAATTAATACAGAAAATATTGGCTATCAATTGCGTTTTAGCACCGGAGGAATTCAAAATCTTTCAAATAAATTTAATGTCGTTCCCGGTACCATCTTTCCAAGGTTTCATGGAAGCACACACAGCGGTTATGTAACTCACCTAAATAACAATAATTCACTAGGACAAACTCCTACCCGTATTGAAATTGACATGCAGCCACAGGAAAGTGTAGTCGGATCTAATATTGAAGGACCTCCTGAAATTGTGGTTTATGATGCAACTGATCAACCGGTGTCAAATGTTTCAGTAACAGTTAGCGGTGCTGTATTCAGCAGCGGAACAGTAACCCGCACAACTGATGAAAATGGTCATATTCCCTTTAATGACCTTGTAATTGATACTAAAGGGACATATAATTTAACTTTTACTGCTGATGACTATCCTTCAGTAACCGCTCAGTCTAATGATTTTGAAGTCATTGATGCAATAGCTACAATGACTATGGACATACAACCCCAGGAGACAGTAGCCGGACAACCCGTGGCAGGTCATCCAGCAGTTCTGCTTGAAAATTCTATAGGAATGCCTATGGAGGGAGTTGATATTAGAGTTTATATCAACCAGCATTCGTTCGTGTCGGGAAATACTACTGTTCAAACCGATGCAAATGGGTTGGCTGTTTTTGATGATTTGGTTATTAATAAGGCTGCTGAAAATTATCAGTTGATTTTTGATGCAGATTATTCCGGAGTACAGAATCTAACTTCAGGCAGTTTTAAAGTGATTAATGCCAATGCCCATAACCTGCAAGTTACAACGCAACCCATGGAAACTTATCAGGGAGCAACAATTGAAGGTCCACCTGTTGCTCGTGTTACAGATGAATACGGCAATCCAGTGCCTGGTGCTGAAATCTCTGTATCAGAAGTTTCAGGGGCTATTGATGCTGGTATTACCAATATTACTTCAGATATTAATGGTTATGCTACTTTTTCTACATTGGTTATAAACGACAATGGTACTTATCAACTAAACTTTTCATCTTCGGGTCTAACGGACGCTTTATCCAATAATTTTCAGGTGGTTCCCGGTACCGTTGCTAATCGTTTTAAAGGAAGCAGCCATAGTGGATTTGGAAATAAATCAATTCAAAATAAACTCCTGGGTCAAAAACCTGTTCGAATGGAGATGGTGACACAGCCGCTGGAAACTGTAGCCGGATTTGCTATTGAAGGTCCACCGGTTATTGGTGTTTATGATGCACTTGACAACCCCGTTCCGAACGTACAAGTTACTGAAACTGCTATTGGCGGTTCTCTTGACAACGGAACATACACAAAAACAACAAAC
>Ga0102934_1002845_pt1 | contig 11895 bp, 11 predicted proteins | sample SalPonR2_A_D1_MG_FD_78175 | JGI IMG/M metagenome (GOLD analysis project Ga0102934, IMG submission 78175) | Salt pond soil microbial communities from South San Francisco under conditions of wetland restoration - Salt Pond MetaG R2_A_D1_MG | ecosystem: Environmental > Aquatic > Marine > Intertidal...
CTGCGGCTGCAGCATTAAAAAGAAGTTTACGGCAGCCGGGTTTAGGAATATTATACACCCATGATAAAAATGCAACTCGAACAGCAGATAGGTCGGCTGCGCCGTCTTCTCCAAATCTTTGCAACCCCTAGATAGTGCCGAAAGACTCTCTACTGAACTGCAGGCCCGGTCCGAGCTCATCGACCGGGGCAGTTATCTGGAACTTTTCACCCAACCGGTGATGAAGCAGCAAAAAATGCTTCTTCAGCTCAGGGGGCTCATCTTCTACCCGGGGGGAAAGGTGGCAAATGAGGCCTACCTGCCTTTCCTGGTCATGATTGCCGAAGCCGGGTACCCCGTTTTTTTAGCGAAGATGCCCCTGGATTTGGCGGTATTCCGAATCGGCGGAGTTTGTGGTGGAATTCATGGGCGGGCCCCGGCTGTGATACTATTTCCCTTGCTGCTTTTTTCGTAATACCTTATCCTTTATTCAGGTTGGACAAGGCCGACTAAAAAATTGTTGGTTGGAGCCGGTCTGATCGGGGAGAGTGCCATGGACATTCTATCAATTGTCTTGATTGTTTTTGGTATTCTGGAGCTGTCGAACGTTTTGATGCTCTATCTGACTCCTGAAACACGCCGGGGAAACGGCATGGGGATGTTTAAAGCGTATGAAAAATCAAAATGCATGAAGCAAAACTGAGCCTTGAAACAATTAGGGAGCTGTGGTCTCACACGTACAACACCAATGGAAAACCCGACTGGTCTCATCTGTTTCCTTATTATCACGAAAACATAATTTTTCAGGATTCCATTCAAAGGGTGGAGGGGAAACAGAATTTCGAGGCCCTCTGTAACCGCCTGGCACACCGGTGTAAACAGTTAAATTTTAAGATAATTACCTTGTCTCAAACTGAGCAGGTAATCTTCATGGAGTGGGAGATGACAATGATGTTTAAAAAATTTCCCAGCTCGACCCTGTATGGCTGCTCGAAACTGACCCTGGATGAAAATTCTATGATCATAGAACAGAGAGACTACTATGACCTGTGGGGAGATATTTTTGATAATATTCCCAAATTTGGGAAAGCCTACAGGAAGTTTATGCACAAGAAATTTGGATAATAATTTGTTTAAGTTTTAATGTAGAAGAATTTCTTGACACCATGACCTAAGACCCTAGGCTGAAGAGCATTATAGGCCAGCATTTTTTCAAGCAAGCCACTGCAGGATATCTTCAAAAATCTGCTATTAATGCTATAATAGGATGGAGGAAAGGTATGAGAAGATTCATGTGTATACTACCGATAACTCTATTCACTTTTGTTTTTGCATCGTGTATGACAAGCCTGTCCTCCGATGTAGAGGCACTCCTTGTAGACAAAGTAGACATTGAACGCTACAGCGGTTTATGGTACCAGGTTGCAAGGTATCCCCATTCATTTCAGAAAGGGGAGTGCGCAGAGTCAACCGCCGAGTATACTATTCGTGATGACGGGAAAATAGGGGTCCTCAACCATTGCTGGAAGGACCACTACGGGGGTGAGTCTTCATCAAAGGTCCGGGCTGTGGCTACTCCTGTAGACAATTCAGGAAACCGGCTGAAGGTTGTGTTCTTTCTGCTCTTTCCCGCGAACTATCTTATCATTGAACTTGATGATAAAGACTATCAATGGGCAGCTGTTACAGGACCATCACTGGATACTTTGTGGGTACTAAGCAGAGAACCCTCCCTGCCTAAAGCAGTCTATGAGTCAATAATTGATTCCCTTGTAGAAAAGGGTTTCAACCGCGATAAAATAATAAAAACATCCAGACAGAAGTAAGAGCGCACACACAATATACCCGTAGTTTACACTACAGGCCCAGCTTATCCAGCTCCTTCCTGTAGATGAGCATGATATAACGCAGGAGCTGTACAGACACCCATTTGTCCTGTGATGATTTGTGGTCGTACAGCAGATCAGTATAATTCCGTCGGAGACCTCATCGATATAGGTGTCCGAATCAATAGTAGCACTTTCGAAATCTATTTTCCCCTGATAGCCTACCGGCAGATAATTTCGGATAAAATCTGCGCTTACCTCCGGCATTTCAAACAACCGCCTGAACAAGGCATCATAGTGTGCCGGCATACGCGCCTCCCTATACAATAAAGAGGCACAAAACCGCCTGCTGCTTCAAAAAAGAATTAATTAACTACGGATTTTCGCGGATGTTCGTTGAAGAACACTGATATCGAGCCGAGCGCAGTCCCTGCATGGCACCGCCCGCTTTCAAAATTTCAATAATTATTTCTCCCATCCGCGCAAATCCGTGGTTGCCCGCCTGCGCAGACCCAAGGTCGCATGCCCAAGGAAGCGCAGCTTCCGGCCAGGGCCATATATCCGTAGTTTATATAACCTCCCCATCCGTTCAGCCGGCACAATTCAACAGGGATACTCAAGTTTTTGCTCATAGTTCAAGGCCCATCCACTCAGTCGATCTCCCGACGTTTTTGTTCGATTATCCTGCCCAGGGCCCGACTCTTTTTTGCAGCCAGAATCGGGTCCACCGCCGCCAGGGGAGGCTCGGAAACATGGATCTTCGCTGCACCTTCCGCCGATTCACGCATACCAGCCGGACGACGATGGCTTGCCATGTCTGGAATGCTACCTTTTCCCAAGGGGTAAGCCCGGCCCCGGTTCATTCGGTAAATGGCCTGCCGCCGGGATGGCCCCCCACTTTCACGGCCCCTGGCGGGCTTCCCCCGTGTGCGGGCAACCAGGTCGTCGCAGAGTTCGAACAGCTCGCGGCGGCGAGGATGCACCGCAAACACCTGCCTCACCTGCCGGCGCAGCTGCTTCATGCTTTTCAGTGGTATCTCAAGCGCCAGCTGGTATAGGGCCTGGCGGGCTTCATCCCCGGGATCATCAGCAAAATCATCTGAAGTTTTGTTCTCTAAGCGCAGCGTAGCCCCGCCGATTGCCCTGCTCTGCGACCAAAGCACCGGCACCGCAGCCCTAGCCCGCTGTCTTGGGGCTCGATCCCCCCGCCCCGCCGACAAATAGTCCAGCAAGGCCAAATAAAAGCGGGTCGACAACTCTTGGGGTTTAGTCTTCGAAGCCTGATTCAAATGCCGGCGCCCCTTCTCTATATCCCGGCTGCGGATGTAGTGCAGCCCCAAGCGCTTGTTCAGCACAAAGTTGTGCGGATTGTGATGCAGGGCCTCCCGCAACTGCGGAATGGCCAGGCGATACTGGGAAAAGGGAAACTCGGCAAAGGGGGAGACTTTTTTTAGGTGCGAGATAATCGCCAGGGCAATAAAAAACGTAACGGCATCCAGCAGCAGCGCCGCACCGCCCAAATTCAGTTCGAGAAAGCTGTTGTACAGACCGTGCAGTACCGCCGACGCAGCCACCGCATTCACCACCAGCCACGGCCCATAATCAGAGGCCTTCTGCCTTCCCCCCCGCCGGGTATACAAATATACCCCCGCCGCATAGCCCCAGATAGCCGCATAACTCATGTGCCCGGCGGTAGCCATTAGCGACCGGTACAGTAGGATGTTGAGCCCGTACACCGAGTAATACACGTTCTCCACCACCGCAAAGGCCAGCCCCACCGACGCGGCGTGCAGCACCCCGTCCCGGGGCTCCTGGATCGACCCGCTGCCGACCGCCACCAGGTAGAACACCAAAAACTTGCCCAGCTCTTCCACCGGCCCCACCAGAAACAGGTCCTCCAGCACCGCCGACACCCGGGTAATCGAATACAAAATCGGCCCGATCAATTCGTACATCAGCAGCACCAGCGGCGTACTCAGCAGGCCATACAGAAAAAATCCGCTCACCGCCGTCCGCCGGCTCTTCAGCCCCCGCGCATCATCAAAGCTTTTCAGAATCTTTATCCATATCAGACTTGTAGCTACAGTAATAATCAACACCATTTTTACAATCCCTTTTTCTTTAGTATAACACAGACATCGAGGCTCGACCAACTTCCCCTTTCGCACCCTTTCGCATTCAGGAATCCGCCAAGCCCCAAAGCTGCTTCGCCGGGCGAACTCCCAAACTCTAAGGGAAGCAGCGAGGTAAAGGAAGGGTGCACAAACTGCCGGGCCTGTGGATTTTTTTGCATAAACAAGTATAATGGCCGGTACGAATGAGTATTCCGCCGTCCGGAGGGGGTGTTCGAGTGAAACGCGGCTACTATCTCTTTGGATCTTTTCTGCTCGTATTTATAGGGATAGGTATCACTATCAACACTGCTGGAGTTTTCATTGAGGTACTGAGGACAGGACACTACTGGTGTCTTGCGGCAATGTTATTCAGACGGTTTTCCCGCCCCTGATTATCGGCATTAGATTCGGAGAGACCCATTATCCAGCAGTGTTCGGATCTCTCACCGTGGCGCAGACCCTCGGAGCAGCTTTCGGACCTTTCATAATCGGCTGGGTGTACGACCAAACAGGCAGCTATATCCCCGCTCTGATCGGGGCGGCAGCTGTTCTTGCTGTATCCATCAGTCTCGAATTGGGAGTTGCAGGTGTGGGCAGCAGTCGGGTGAGGAAAGCAGTGTGAGGTATTTAATCGCCTAGAATAAGATGCTTTGCCGGAGTCCGCTAAACGGCTCAAGCGTGGGTTATGCAAGCTCTTCATCCGCGGCCATCCGCGGCCATCTGCGTGGCCCGCCTGCCCGGCCCAATATATCCGTAGTTTATATAACTTCTTCATCCGCGGCGGCTTCGATGCCCTCGATGCCCTTTACGCTTATTTCCGCGTTCAGTACTTCCGGAGAAATGTGACAGTAGGCAAAATGCGTATCGGAAAAGTTTACCCGTGGAGGGGGAGTCGTATCGCAGACACTCCCCACCTTGCGGTGACAGCGGCCGGCAAAGGGGCAGCCCTTGATCTTCTTGGTCGGGTTGGGCGGCGCACCCTGCAGGCGTATCTCGCCCCGTTTAAGGGAGGGGTCTACATCCGGCACCGCCGAGAGCAGGGCTTCGGTATAGGGATGCCGAGGAGATCCCGCCACTTCGGTTTTCATACCGTACTCGCAGATCCGGCCCAGGTACATCACCATTATATAGTCGCTCAGGTAGTTGATCACGTTGAGGTCGTGGGAGATAAAAATATAGGCGGCCCCGGAATCCTTCTGCAGGTCCACTAAGAGGTTCAGGACCGAGGCCTGCACGGATGCGTCCAGAGCGGAGGTCGGTTCGTCGCAGACCAGCAGATTAGGGGCAATGGAGAAGGCCCGGGCTACAGCGGCCCGCTGCATCTCACCGCCGCTCAGCTGTTTGGGGCGTCGATAGAGATATTCCTCTCCCAGGTCCACCTTTTTTAGAATGTCTACGATTCGCTTGCGCCGTTCCTGCTTCGACTTGATACCCAGAAGCTTCAGCATAGGTCGGCCGATAATGTTCTCTATAGTAAATGAGGGGTTCAGGCTGCGTCCGGGATTCTGGAAAATGAGCTGAATATCCCGCAGGGTTTCCGGGCTGCGCTTGCGCCAGGAGACCGAAATATCGGTTCCGTCGAAAATAATCTTTCCGCGGGTGGGCCGCATCAGACCGCTGACCGTATGGCCCATAGTACTCTTACCGCAGCCAGACTCGCCCACTACCCCCAACACGCTATTGCGGTCGAGGGTGAGATCGACGCCATCCAGGGCCCGGATTCTTTTCCCGTGGGGACCGTAATATCTGTAGAGATTATCAATCTTAAGAATGGTCTTGTGTTCCGGTTCGCTCCCCTCCGGAATGGCCCCTTTCTCCTTTGCCAGCACCTTATCGGGAATATCGGTGGCGTAAGCCCGGTCACAGGCTGCAAAATGGCCAGGTTTCCGCTCCACCATGCCGTACTTTTCCTCACAGGTGGCGTTTTTCTTTTCACAGCGTGCCACGAAGGGGCACCCGATTTCGGCGGCACTTCGGCGGGACACATACCCGGGTATGGTGTTGAGTTGGGTATTCTCTTTCAGCACTCCCGCCCTAGGCATGCAGTTTATCAGTGCCCGGGTATAGGGGTGCTCAGGTTTTTTATAGATGGTCCTCTGATTGCCGAACTCCACCACCTCGCTGCGGTACATCACCGCAATTCTGTCCGACACCTTGTTTACAACCCCAATATCGTGGGAAATATAGATGAGGGACATATTGTACTTGTCCTTCAGCTCCTGGATTATGTCCAGAATAACCGCCTCGGTGGTCACATCCAGGGCAGTGGTCGGTTCGTCGAGGATCATCAGATCGGGCTTGCAGAGCAGTGCCATGGCAATACAGATACGCTGCTGCATGCCGCCGCTTATCTGATGGGGGTAGCGGCGGACAATACCGGCCGCATCACCGAGGTGCAGGTCCGAGAGGGTTTCCACCGCCGCCTGGCGGGCATCCTTTCTGCTCATCCCATGATGGAACATAGAAACCTCTTCCAGCTGGAACCCGATGGTCAGCGACGGATTCAGGCTCGAATAGGGGTTCTGGTATACCATGGCAATTTTGCTGCCGCGATACTTCGTCATCTCCTTCGGTGTTTTTTGGGCCAGGTCGTCACCCTTGAAAAGGATCTGACCGGAGCGTGAGGCGGTGACCGGAAGGTAGTCCATAATTGCGTAGAAGAGGGTGCTCTTCCCACAGCCCGACTCGCCGATAATTCCGAGGGCCTCATTCTTGCCTACCGCCAGGGAGACTCCCTTCAGGGCCACCACTGTGTCCGTAAGGGTGTGGTAGGAAACATCGAGATCTTTTATTTCAAGTACCGGTTCAGTCTTCATTAATCATCACCTTGCTGACAAAGTCGGAGAATAGGGAAATCGCAATCACCAGCGAGGCAATCGCCAGGGACGGATAGAGCACCGTCCAGGGGGCCGCTCGGATGAGCGATTTGTTCTCGATTACCATCATTCCCCAGTCCGGGGTGGGCGGCTGCAGGCCAACTCCCAGAAAACCGAGAGAGGCTATCATCATTATGGAATAGGCAAAGCGGGCGGTAATTTCGACTATGACCGGGCCGATGGTGTTGGGCAGAATCTCAACAAACATAATGTACAGGTGCGATTCTCCCCGGATACGAGCCGCATCTACGTATTCGCTGCTTTTACATGTCAACAGCGCCCCGCGGGCCACCCGGGCGGTGGCCGGCGTGTAGGTAATGGAGACTATTATGGTAAGCCCCACAATCGTCGAGTTGCCGAGAATACCGAGCACCACCATTGCCAACACCAGCGGCGGAATGGCCATGAGAATATCCATTATCCTGAGAAAGATCGTATCGACGATTCCTCCGAAGTAGCCGGCGGTAAAGCCGATGATAATTCCAGCGATGGATGACAGCAGGCTGGTCAACAAGGCTATAGTCAAGATGGAACGACTTCCGTAGATAATCCTGGAAAAAACATCCCGTCCCAGGGCGTCGGTGCCCAGGAGGTGTCCCGCCTCTCCCGGACCAACCATCTGATTGTTCATATCCATTCCGGTATAGGTGTAGGGCAGCAGGGAGGGGCCGATCAGGGCGGCAATAATCCAGAGAAGGAGAATCGTAAGTCCGGCAATAGCCCGCGGGCTGCGTTTGAGCTGCAATAAATAGGTGTTCATACATCCCCCCGTTTATAGCGGATACGCGGGTTGAGAAAAGCGTACAGCATATCGGTTATAAAAGTGGCAAACACAAAAATAAAGGTGATAAAAAGTACACAGGCCTCAATCAGGGGAATATCCCGTGTCTTGATGGCCGACATGGTCAGTGACCCTAAACCAGGGAAACCGAAGAGGGTCTCCACTACAATAAGGCCCCCAAAGAGCCAGCCCATATTCATACCGATAATGGTGATGGTCGGAAGAAGGGCATTTTTTAGGGCATGGCGAAAAATTACGTACTTGCGCGGCATTCCCTTGAGAATTGCCGCCCGGATATAGTCCGCTTTCATGACGCTTACCATAGAGGAGCGCTGCATGCGCGAAACATATCCGAACATTACAAAGGTGATAGAGAGGGCCGGCAGAACGAGGATGTCCAGGTTCTGCCAGAGGTTCTCTCCTATGGGAATAATGCTTGCGATGGGCAGGATCTCTAAGCCTACCGCAAAAACTGTTATAAGAATGATTCCTGAAACGAATTCCGGCAGGGCCATAGTTGCCAGCCCTATAAAAGAGATTATCGCGTCCGGCGCTTTGCCCTCCTTTACCCCGGCAAACACCCCGAAGAGGATTGACAGGGGCACGTAAAAAAGCAGCGCGGTGAAGGCCAGGACAACCGAATGACCGACTTTTCTCCAGAAAATGGTGTTTATCTGTACTCCGCGCATATAGAGAGACTCTCCCAGGTCGCCCCGGATAAAGCCGCCGGCCCAACGGAGGTACCTCTGGTGCAAGGGGTCGTCAAGCCCCATCCTGTCCCGAAGGGCAGCCACCGATTCCTCGGTGGCGCTCTGGCCCAGAACGGTCTGGGCCACATCTCCCGGCATTATTTCGACCAGGAAGAATATCAGGATAGACATGGCAAGTATGGTCAGGAGTGTAAAACCCAGCCGCTTGGCAAAACGTTTCAGAAAATCCATATCACCTCTTTATTTAATAGTGGTGTATTCGAGCTGCGGCAGCATGGTCAGCGGCTGTCGGTAATCGCTCACCGCGTCGCTTACGCCGACCAGGTAGGGAACCTGGAGGTTGATCACTGTGCCCTCTTCATGAAAAATCTGCTGCAGTTCGTCATAGTAGGTCTGTCGAACTTCTGGATCCACCTCGCCCCGGATCTTATCTATCAGCTCATCAACTCGGGGGTTGTCTATATGAGATTCGTTCCAGGGGCCTTCCGAATGATAGGCGAGCATCAGCAGCATTGAGGGGTCTACCCTCACTCCCCAGCCGGTGAGCAGAGCCGGTCCGTTCATCCAGTGCTGGGAAAGGTAGATGTCCCTTGGAAATCCCTTGAGGTTAAGTTCGATGCCCGCGGGGGCAGACAGCTCTTTGAGGGTCTGGGCAATATCGCTGCCGTAAGGATGGTCGGAGGCGTAGAAAAAATCCACCTTCAGTCCATCGGGGTAGCCGGCTTCCGCCAGCAGCTCTTTCGCTTTGTCGATATCCCGGCCGCGGAAGGGGATCTCCTTGTACTGCGCCAGGGCGTTCACAATAGGTGTCTCGTTGTAGAAAATGGTTTCGCCGAGGGTACCCTGACAGGCTTTGGCAAGAATTTCCGGATCCATAGTGTATTTGAAGGCCAGTCTTACCCGGTTGTCGGAAAAGGGCTCACGATCGTCGGCTAGGGCGATAAAGCGGGACTCCTGGTAGGGTGAGACTACTTTGAATCCGTCCATGCTTTCAAGACGCTTCTTGATAATCGGGGAAATCTGCGGAACGATATCTACCTGTCCAGCTTCAAGCAGGGACACACTGGAATCTATATCGGGAACAAAGTAGATTCTCAGCTCTTCCGCCTTTGGAAGGCCCTCTGCCCAGTACTCACTGTTCTTGACCAGCAGGGCGGATTCCTTCGGCACGAGTTTTTCGAGCTTGAAGGGACCGGTTCCCATGGGCGCCGACTCTCCCTTGGAAGCGTAATCGTAGTCCGAAGAAAGTATCGCCATGTTGTAGTCGGTAAAAATGAAGTTGAAGGTGGGCGCTGCCTCTTTGAGGGTGATAACAACCGTATGATCGTCGGGAGTCTCAATTTTATCGAGGTTTTCGAAGTCCTGGGCCTTCAGATGGCCGAGGTCGGGATCCTGGGTCCTTTCAAGGGTGTACTTTACATCGGCGGAGGTAAAATCACTGCCGTCGTGGAATTTTACACCCTTTCTCAGTTTGATGGTCCACACTTTACCTTCTGGGCTGCTCCATTCTGTAGCCAGGGAGGGGACCAGCTCTCCGGTGTGTGCGTCCATTTCAATAAGATAGTCGTATATCGATCCATTCAGGGAAAATGCCTGACCATCCCATACCCCGGGAGTTATCAGGTTGGGAACCTGTTCGGCCACCCGTATTGTCATTTTTTCTTCAGTCTCCTGTGCGCCCCCCGCAAAAACCATAGTGGCGGCAAGCAGAAACACTGCGCATAGCATTATGCTTTTTTTCATCGCTTTCTCCTTATTTTAATAGTATATAGAATACTGATTCATCTATTATATTTACAACACTAAAATATTACAAGTATTTTCTTTAGTATTGAGATATTTTTTATATTTCCCTATATAAGTATTTTTAATCGTATTGTCTCTTTTTCGTTATATTATAGTTAATTAGCATGATTCAACAATATAAATCGTTTTCATAAATAATGATAACTAAAAATTACAGGTCGATATAATGACAGGTGATAATTTCCGTAGGTAACCCACTTGTGGATATAACCGCGGTACTTTTTAGTACCCCTTTCAGGAAAAGTGAGGATTTCTACTTTTAAGGAGCTGCTGGATAATTTCTTCAAGAAAAATAAAAAAGAGGGTGCGGGATTTTTCATAGGGCTTCAAATGTGAGGGCTGCGGCTCCTGCGAAAGCCAGAAAATCCGGTCGCACTGGTTGAACAGCTCGGTATTGTACTCCTCCGCGATAATAGCCACGGTGCCGCCGCTTTTACTGGAGGAGGTATATACGGGTTGAAAGGAGTGAAAACGCCCGGTTTCCGTGAGAATGAGCAAAAGGGTCGTATCATCGACCATATTATCGATGGCAACCTCATCCGAAATAGCGAGCACCATTTTATCAGAGCAGTTACGGAAGCGGTATTCGAAGTACTGCGCACAGAGCATGGAGGGGCCGTAGCCAAAGAGAATGATCTTCTGATGCGTATAGATGAGCTCGAGCAGCTCATCAACCATAGCCGGGTCAAAGGCGTCGATAAAAGCCCTCACCCGCTTCAGCTCATCGGACTGCTCGCGGTGCTCAATCTCCCGGCCGTACAGAAAATCGAGGTACTGTTTGTAGTTTTTAAACCCCAGCTTCTTCACGAACTTGGAAATTTTCGAGACCGAACACCGGCACAGCGCCGCCGCCTCGTGTATACGTATATTTTCCCTGTGCTCGCTGACGAGCATCAGCTGTTCGTGAATTCGTTTTTCCAGGGGATTCAGGCTGCTTACATCTATGCTGATCATATAGGCAAATTGTACGGGAATCAGAAGCAGCTGTACACAGGATATCCCGCAAAACAGGCCTATGTTCCCAAAAATAGTGGAAAATTTTCTTTTTTTAGCGGCGAAGCGGGAATACTGCGGAAATATTTCCGTTCTACTGTTGACGGTTTACCGTTTGCCCCGTACACTTTTTTCAGTTATGCCACAATGGAAGGAGACGAGTATGAACTCAGAAACAATATTGAACGAGGTCCGGAAGCTGCTGAGCCCGGAACAGGTGAACACTGACCGGGAAACCCTCTACGATGCTTCGGCGGACCGGTACAAGAAATACGCCAAGGCCCGTGGAGTGCTGGATGTGCCGATGCCCCTGGCAATCGTGTATCCGAACTCCACCGAGGAGGTGAGCCGGCTTTTGCAGTTCTGTAACGAACACCGTATCAACGTGATTCCACGGGCGGGCAAAACGGCCACCGAAGGCGGTTTGGAGAACTGGAAGCAACAGACTCTGGTGATCGACGCACTGAACTTGAATAAGATCATCAAGGTAGATACTTACAATATGCAGGCCACGGTGCAGGCCGGAGTGGCCCTGCAGGACCTGGAGGATGAGCTGCGCAAGGAGGGATGTACCACCGGCCACTCGCCACAGTCAAAGCCGGTGGCTAAACTGGGCGGCCTGGTGGCCACCAGAAGCATCGGACAGCTCTCCACCCTGTATGGAGGCATCGAGGACATGGTGGTGGGGCTGGAATGTGTCTTCCCCGACGGCCACATCTCCCGCATTAAGAATGTATCCAGACGCTCCGGCGGGCCGGACATCCGGCACATTGCCATTGGAAACGAGGGAACCCTCTGCTACATTACCGA